>OFEH01000609.1_pt1 | contig 10524 bp, 6 predicted proteins | sample 1521031 | NCBI WGS metagenome assembly OFEH01 (sample SAMN05518350, study PRJEB24110) | hypersaline lake metagenome | isolation source: Grendel Spring, Yellowstone National Park, Wyoming, USA | place: USA:Grendel Spring, Yellowstone National Park, Wyoming, USA | collected 2011-11-16
CCGAAGTCTTTGCAGTAGGCCTCTACGAGGTCCCTGAGGTCCTTTCTGGCCTCAGGGGCAGGGACGTTATTGACGTGGGGGCCAGCGCGGGCGACACGGCCCTCTACTTCGTCCTCAACGGGGCGAGGAAGGTGATAGCCGTTGAGCCCCTGCCCAACGTAGCCAAGTGCGCTAATGAGAACGTGAGACTGAGCAGCGCTACTGACAAGATAAAGGTGATAAATGCAGCCCTTAGCGATGAGCCAGTGAGCGTTCCGTGCGACTACGACTTGCTGTCATCTCGTTACTTCTCCACGCTTAAGGGCAGTGGCCCCTGTAAGGTGCCTGGCGTCACTCTAGGCGATCTCCTCAACATGGTTGACGACCCATACCTGCTCAAGATGGACTGCGAGGGCTGCGAGGCGCAAGTAATGCTTGGCCCTGAGAGGGAGAGGCTTAGAGCCTTCGAGCACATAATATTTGAGACACACCCTCACATTACTGGCGTCAGCGACGAGAAGCTTCTCACGTCTCTGAAGGAGCTGGGTTTTGAGTGCGGGCCACCCCTAGTATATGATTCAAGGCTGCACGCCGGCACTTATCACTGTAAGAGGACATAGCGTCTAAGGTAACTTAACGACGTCTAGAAGAAGGCGTGGTCCGAACCCCTAAGCCTTGGGTAAAGCCCTTCAGCTCTATAAGGGAAGCCGAAAACTAGACACTTGGCCTGCTATCTGGCCTGGACGGGGGACCTTTAAGCCTTTCTGCAAATTTGCAGAAAGAAATGCCTAGCCGACCCTGCTGGGCCGACGGCATGGGCCAGGGTTGCAAGAAGCGGAGCATGAAGGGCCTGCAGGCTTAGATGCGCAGGTCATGAGGCTAGGGCCCTTTCAGAGCTCGACGAGCTCTTAGAGTCCTGACGACTAGGTGTGATAATGGATTAAAATCTCTCAGGCCGCAGGTGAGACGAGGCCATAGCCTGTCATGAAGGTCAAGGAAAAGCAACTGAGGCTTATAGGGGCCGCGCTGTTTGTACAGTTCTACGTTGTCTGGGCCCTCGGCTTCGCCAACTACGTGCCTCAGCTCTACAACCTCGATGTACTGCGGGCGTCAGCGATACTGTTAGTGATAGGCCTGCTCATGATGCTCAGCGGCTACATAAAGGACGTGGCAAATCGCGCGGCCGCGGACAAGTACTTCAGGGCCCTCATGATAATTTACTTTGCGGCCGTTTATTACATAGCTTACAGCGCCATGATGCCGTACTATCAGCTGAACATAATAGTAAGCTTAGACACGGCGACCTTCATGCAGTCCTTTGCGTCTGCAACGCTGTACCACAGGCTCTTCGACAACTTCATAATACCGCTCTTCGATAAGTTCGCAGTACCAACGTTCTTCTTTAACCACGCTTCGCCTATCCTCTTCCTAGTATACCCCCTCTACCTCACGTACCCAGGGATACCCACACTTATGACGATACAGGCGGCGTTGGCGACATTGCCAACTATACCTCTGTACAAGCTTGGCCTGAGGCTCTTTGGAGACAGGAGGTACGCCCTGCTCACAGCTTTGGCCTACCTCCTGTTCCCGTGGGTCACCACATACCTGGTTGGGCCCTTTGAGGTCGTTATCCTCACGGCGCCCTTCTTCGCGCTCGCGCTCTACAACCTCTACATGGGGAACAGGCTCGGCTACTGGCTCTCCCTGACCCTCATGATGACGACCATAGAGTTCTCGCCTATGCTGGGGTTCTTCATAGGGCTTTACGTATTGGCCACTAAGCTCGACTGGCTTAAGGCCAAGGGGAGAATTGTCCTGGGCCTTGAGACCCTTGCCTTCTCGCTCGCCTGGCTCTTCGGGGACTTCCTGATGGTCTACTACTTCAGCCGCGGGACCATAAACATCTTCGCGAACGTATGGGGCTCGGCGCTCTCTGGCCCGCTGATAGCGATAACGGACTCCATAGGCAACGCCATCTTCCACTTCACTACTCACATAAGCTCCTCGTCAAGCTACCAAGCCGCGCCCAGCCTGTCTAGCGTCCTTAAGTCCCTGGTGAAGAACGTGGGAGTGGGCCTCCACACAAAGGTCCAAAACACCGTCTTCCTAATGATACCAACCCTCTTCCTGAACCTCGTGGAGCCCCAGAACCTCCTGCTGTTGCCTTGGCTTTACGTGATGTGGCAGACTCAAAGGTCCTTTTACTACGATATCTGGGTCTACTACACGGCCCTCGTGGCGCCGGCCGTCATAGTGCCCAGCCTATGGGCCCTGAGGACGTTCAGCCCGCGCATTAGGAGGGCGCTGCTTGTTGCAGTCTTCATCGCAGTGACCATTTCAACGCTGCTCCTTAACGTCCTCTCTCCCCTGTCAGCCCTTTACTTCCATGAGCCCTTGTCGAACCCCCTGCAGCCGGCAACAACACCATATGATATAGCTCTCATCCAGCTGAACGACTACGTGCCACCTAATGAATCGGTCTTTGTGCCGGCATCGGCCGTGCCCTGGTTCTCGTTAACGAGGTATGGTTTGAAGGAGCACGGGGTGCTGTACTTCGGGCTGGACAACTACACGAAGTACGAGGTGTACTCGCCGTTTGCGCCAACTGGGCGGCCATACAGCCCGAACTTCAACAACTACCTGCCCTACGTTTTCAACGACGGCGCGTGGCTACTAGTTGGGCCCTTCCAGAGGCCATATAGCTTCAACTACACGACGACAGTCACGCTACTCCCCCTGACGCCCGGCCAGCATCAGTACAGCATAACTACGTTGCCGGGTGGGCCCTTGACGGTAAACCTAAGCGTCAATTATGTACCACTGCAGGCCATAGAGTATCTCGCCAGCAATTTATCATGGCTGCTCCAGCAGCCCCAGAGCGGCATCTGCGGTACCCTGCCAGGGTACTTCGCAGTGTCGAATTCCAGTGACTATATAGTACAGCCAATAACCATCAATGAGACGACGACAATAGAGGCCCTCACGATATTTGGGTCAGGGGCGAGCAACCTCTCAAGCGGTGAGGTTATGATATCATCGTCCGAGGTTCCAGCCCTGAAGCAAGATGTCCTGTGGAGCGCAGGCTTTGGGGAGCCCTGGTGGTGCGGCCCTCACTCGTGGGCGACGCCAATAAGCTTAGAGCCCAACCTTACGCTTAAGCCAGGCACCTACTACGTTATAGTTAACATGTCCACCAACCCGTGGCAGGCCCTCTGCACTTACATACCTGGGGCGCCTGAGGCCCTGCTTTACAACGGCACGGGGCTACAGCAGCTCAACTGCACATTGAACCTGATAATGGTCACCAACAGGCCGGCGGAGGTCGCCAACGCTAACGCGAGCGTCTCAATATCGTTAGTTATACAGAACAGCACTGCCGTAGCCCTGAACAAGACGGTGACGTTAGTTGCTCAGAGGCCCCTTGAGCTTCCGCTGACCTACCAGGCCAATCTCACGGGCAGCCCCTACCAGGAGACCCTTGTAATGAACGTTAACCAGAGCTCTGGCCTGCCCTTGCCTGGCGAGCTCTCGGTTACGATAAGCAATTACATACCTGCAGACCACCCGCCGATACCGCTTATAAAGCTCCACAGCCTCAACTACACAGCCACAGAGGCGCTGTTACTCATAACGCCGGGCTCCCACCAGTACTCGCTGGCCCTCCTGCCTGAAGGGCCGGTTAAGGTCAGTCTGAGCGTCAATTATGTACCACTGCAGGCCATAGAGTACGTCACCAGCAATTTATCATGGCTGCTCCAGCAGCCCCAGAGCGCCATCTGCGGTACCCTGCCAGGCTACTTCGCTCACCTCAACAGCATGGAGTACCTGGTGCAGCCGGTCACAGTCAATGAGACTGCCACGATAGAGAGCCTTGCCGTCTTCGGCTCAGGTCCTAGCAACCTGGCGAGGGGTCGGGTAGTGATATCAAGGTCGCCTGTTCCAACGAACACTAGCGGCTACCTGTGGAGCGCAGGCTTTGGGGTGCCCTGGTGGTGCGGCCCTCACTCGTGGGCGACGCCAATAGTCACCAGCCCTAAGGTGATGCTGGAGCCGGGCACGTATTACGTAATCCTTCACATGTCGACCACACCGTGGCAGGCCCTCTGCACTTACATACCTGGGGCGCCTAAGGCCCTGCTTTACAACGGCTCTACTCTCGTAAAGCAACTGAACTGCACCATGAACCTGATAATGGTCACCAACAGGCCAGCCAGCTCAACTAACGTTAGCTCGAACGTAGCTGTGTCGCTGCTTGGCAGGACTATAACTATAAGCCCCCAGAGGCCCACACAACAGGCCCTGACCTTTGAGGCCAACGTGACGCAGAGGGCCGCCTGGGAGACCCTTGTGCTGAACGCGAGCGAGGCGGTTCCTGGCAACCTGACGATAAGGGTTAACACCTACGTGCCGGGCGAGTACCCGCCCATAAGGGTGCCCTGGTACCTGATCCCAGCCTACGGCAACATACCCACCTACGCCCTGTTAGCCCTAGCCATAGCCTTCCTGGCGGCCCGCGAGAGAAGGCCAGCAGGCTAGGTCGAGCCGCATGAGGCAGGTCCTGATGTTAGTCAAGGGCTTACCATAAGGCCTACGCCAAAGGCCTACGCCTCACGTCCTTTAGGCCCCGCCTACCGCTAACGCCATGTCGCAGGGTCCAACCCGCTGGCGTCACGCATAAAGTTGGCCGACTCTGTCAGCGACCTGGCCGAGGGCCCTGATGAGGGTCACGCTAGTTCACAACCACAGCCTCACTTACATGGGCGGAGGAGAGACGTTCATAGCGAGGCTCGCCAGCGCCCTCTCGAGGCAGGGCCTCAGGGCCTCCGTCTACTCCCTGCCCATAGGGCGGCGGGGCGGCGTTGACGTTAGGGGCCTCCTCGGCCCCGTCGACTACAGGGAGGGCCTGCTCCCCGAGGCTGACGCTGACGTAGCCTACGTGACCTACTTCCCCATGGCCTCGCTTGCCCTCCTGAGGGTCAGGGCCCCTAAGGTGGCCGCAATTCACTCGCCCCTCCTCCTGCCCGAGGCCCAGGACCCAGGGCTCTTCAGGGGAGGCCCGGCAGCCCTCCTTAACAGGCTGGGCGCCTGGGGCGCCTACAGCTACTACCTTCACAGGGTCGCCCGCCTTGAGCTGAGGCGCTTCGAGGCCGTCCACGCCTACCCCCACCTCGCTAACCTAGTAAGGCACAGGAGCGTCTACGCCCTGCCCCCCTTCATTGACGTTAACCGCTGGAGGCCAACGAGGGAGAAGGACGAGGAGTTCAAGGTGCTCTTCGTGGGCAGGAGGGCATATGAGAAGGGCTTTGACGTCTTCACCGCAGTTGCCAGGGAGGCCAGGAGGCTAGGCCTCAAGGCCAGGTTCCTGGCCACCGGCGGCAGGGAGGGCGAGGTGATAGACGGCGTCGAGAGCCTCGGCTTCGTCCCCGAGGACGAGCTTGTGAACCTCTACTCATCAGCCCACGCTGTGATTTACCCTACCAGGGCCGACACCTTCGGCCTTGTCATCCTTGAGGCCCTGGCAAGCGGCACGCCCGTGATAGCCTCAGACATACCCTCTCACAGGCTCCCAGGCCTGCCCCTCCTCCTGGCCAGGGGCGTCGACGGCGCGCTGAGGCAGCTCGTTGACCTCTACAACATGTTCTACAATGACAGGGACAGGTACCTTGAGCTCTGCAGGAGGGGCAGGGATGCCGTAGTAAGGAACTACAGTGAAGAGGTCGTGGTCCCCCAGTACGTCAGGATGTTCAAAGAGGTCGTGGGCAGCCCTATCCCTTAACCCCCTTCAGGACCTCAAGCCATTTGTTAGCTATCACCTTAGCGTCGAACTGCTCTGCCCTCTCCCTGCTCCTGGCCCTCATGTCGCTCGGGTACCCCTCCCTCCATATCCTGACCGCCATGTCGACTAGGGACCCCTCGTCCTTAGCCAGCCAGCCCGTGACCCCGTGGATCACCGTCTCCCCGGGTCCCTGGGCGGCGTAGGTGAGCACGGGGGTGCCGCAGGCCATTGACTCAACTGGCACGTAGCCGAAGGGCTCGTGCGTGAACGGGAACAGTGTGAAGAGGGCGTTCGAGTAGAGCTCCACCAGCTCCTCGTCGCTCACGTAGCCAAGGAGCTCTATGTTGGGGTGCCCCCTTATGTAGTTAGGCACGTGGGAAATCTTTGAGCCGAAGGCCCTTATCTTGACCCCTGCGTCGGCCACCCTCCTTATCGCCGAGAACTCCGTCTCCTTGCCTATGTAGGTCAGCACGTAGTCTCCCGACGGCCTTGAGGTGGTTGGCCTGAAGAAGCTCGTGTCGAGGGGAGGGTATATCACGCCGTCAACCCTTATCCCCCAGGCCTCGTACATCGACCTGGTGAAGGAGCTGTTCGCTATGAACAGCCTTGAGGCCCTCCTCAGCCCCCTGTTGAACCTCCTGTCGTGAAGTATGAAGAGCCTCCTGAAGGTCCTGTATGTGGCCCTGTAGAGGGGCCTCATCTCCGGGTACATGTCGTCAAGGGCCCTCGTTATGGGCCCCTGGGCGTAGTAGATATCAGCGTTGACCAGGAAGGCCTGCGAGAAGTTCACCACGACGGCGTTGTAGTCGTTGACGCTGAACCTCATGCTCCTGAGCCACGCCTCAAGGGTCCTCAGCGACCCCCTGAGGAAGTACCTCCTGTCGAAGCTGACGGCCTCAAAGCCCGCTGACCTTATCGCCTCAGCCGTCTCAGAGGAGGGGGTCACGAAGGTCACGTCATAGGACCCCCTGAGCTCCCTTGCGAGGAGGTAGGCAGGCCTGAGGGGGCCGTGAAGGCCCTCAAGGGGGTCGACGAACATCACCAGGTCCACGGTCTCACCTTGGCGGGCGCCACGGCAGGCCTTCGGGGCCTCGTGGTTGAGTTCAAGGCGGGGCGCGAGTTCAGGGCGGAGCCGAAATTTAACCTTAAGCCTTTTGTCCTCCTTTAAGTGATTTCACGTCAGCCAGCGAGCAGCGGCCTCGTGACTTAGGTAGCGGCCAACCGGGCCCCTGAGCTCTCAAGGCCCGTCGAGGAGTGACGAGCTGGGGCAACGTAGCGACTGTTAATGGGCCAGCCCGCTGGCCACTTCTCTGACCACCTTGGTGAGCTCCTGTACGTCCCCGCTCACCTCCTCAAAGTCATCGATGTCGACGTTATACGTCGCCGAGCCGCGCCTCGTGTAGACCCTGACCCTGTGAGAGAAGGCCCTCTTGATAGCCTCCCTCGGCAGCTCGCCCTCCCTGTAGACACTCTCAGGCCTGTTCTGGGGCCCGAAGCTCTCGGCCAGGACGACGTCAGAGCCTAACCTTGACGCTTCGCCGTTCACCGCGGCCCTCACGATCGAGGGGATCTGGGTGAGGCTCACGAAGGCCCCCTCCTGTTTAGCGGGCCTGGCCCAGCTGGGCCACCTCACCCAGAGCGGCACCCTGAGGAGCCCGTCCTTGAGGAAGTAGCCGTGGCCTAAGCCCCCGTCGCCCAGGAGCTCGCCGTGGTCTGACGTCACTATGACGAGGGACCTGTCGAGGTAGCCCTTGAGGACATGGACTATCTCCAGGGCCCTCCTCGTGGCGTAGGCCGCGTGCCTGGGGTAGCTCTGGCGGTTGAGGTTAACGACCTCCTCGTCAAGCCTGTTGAAGAACACGGCCTCAAGGAAGGCCCTGGTCGTGAGCTGCCCGTTCATGTCCTTAAGTGTGTAGGGGCCGTGCGCCTCCATTATGTTTATCAGCATGAGGAAGGGCTCAGTGAAGGGTCTCCCCCTCAGGAAGTCGAGTATTGCCAGGGAGCCCTTCTCCATGGTCGGGTCGTAGAGGCCCAGCCTTCCGGCCAGCCTCCTGAGCCTGGACCTGGTGAGCATCCTGAGGCCGCTGAGAAGTAGACGCGCCTCCCCGTCCCTTATGAGCTTGAGCGCGGCGCCCAGGTAGCTGTTGTCCCTGTGCAGGGCTATAATTAGCCTCTCGTAGTCCCTGCACTCCTTGTGCCGCCTGCAGAGGCCGTCAGCCACAAGGCTCTCCGTGACTCCCCCGAAGCCGTAGGCCGCCGATATCAGCGGGTTGGCCGATATTACGTAGGCGCTGTAGCCCTCCTTCATAAGCTCCCCTATTATGCCCCTGTTGAGCTTGCTCATCCTCCGCCTCGACAGCTCCATCATGACGACAGCGTTGGCGCCAGCGTAGACGCCGTAGGCCTCGTGGACCCCGTGCTGGCTCGGGTACAGGCCTGTCACCATGCTGACGTGGCTCGGCAGGGTCCAGGGAGAGGGCGCTATGGCGTTCTCGTACTTGACGAAGCCCAGGTCCCTGAGCGCCTCCAGGCCGCCTGCGTGGTCCTCCCTGAGCGTGTCAATGACCAGCAGTATAACGTTGGGCCTCCTCCGCTCGCCCAACCCTGGCACCTTCTTGGGGCTGACTGCCCGTAGGCGGCCTGAGGCGCTCGGCCAGCGCCCAGTTCACCCTTCTCGCCCACGCTTATTTAAGCTTACCGTGGGCACAGCTGGGGCTGTCCAAGCGGGTCTTGAGGGCGCTGGCAGGCCAGCTGGGCCGCGCTGAGCGGGGTCAGGAGGTAAGACCCTTGGCCATCATGCCACGCTAAAGGGACTTGACGGCCTCCAGTGCTCTGTCGGCGTGCTCCTCGGCCTTCCTCAGGCCCCTTATGACCTGCCTTATGAAGCCGTCGGGGCCTATCACGAACGTCACCCTCTCAGCTGTGCCCGTCGCCCTTAGCACCCCGAAGGCCTTTGAGACCTCCTTCTTAGCGTCGCTCGCAAGCGGGAACCTGGCCCCGTGCTTCTCGGCGAACCTCCTCTGGGTCTCAAGGCCGTCAACGCTTACCCCTATGACCTCAGCCCCCTCCTTCCTGAACTCATCGTAGAGCTCAGCGAACCTCTTGAGCTCCCTGGTGCAGCCCATCGTGAACGCCTTTGGGAAGAAGTAGAGGACAACTTTCTCGCCCCTCAGCTGGGACAGCCTCACCTTCCCTGCTGTCGTCTCGAGCTCGAGGTCGGGGACCGGGTCGCCTACCTGGACCACGCCTCTCACCGAGGGGCCTTGCTCAGGGCCCCTTTTAAGGAGGAGCATGTAGGGACAGGGACTTATAGGGGGCATGGGCCCTAGCTTATTTACCTAAACCCCCTCAAGGCGACAGGTGTATACAGTGGCGTCCGAGAGCCTCGAGCTCCTCAGGTCCAGCGTCAGGGAGTTCGCGGAGAAGGTGGTCAAGCCGGTCGCCAGGAGGATAGACCAGGAGAACGCCGTTCCCCCCGACATTATAAGGCAGGTGGCTGAGATGGGCTACTTCGCCCTGAGGGTCCCCCAGGAGTACGGGGGCCCTGGGCTGAGCACCCTTGAGTCAGTCATAGTGGTTGAGGAGCTGGCCAGGGCCTCTGGGGCAGTCGCAATAATGGCCACCGTCTCGGGCACCATGGTGGCCTACCCGCTGGTCCACTACGCCTCCCCTGAGATAAAGGAGAGGTACCTGACGAAGCTGGCCAAGGGGGCCATAGGGGCCTTCGCCCTGAGCGAGCCCTGCTGCGGCACGGACGCGGCGGCCATAACAACTAGGGCGGTCAAGGAGGGGGACGAGTACGTGATAAGCGGCAGGAAGACATGGATAACCAACTCCCCCTACGCCGACTTCTTCCTCGTGGCGGCCAGGACCGGGAGGCCTGAGGACAGGCACAGGGGCGTCTCGCTGTTCGTAGTAGACAAGAGCTCGTGTATAGAGGTCTCAAAGCTCGACATGATGGGCTACAGGGGCAGCGGGACGAGCGAGGTGCTTTTCAGGGACTGCAGGGTACCCGAGTCAAACATGGTCGGCCAGCTGAACGGCGGCTTCAAGGTAGTCATGGACGCGCTCAACGAGGGCAGGGTGGTCACGGCCGCCACAGCCCTTGGGCTGGCCGAGGCGGCCTTCGAGGACGCCCTGGCCTACTCGAGGCAGAGGGAGACCATGGGCGTGCCGATAGCTGAGCACCAGATGGTGCAGTACATGCTTGCCGAGATGAAGGTCAGGGTTGAGGCCATGAAGCTGCTGATATATGAGGCCGCCAGGAAGGTGGACGCGGGGGACCCCGACTACCCAATGTGGAGCAGCATGGCAAAGCTTGCAGCCGCCCAGTGGGGGGTTGACGTGGCAAGGATGGCGGTGCAGGTCGAGGGGGGCTTCGGGTACAGCAGGGAGAGCCTGGTCGAGAGGGTCTACAGGGACATAAAGATGGTCGAGATAGGCGACGGCACTAACGAGGTCCAGAGGCTGGTCATAGCGAGGGGCCTGCTTGGCAGGATAAGGGGGGTTAGGACGAAGTAGGGCGTGAGGTTTAAGGGCGTCATAACGACTTTCTCTATATAGAGTAAGGCTTTAACGCCGACCGGTCAGCCATAGCTTGGCGACCCTCGCGTGGCGGGAAAGGCCTGGCACGGGGCTGACCGGTCGAAGTACGTGTGGTTCCCCATAATCGACTATGACAAGTGCACTGGCTGCGGCCTCTGCCTCCTCACGTGCGGCAGCGACGTGTTCAGGTGGGACCCAGAGGGCGGCCTGCCTGTGGTGGC
>OFEH01000612.1_pt1 | contig 10472 bp, 10 predicted proteins | sample 1521031 | NCBI WGS metagenome assembly OFEH01 (sample SAMN05518350, study PRJEB24110) | hypersaline lake metagenome | isolation source: Grendel Spring, Yellowstone National Park, Wyoming, USA | place: USA:Grendel Spring, Yellowstone National Park, Wyoming, USA | collected 2011-11-16
TACACACTTACCTCCTCTTAAAATTTTAATGAATATTTTAACAAGGCAAGTGTTCACAGTCTATCTGAACTTATACATAGATCATAAAATGATATAATAATTAAATGTCTTATAGGCCCACGTCTTCAATGGTGAAATTAGCTTTATTCAACATAATTGGAGATATAGAGGGGCTCATGTTTTTAGAGCTTTTCGCTGGAAGCGCTACAATATCTTTGGAAGCAAAAAAGCGAGGTGCCATACCAACAGCGGTAGATATATCTAATAAAAACTTAAAAACCAAAGATGTAAGGTTTGTTAAAAGAGACGTTTTATCGTTTTTAAAAAGCTCAAAAGAGCATTTTGATATTGTATTTGCAGATCCTCCTTACAAATTTCAAGATTACGATAAGCTTCTTTTTTTGGTAAAAAATGTTTTGTCAGAAGGTGGGCTTTTTATACTAGAGCACAGTTCAAAACTTGATTTTGGCTCGAAAGACAAAAGAGTTTACGGAGATACGGCGATATCTTTTTGGTACAAGGAGGAGCTTTGATGCGCTTTGAAGGATACATATTTGATTTGGACGGTACTTTGATAGATTCTTTGGAAGACATAGCAAACGCTGCCAACAAAACACTAAAAGATTTAGGAGTTGAGGAAAAATCAAAAGAAGAAATAAGAAAACACATAGGCTCAGGGGCGAGGGAACTTTTTAAAGGAATCTTACCAAGCGAATCTTACTTGGAAAAAGCTGTAGAAATATTTAAATCCTACTACGCCCAAGAACCTGTAAAACATACCAAATTGTTTGATGGTGCATTAGAGGTTTTAAAGCTTTTAAAATCAAAAAATAAGAAAATGGTCATAGTATCAAATAAACCTTTAGAACTTAGCAATATAATATTAAAAGCCCTAAACATAAAACATTATTTTGAATGTATAGTAGGTCCAGAAACCTACAATGAAAGAAAACCTTCTCCTATACCCATAATAAAAACTTTATATAAATTAAACATCGCTCCAGAAAAGTCAATAGTAATAGGAGATACATATGTAGATATAGAGAGTGCAAAAAAATCAAATTGCAAAAGCGCATTGGCAAGCTGGGGCTATGTAAAATTGAAAGAAACAAAGCCAGATTTTGTCCTAAAGAATTTTGAAGATTTAATGTATATATAACTTTAATAGGTCATTGACTTAAAAGCCTTTTATATGATATTATAATAATTAGCCGAAGTGGTGGAATTGGCAGACACAGGGGACTCAAAATCCCCCGCCCGCAAGGGCATGTGGGTTCAAGTCCCACCTTCGGCATCTTTATTTTATTTTTTAAGAGGTGGTTAAATGGAATACGCTTATTTTGAAGGAAAAATAATACCAGTAGAACAAGCCAACATAAACATCAAAACCAACTCTATACACTACGGTACAATTGTTTTTGAAGGCATAAGAACATATTACAACGAAGAACACAAACAGCTTTACATACTTTTTTCCAACGAACATTATCTTAGGCTTTTGAAAAATGCAAAAGCCATGTTTATGAATATAAACAAAACCCCGGAAGAATTAACAGAGATTACAAAAGAAATTTTGAGAAAAAGCGAAATAAGGGAAGATACTTACATAAGACCGTTTGTATATTTTAAAGATTTGGCTCTAACACCAAAACTAAAAGATTTTACGCCAGAAATAGCTATATATACGTATAAATTCGGTAGATACTTAGACACTTCAAAAGGTATTCATGCAAAAGTATCTTCTTGGAAGAGAAACTCAGACAACTCTATACCTTCCCGTTGGAAAGTAGCTGGGGCTTATGTAAATAGCGCTTTAGCCAAAACAGAAGCTTTGATGTCTGGATATGATGAGGCTATACTTTTAAACGAACAAGGAAATATAGCTGAAGGCTCTGGTGAAAATATATTTATAATAAGAGGCAAAAAGCTTATCACACCATCTTTTAGCGAAGGCATATTAGAGGGTATCACAAGAAGAGCCGTCATAAAGCTTGTAAAAAATGAACTTTTTTTAGAGGTAGAAGAAAGATCTATAGCCAGAAGCGAGCTTTATATGGCTGATGAAGTGTTTCTAACGGGCACAGCGGCAGAGATAACTCCAGTAATAGCTATAGACAACAGACCGATAGGAGATGGATGCATAGGTCCCATAACTCAAAAGCTTCAAAAACTATACTTTGATGCGGTAAGAGGAAATATAGAAAGATATAGGCACTGGCTTACCCCAGTATATGACACATAAATTTTTAAAGGAGGTTTGCCAAGAGGTATCAAAATACCCAAGACCTGTAAATTCTCTAGGATCAACCCATACGAAAGATCTTGTAAAAGAGTTTGCCATAAAAAACAATCTACCATTAAGCATAGAAGAGCATAGATCTAAAACCACACCTACACATTTTTTTCTAAAAGCTAAAAAACTAGTAAAACTAAATATATTAAACGAATTCAAAGAACATGTAGAGGGTAAAATTCTTATTGTTGAAATAGAAAAGTTAAAATATATAAACACCCTTCAAGATTATATTCCAATTTTGCTAATCAAAGATATAGTAGATATAGAACTTTATAAAGACAAAATAAACGACATAAAACCAAAAGCCATTATATTTAGCCTAACAACCATAGACACAAACTTTTACCAGAGAGTTTTCAACTTTAACATGCCGGTGTTTTCTATTGGCTACAAAGACTTAGAATATATAGAAGAGTTAAAATACATAACCTTAGAACCCATAAAAGAAGAAGAGACAGAGATAGAAAATATATCTTTTGATATAGGAAGAGGTCCTATTGTATATGTCATTACCTCAATAAGCTCAAAAGATGACAGTTACGGATCTATATACAGCGCTTCATCAATAGCTTTGACGCTTGGTATCGCGCAATCCTTTTTTAAACATTACAACAGCGATTTTAGATTCAGGTTCTTTTTTACAGAAGAAGATAACTACAACTTTGATAGTGTGCAAAAGCATATTAGCAAAAATCTAAAACACGTTTATTATGCAATATCTGTTTTTAATATGGGTTGGACAAACAAAAGTTGTTTTTATGAAGACGCCCACGGGGATAATTCTCTTTATATGAGCGAAAAATTTTATAAATACGCAAAAAGCATAAATCAAAACATATCTTTCCTAAAGACAAAAACAATGTCTTTTTTGCACGCTCCTTTTAAAAATAAAGATGTAAAAACGCTCATGCTTGGTTCTTATCCTTGCATTGTATCAAATACAAAATATGACAACATAGAAAGTGTAAGGTTTGAAGAGCTGTACTCTTGGTTTGAAATATTGTCAGGATTTTTAAGGAGGTTTCATGCGCTTTAAATATAAATATATATTAGCTGTTATTTTTACAGTGTCTTTAGCTTTTGGCGAGGTAGTAGATAAGTTTTTAAATAATATAAAACATATGGAGCTTATAAAAATAAGCTTTCAACAAAAGTTTTACCCAATAGGCTACACTAAGCCTATTGTATCTTATGGTGAAGCGTATATTGAAAACAAACCACCTTTTAAAATAAAACTTACATATGAAAAGCCAAACAAGTTTGTTATACTTTACAACGGTAAAAGCACCATACTCTACAACAAAAGCTCAAACTACACTTACGATATAAAAGGTAAAAGCGAAGAGATAAAAGGTATAAGCATATTAAACAAAGATATAACTAGCTTATTTAGACCTATACTTACCTCTTATCAGAATGGCTATTATGAGATACTCTTTATACCAAAATCAAAAATTGTAAAAGATGTATCCTACGTAATTCTAAAATTAACAAGAAATCTAACTCCAGATTCCTTTTACGTTTATATGCCGCAAAAAGGCGTTTTATACATAAAGGTATTGAGCTTTTACAATGAAAAAAACAACGAAGATTTATTTAAAATAAAGTAAATCAATGCTCTTCCTCATAACCAAGCTCATCTTCTGGTATTTCTTCTAAGGGCTCTTCTTCTAATATATCTGGTGAGTGTATTATACTTACTGAACCAGATTCTTCTCTTATTAGCTCTTCCAAATATTCTATATACTCCTCTGAAGACATAAGGTCTTCTACTTCAAGGGGATCTGACATTCTAATCTCCACAATCCAACCTTCTTCATAGGGATCTTCGTTTATTATACTAGGGTTGTCTTCTAAGTAAGAGTTTGTGTTTTCTACAGTGCCAGTAATAGGGGATAGCACTTCAAACATTCCTTTAAGACCTTCTATCCTGCAAATTACATCTTGTGGCTCAAAGTAATCTCCTACGCTTGGAAGCTTTATCTCTTCTACGGTATCCACTCGAAATTGCGCGTAATCTGTCAGGCCTATTTTAGCTACGCTTCCTTTTACCAAAACCCATACGTGATCTTTTGAATAGTAATACTTTTGCGTTTTTACTATATACCTTCCTACTACCACTTCGTCTTTTCCTAAATCTTCCATACAAACCTCCAAATATCTATATAATACAATACTTATAAAAAGCATATATATTATAAACCATTCACAATCTTATCCACAACGTTTTCCATCTTCATACCTCTAGAGCCTTTTACCAAAATCATTGTATTGGTATCGGTTTTTTGTTTTAGGCTTTTAACAAGATGAAAAAACAACTCCTCTTGATTATCAAAGTAAAAAACTTCTTTGTTGGAAAGTTTTAAAACATCGTAAGCGTATTTCATATCGCTTCCATAAAGATACACATTGTTAATATGAGAAGACTTCAGCATAGCCCCTACCTTCTCGTGAAGAGCCTTTGAATACTCTCCCATCTCAAGCATATCTCCCAAAACTATTATCTTATTAAAATCTTTAAAACTATCTATAGTAAGAATGGCATTTTTTACAGAAACAGGATTTGCGTTGTAAGTATCGTCTATTATTCTAAAAGGTCCTTTTTTTATAAGCTGCATCCTTCCTTGCACACCTTTAAAACTCTCAAACCTGTCTTTTAGCTCCTTCCAATCTATACCAAAAGATGCAAGAACACCAACTGCTGCTGCCGCACTCTCTGCTATACCTATGCTAAGCACTGGTATAGTAAGCCTGATTCCCATTATCTCAAAATGTGTACCTTCTTCGTCTATATAGACATTTTTTACCCTTATATCAGCATCATCTCTAAATCTACAAAAACTAAGCCCATATTCTTTTTTATAAAAGCTATGAAACGCCTTAGGGTAGACCCCAGACAAAAGATTCGGAGAGTCAAACACTTCAAAGTTTCCTTTTACCACGTTTTCAATAGAGCCAAAACTCTCAAGGTGCTCTTCTCCTATAGAAGATATAACCCCAACATGTTGTTTTGCAATGTTTGTAAGCTTTTTTACATCTTCCAAAGCGGTAGCTCCCATCTCCAACACAAGATAATCTATATCATTATCAGCTGTTATAACTACCTTTGGAAGCCCTATTTGAGAGTTAAAATTTTTGTAAGTTTTATGCACTTTGCCAGGTAATACATGAGCTATAAGCTCTTTTGTAGTGGTCTTACCAGCAGAACCAGCTATCGCTACAACATTTGCTTTAAGACTATTCCTTTTCAAAGAGGCTATATCCTGCAAAGCCTTTATCGTATCTTTGGCTTTTAGACAAGATTTACCTTTTGCTAGTATCTCTTTACAGTCAAAATCTTCTCTTACCAAAAACCCTGCTATATTTTCATTAAGAAGGTTTTTTATATAAAGATGTCCATCGGTTTTTTCTCCTTTTATAGCTACAAACAAAGCATCTTTTACAGGCTCCCTTGAATCAAAAAATACATCTTTTATCAAAAAAGGTTTTCCCTCGTGTATCAAACCTAAGCTTTTAGAAACTTCTAAAGAGTTCATCCAAACACCCTTTTTACAGATTCTACACCTTTTATAGATTTTATCTCGTCAAAAGCTCTCTTTAAGTCTTTTGTGTTTCTTAATTGCACTTTAAAATCCATGTTTGCTATGTTTAGGTTGTTGGTTTTTGTGGAAGCTTCTACTATGTTTATGTTTGATTTTGTAAAAGCAGAAGACACTTCTGAAAGTATGCCTGGTCTATCTGAAGCTATTACTCTTACCCTCGTGGTGTATAGTTTGTCTTGATTTTTCCAGTCTATTTTTACCACCTTTTGAGGGATGTTTCTAATGGCATATTGAAGGTTTGGGCATTTCTCATGATGTATAACAATACCGGCGTTTTTTGATATAACCCCCATCACCGGATCTCCTGGAATTGGCATACAGCATTTCGCTACACCAAAAAGCACGTTTGATACACTCTCAAGCTTCAAAGACCCCTCTTTGCCCTCATCTTTTATATGTTTTTGCTCTTTTTCTTTGGAAAATAGCTTTATTATCCTGTTTATTGGAATTTTACCAAAACCCACATTTGCAAAAAGATCTTGCTCGTTTATATCAAAATGCAAACTGAGTTTTTTTACCATATCTTCGAAGCTTACACTTAGTTTCTCTGAAAGCTTTAAAAGGGTTTTGTGACCCTCTTCTATAGCCATTTGTTTTTCTTTTGCTTTTAAGAAAAGCCTAATACGAGTTTTTGCTTTTTTTGTGGTTACAATCTTAAGCCATTCTATTTTTGGGCTTTGAGAGGGGTTTGTTATAATCTCTACCCTATCACCGCTTTGAAGCACATAAGAAAGAGGCACTATCTTGTTGTTTACTATAGCTCTTTGACAGTGGTTTCCTATATCTGTATGTATGTAGTATGCAAAATCAAGCACCGTTGCACCTTTTGGAAGCACTACAACGTCATCTTTTGGAGTAAATACAAATACCTCATCTTCAAAAAGCTCATCTTTAACAGCTTCTATGAGCTCATTGGCGTTTTTGGTTTTTATGCTGTTTAACACCTCTCTTAACCATGCAAATATGGAGTTGTCTTTTGTAGAGGAATTTTCTTTGTAAGCCCAGTGAGCTGCTATACCCTTTTCAGCTCTTTCGTGCATTTCGTAAGTCCTTATCTGTACCTCCACAACTCTTTTTTTTGGACCTTCCACGGCAGTATGAAGAGATTGGTACATGTTTGGTTTTGGAAGTGATATGTAATCATCAAAGCTTCCGGGTATAGGCCTAAAAATGCTATGAACTATGCCCAAAACAGTATAACACTCTGCCACATCCTCTACTATTACCCTTATACCAAGAATATCCTGTAAATCCTCCAAGCTTAGATTTTTTCGTTTTAGCTTTTGATATATGCTGTATATATGTTTTTGTCTATATTGTATTGTGTAGTTTGGTTTTTTATCTTTGAAAAAATCGTTTATGGCTTCTACCAATTTAGGTATGAAGTATTTTTTTAGATAAACCTCTGATTCTGCACTTATTTTTTGGACAAAATCTTTTATTTTTTCGTACTCCTCAGGATGCGTGTATTTTAAATAAAGGTCTTCTAGCTCTTTCTTTATGCTCCATATGCCAAGCCTATGGGCTATCGGAGCGTATATGTCTATGGTCTCATTGGCTATTTCAAGTTGTTTGTGCCTCGGCATGTAATCAAGGGTTCTCATATTGTGTAGTCTATCCGCTAACTTTATGACTATGACCCTTACATCCTTTGACATAGCAAAAAGCATTTTCCTATAGTTTTCAGCCTTTGCCTGTTCTTTTGAAGAAAACTTATACTTGTCTATCTTGGTAAGGCCATCCACTAGGCTTGCGATCTGAGGGCCAAACTCTCTTTTTATCTCCTCAACGGTGGTATCGGTATCTTCTACTACATCGTGTAAAAGCCCAGCTACAATACTATGATAATCCATCCCTATGGAAGCTAATATACTAGCTACAGCTATAGGATGGTTCACATAGGGTTCTCCAGATTTTCTTGTTTGGTTTTCATGCTTTTGATATATAAAATCTATAGCTTTGTTTATAATATCCTCATGCTCTTTGTATTTGTTTAAAATATCTTCTATGAGTTTTTCGTTAGCTTTATCTAACGTTTTCATATCTTATCCCGGTGGAGGTGGTGGAGAATTTTGGGGTTGGTTTTGGTTTGGAGATTGATTGGAAGAAGGAGAAGATGCATTCTGATTTTGAGCTTGATTGCTGGCGTTCATAATCTCTTGTTTCATGGCGTTTAGTTCTTTTTTGTGTGTCATAATATAATCAGTAACAAGGGCAGCTTTTTTAGGATCCATCGCTGAAAGTACATCTCCAGCTTTTCTAGAAGGTAGCATAACAAGAATCTTAGCCGCTATCTCAGGGTCTACGTCGTTTAGCATAGCTCCCGCTTGGTCACTATCAGCAGCGGCTACTACTTTTACATACTTTTGTATTTCTTGTTCTTCTTGTTGTTTTTTCTTTTTAGCCTCTTCTTGCTTTTTCTTTTGAAGCTTTTGAAGCTCTTGTTGTTGTTTTATAAGGGCTTGAAGTTCTTTCTTTTCTTTTTCTAACTTCTGAAGTTTTTGGTCTAAAAGAAGGTTTAGGTTTTGTTCATCGGAGTTAATATTTTGTTCCACTTGAGTTTTGGCGTTTTGATACAAAGCCGGTGCTCCAAAGCTTTTCATACTAAAAGCCAAAAACAAGGCTATCAAAACTATGTAAAAATGTTTTAGGTTGTAGAAAAAAATAGCGTTCATCTCCTCTTGGTATAGCTCTTTCTTTATATGCTCAATCTGTCTATTGTGTTTTATGATCTCCATAGCTTTAATATCTCTAACAATATCTTTTGCCTCCTCAGCCAAAGCCTCCTCTAACAGTCTTAACTCATTAAGCGTTTTTTCTATAGCTTTTAATCTTACATACAGCTTTTGATAAGCTACTAAGTTTGATATATACTCATTGTAAGAAGAAACATCTTTATTTAAAAGGTTCATAGCTTTCTGTATATCTTTTTTATCGGTTTCTAAGGTGTTTATTTCATCTTTTATTCTGTTTAGCTCGGATAGTTTTAGGTTTAACTCTTGTTTTTTTATATCTATTATTTTATCCACTGCAAACCTCGCATCCACCAAGGGTCATAGATTTTATCCTCACAGTGGGCTGTGCATCTGAAACTGGCACCCCTTGACCATCTTTACCGCAGGTGCCTATGGCAAAACCCTCGTCGTAACCTACGGCATCTATATCTTCCAAAGCCTTAGGGCCGTTTCCTATGAGTGTTGCTCCTCTTATGGGATATGTAATTTGGCCATTTTCTATAATATAACCTTCCATTACATCAAAAACAAAATCTCCAGTGATGGTGTTTACTTGTCCACCTCCCATTTTCTTTACCAAAATACCCTTTTTAGTGTCTTTTATTATATCTTCTGGATTTGTTTTACCGCTTTTAATAAAGGTATTTGTCATACGCACTACCGGAGGATGGGCATAGCTTTGACGCCTACCGTTGCCAGTGGATTTTACACCGTCTTTCATAGCCCTTAGCCTATCGTACATATAGCCTACCAGATAACCATCTTCTATAAGAACTTTCCTTTGAGCCTCAACCCCTTCATCGTCAAAGTTAAAAGAGCCGTTCATGCCTGGAATCGTAGCATCATCAATGACACTCACCAACGAAGAAGCCACTTTTTGACCTATCCTATCTTTATAAACAGATTGGCCTTGCTGTACCAAATCTGCCTCAAGCCCATGACCCACAGCCTCGTGTACCATCGTCCCGCCTGCTTCTGAAGACATCACTATGGTAAAACTACCCGCTGGTGCTGGTTTTGCATCCAAAAGCATGATAGCCCTTCTTGCAGCTACACTTGCTATTTCCTCAGGAGATTTTCTTTCAAAAAGCTCAAAACCTACGTTGCCACCCATAGATTCGTATCCCCTTTGAAGGATGCCATCTTTGTAAGACACAACTTCCGTGTAGAAGACTGTTCTTGTCTGGATGTCTTCTACATGCTCTCCTAAAGAGTTTATTATCATTATTTGTCTTTTTTTATCCATCAAAACTGCACTTACTTGTTTTACATATTCTCCAAAAGACCTAGCAGCATCATTAGCTCTGTTTAAAATCTCTATTTTCTTTGAAAGCTCTATTTGTTCTGGATCTATCCCTATAGGCATGTAAGCTTTAGCGTAGGCTTTTCCAACCTTTATAGGACCTTGAGAAGACGTGTTTGCTATGGTTTTGGCAAGCTCCACCAAAGAGTCTATATCAAACTCCGTAGAGTATCCGTAATATACCTTGTGATTCTTTATAAGCCTAAGGCCTACACCCACATCAGACCCATGTTCTATCTTGTCTACTTTGTTGTTTTCAAAAACAATACGTGTGTTTGAAGAGTCTTCAAAGAAAATCTCTCCGTATTCTCCGCCGTTTCCCATCAAAAACGATAGTATATAACCGGCCTTTTCCTGTAAAAGCTCTTTTACATCTATTGCTTCTAAAATCATAAAAACTCTCCTTTCCAAATATTCTAACTCTATTAATTTATCTTCAATCAAGGCGGTAGTCAAGCCAATGTATAAGTTCACTACATCGTGAACACATACCCACAAAAAAATTATAACACATCATCATAGGAGCACCTCGGAAT
>OFEH01000613.1_pt1 | contig 10463 bp, 5 predicted proteins | sample 1521031 | NCBI WGS metagenome assembly OFEH01 (sample SAMN05518350, study PRJEB24110) | hypersaline lake metagenome | isolation source: Grendel Spring, Yellowstone National Park, Wyoming, USA | place: USA:Grendel Spring, Yellowstone National Park, Wyoming, USA | collected 2011-11-16
TATTGATAGCGACGTAACCGTCGTGGTGGTGTTTGTAAGGTATATGCTTGTGGTGTTTGACGGGAGGGACGTAGTTATGACTGTCGTGTTCGTGACGGTGGTGTTCAAGGTCGTGGTGCTGTTAACTGTCCTGAAGACCGTTGTGTAGAAGAGCCTCGTTACTGTCGTATTGCTGTAGACGGTGCTTGTAAATGAGGCGTAAACCGTCGTGGTATTGCTGTAGACGGTCTTCGTCACACCGACCGTTACTGTTGTCGTGTTAGTAATCGTAGTAGTCACCGTGCCGTGATATGTTATTGCCGTGGTGTTGGTTATTGTAATAATTGTTGTGCCAGTAAGGTAGGTTGTGTACGTCACCGTCCTATTAACGGTGCTGAACGTTGTCAAGGTCGTGTTCAGGGTCACCGAGACAGTAGATGTGCCAGTAAGCGTCACAGTTGTCGTTGTCTGAACCTCGGTTATGACCGTGGTCGCTGTCAGCACGCTTACCGTGGTCTCCGTTGACACAGTGCTGACAGTTGTTGTCAAAGTTGTGTAGAGAGTTGTAGTAGTGACAGTAGATGTAGCTGTTACAGTTGTTGTTGTCAAAGTTGTTGTCAAAGTTGTTGAAGTCGTTTTTGTTGATGTAGCTGTAACTGATGTTGTTACAGTTGTTGCTACAGCTGTTGTCGAAGTACTAACCACGGTTGTCGTTACAGTAGTTGTTGCCGTGGTTGAAACTACTGTAGTGGTGGTCATTGAGGTTACGTTAATATATTCAGTATCATATATAGTTTCAGTAATTATGTATACTACTGTTTCATTTAAAGTAGAATATGTTGAAGTGATTGTTGTTGTTATTGTAAGAACCGTTGTCACCGTAGTGGCATGCGTTATGGGCGCTATGAATGTAAGCCCTATAATGACCGCGGCTACAGCTATAGCTACAATCAGAAGCGAGCCAGCCCCTGTTCCCGTCCTCTCCTCAACATTACTGCCCTGTTGGCTGAAGTCGTAGAGCTGGAACATTTACAACGCCAGCACCTCCTTCAGGTAAGCCCTCCTCTCGGGCGCCCTGTTGAACCTGAACCACCACGGCGGCGTGGGCTGAGTGTACAATATGAAGGGGAGCTCATATGGCGGCGGTATTGACACCTGCTTCTGCGTCTGCTCGGTGCGTTGTTGCTTCTGCGTCTGCTCGGTGCGTTGTTGCTTCTGTTGCTCCTCCGACTGCTCCTGTCCTGTCTCCTGGGCCTGCCGTCCAGGTTGCTGTCCAGGCTGGTAGCCTTCCCTATAGCCTTCCTGCGGCTGGTAAGGCTGGGGCTGGTATAGCTGAACCTGCCTCGGCTGTTGGAAGACCTGGAGCCTCTCCGTCCGTGCTTGCTCCCTGCCATAAGGCTGGGTCTGGTAGCCCTGGGCTTGCTCTACCTGTTCCGTCTGAGGTTGTTCTGTCTGCTGGGCAAGTTGTGTTTCATAGCCTTGCTCCACTTGCCCATAGGGCTGTACTTCATAGCCGCGCTCTGTCTGGGGCTGAACTGCCCGTGCCTGGCCCAGCTCAGCCTGTATTGCCTGTCCTATTTCCTGCTGGGCCTGGCCCAGCCGCGACTCTGGTTGTCCTATCTGCACCTCCTGGCCTGCTCGCGTCAGTTGTAGCTCGGTTACGGCCTGGGTTAGTTGTTGTACGGGCTGGACTGCATAGCCCCTCAGGGCCTGGCCCAGCTGGCCTACCTGCCGCCCTGGCTGAAGCGCCTCCTGTCCTATTTCCTGCTGGGCCTGGCCCAGCTGTTGTATGGCTGGCCCAGCCTCCCGCGGCGCAAAGTTAGCCTGCTCTACTGGCGCGGCCTGCGGGATCGCGATCTCGGCTGTCAGCGCCTGGCCAGGCTGTACGTTCCTGGCCTGGAGCTGTCTTAGGGTCTCGGAGGGCATCTGTAAGGCCAGGGCGACTCCTCTCTCAGCCTGGAGCGCCTCTGCGGCCTGGGCCGTGACGCCTGCGGTGCCGAGCTGTAGGAGTGCCGCGGCCGTGTTGCCTAGGCTCCTCAGCGCTGGTACGGCCCTCTCTATGTTCCCAAGGGCTGTGGGTTGCGCCGCCGATGTATTTGCGCCCTCGACCAACTGAGTCGCCACCGCACTGGGAGCTATATACGCTAGGGGTCTCGCCAGCGCGGCCTGCGCCTGTAATTCTGTCCCTTCCATAGGCATAGTGGTTTGTGATGGCATTTCAATGCCTTGACCAAGGAATACGTCAGTCCTCGGGACGTACGTGCCTCTTGGCGTGCCCAGGATCACTCCCACAGGGACGTTATGTCCAGTGAGGGCGTATAATATCTCACCAGCGGTTCTGCCGAGGAAGTTGGCTATCTCGCCCCACGGGCTCGGGCTCCCGCGCCCTATGTTACTGAGCTCGCTGATGAGACCATATGCGCCAGAATAGTACATGCCATTCCTCTGCACCTCCTCACCGAGCCCTATCCTGGCGCCAGGCCTCATGTAGAAGTTGTAGAACTCATCTGTGTCGGCGTTATAGAGAGTCGCGTTGAGGTAGAGCGTACCTCCTTTGGCCCAACTCAGGAACCTCATATTGGCGACCTCGGTCGGGTTCAATATCGACGGAGAGCCCCTTATCTGCTGTGCGACCCATAGCGTATATGCGAGGAAATCATTATCGACCGACTTAACATCGCTCGACATTCCCCTCAGCGCGTCGACCCCGCCTGATAGGAGCGTGTTCACAAACGTCTCCCCGTCAAGCGCGGCCTCACCGTTGAAGAACATGACGCTACTGCCTATGCGTGCCATCTCAACCGTTGCACCGTATTCGTTAAGCGTGCTTATCACGTCGTCTGGGCTCGCGGCGTTTAGGAGCGACTGTGTGAACGCCCTGAACTCGTCCTGTGTAAGCGGCCTGTCGAACTCGACACCGAGCGTCACGATTGCGTCGCCGATCCTGACGTCTGGTATGAAGGCCTGGGTTATTCCAGCCTCTCCGCCCTCCATGTTGTACAGGGCTACGCCCCACCTGAAGGCAGGCCTGCCGTACCTGTCGAACATTCCTATGACCAGGTTGCCACCGTTGGCGAGATCCTTGAGCTGTGCGGCCAAGGAGTTGTCAATATATACGCTACGCCACATGCCGTTCATTGGGTTAGTGACATTTACCCTAAACATTGCCATTATGTTCGGGCTACCTAGCTGGCTTGCTGGTATTTCATATAGGCTCCTTGGATAGACTGTGAATGTATTACCGTCAGTTATAACCATATAGTCCTCTGGGTTCGGGAGAGACCTAAGGAACGACGTAAGGTCGTCAGCGTTATCAAATATAGCTATGGGGTTCCCAAGTTTCCCGCCGTTGCCCAGTAAGTCCAGCCTGGTTGTAATGTAATAGAACTTAGACACGCCAGGCATGTCAGGATACTTCACGGGCAAAAGGACACTTACTGAGTTAGGATCATTTATACTAAACCTTGCCAATACGTTGGGATCCTTAAGCTGGTCAGGCGTTATTTCATACAGGCTCCTCGGGTACACCACAAACCTATTACCGACCGTTAAAACCATGAGATCCTCAGGATCAGGAGCGGATCTAAGGAACGCCACAAGGTCGTCCGCGTTATCAAATGTAGCTATGGGGTTGCCGAGGCCACCGCCTCCACCTAGCAGATCCAGCCTGGTTGTAATGTAATAGAACTTCGACACGCCGATTATGTCAGTGGACTTCACGGGCAAAAGGACGTTGACCAAGGGGCTCGTCATGTTCCCTGATGAGTCGCCAGCCACCAGTATCCAGTAGCCAGGCTGTATTTTATCGGCGTTCTCAATCATGAACCTCCCCAGGTCGGCTGGGTTATCCACACTGCCTGAGGCAATTACGTTGCCATTGCTGTCAATGATCGCAACATACCTCGCATTGCCCCCTGTCGGGTCGAGCGCCAATCCTATGTACCTGTAGAAGTTGGGGTCAGTTCTCGGCACGCTAACATAGTACTGTACCTCGCCAGCGGCTGGCAGGTACGTCTGGTACTCTGGGTAGAGTCCTGGTACATTAGCCCTGAGCACGAGAATGTTCTCATAGGGCGTCGTCATTACTACCGTTCCCATCCTGTAGGCTTGGTTTACCATACGATCAAATGAACCAAGCACGTCTGTGTATGGGAGCCTGCCCGCCTCCGTCGGATCCACCAAGGGTATCTTCCTGACCTCTATGAAGTATCCTCTTCCTGGCACTCCTGGCACAAGGCTCTCATTCGCCACCCCAAGGTAGAAGTAATAACCGAGCTTGAGCCAGGTTGGCTTGCTCGCTACGACCTCTATAGTGCCGTCGTCGGACATCTGAAGGATTGCACCCCTGACGAGGAGCCCGGGGGCGAGGTAGAAGTTGTTGGCAGCGGCAGGCCTGGAGGGGGTCGATTTAGCCTGTAGCGTCGCGAACTCCCCGCCAGGCTCCGTTGGTGGAGTCGCCGTAGCGTGAAATGATACAACCTCGCCTACGTCGCTCGGCTTAACGCCCTCGCCAAGCAAAAGGCGCATCATCTTGTCAACGTTGATGGGCTTTGCCAGGCTGTCGTAGCCTATCGCCATGACCAGATGGCCAGCGGGGTCGCGTAGCAGGAAGACTTGCTGTCTGTTCAGCACGTCTACCACGCTTCCGCCAGGGACGCCGCCGCTCCTTATGAGGTTAAACATCTCGAGGAGCCTGTCCATGGTGTCGCTGTCAACAACCACGAGCGTCTTGCCACTGTCAACCTCCTGCGGCATGTAGAAGCTTCTCGGATAGACTGTGAATGTACGGCCATCGGTTAATACCATGAGGTCTTCAGGATCCTGAGCGTTACTGAGGAACCTCAGTAAGTCATCTGGGCTATTAAATGTGGCTATGGGGTCTCCGAGGCCTCTGTTACCGCTCAGTAAGTCAAGCCTTGTTGTAAAGTAGTAGAACTTAGGCGTGTCGTTGGGATTCGTCGGCTTCTCATACAGGAGAACGTTAACAAAGCCAGGTCTGTTAGCGTTTGCTCCAAGCATTGCCAATATGTTTGGATCTCCAAGCTGATCAGCGGGAATCTCCGAAACCTGATTGGTGAGGGCGTCAACGGAGGGAATTGCAAAAGCTATGGTGTTGCCGCTGGGTAATTTGATCGTGAATAACTTGTAGTCAGACCCGTACAGCGTGTCGGCCAAGTTTCTTACTGCCCCCTCATCGAAGCCAAATATCGTGCCTTTGAGCAACATAACCCTGTCCGAGAGAACCAGCCGTAACGCCTCATCAGCTGGCACGCCAAAGGCTGTCAATATTGACGCCTTCGCGGCGTCAAAGAATGAAAACTGGTCGTGGAAGCCAGCTGGCGACGCCTCTACTGGCGTGTCCTCATAGACGTCGACCAGCAGGGCGTTGATGCCCTTAAGCGTAGCTATCAGGTTAGCAAAGTACTGCGTGCCAGCGAAGAACAGGACTCCGAAGAGGACGCCCTGCAGGTAGTAGTTCCACAGCTGTTCCCGCGACAGCCTTCCATTGGCGGCCGCATATGCTATACCAGCGTTGATGAAGCCAGCGTTGTTAAACTCGAGGAGCCTGGTAGCTATTGCCCTGAACGCGCTGGAGGAAAACACCCTGAAGAGCGCGTTGGTGACGTTAGCGGCGATCTCGGGGGCCTCGTCTGCGCTGACGCCGATGATATCGCCAAACCTGGTCAGCACAGAGGCCAGCGCGTTCTGGAAGAGGCTCCTGAATGACGGGCCTGTGAGGTAGTTAAGCGCCATCTCCTCGCCTATGCCCAGGGCGGCGCTCATAGCATACGTCAGTATGCCGAGCATTGCGCCGCTGATGAGAAGAGTTGTGAGGTCGTTGGTGTTAAGCCTGTGCTCGGCCGCGGCCATGCCTAGGGTGAAGGCCTCGCTGAAGCCGACCGATACGGCTATGTTCCTCAGCAACGTAAGCAGACCTGGCAGGTTCTGTATGACGCCTCCGTTCAGCATTGTGTCTATTCCAGCCGCGAAGGCCCTGGCCAACACGCTCGGGTTCTGGGCAAGGAAGTCTAAGACGTCGATGGTGCCGCCACTTGCCCTGGCCTCCTGGGCCACCATATCAGCGAGGCTCCTGTAGAAGCCTGCCGCGAAGTTGTCGAGCGCGTCGAACACGAAGAAGGCGCTGAGCCCAGCCATCACTATGTCGAAGAGCTTGTCGAGGTCTGACTCCTGGTTCCAGTACGCGGCCAGGTGGGAGAGCGGGCCTACAACTGGGACGCTGTAGGCAAGCATGCTGGCCACGGAGTCAACTAAGCTCTCTGGAGGCCTCCAGTTGATTAGCCAGTTGCCACGACTAATGAGGAAGCTGGAGGCGCCCCTGAGCTGTGGGATGCTACCTAGCGCCTGGCCTAGGAGCAGGGCGTCAGACCCAAGCCCTTTAGCCACGCCCCTCAGTAGGTCGTAGATTGCCGTCCTCGACATGTCGTAGAGCGTCACCCAGGCGTTAGAGCCTCCTACCTGCGCCAGCGAGAGGCCCTCGCTTAGGGCTGCCTGAACCCGCGCAAGCAGGCTCCTCGCGGACGATATGAAGGCGTCAACGTCGTTTACCAGTGAGCTGGTCTGACTCAGGAGGCGTGCGCCCGCTACGGGGGCCACCATGGGGATCAGCGTGTCAAATGTAGCCATTGTGTCAATCATGTCAATCATTCTCATTGAGGACAGGTTAAGCCCCATGTTAGCTATAAACCTGTCCATATGTGAGAGATCGCTCCTAAGCCCAATGATGAAGTTGCCGCTAGTTAGCCCGCTTATGAACTCCCTGAAGTCAACTCCTAGGTCCGCGAAGAGCCTGCTCACCTGGGCGAGGCCGCTCTCAATCTCCGCGGGCAGGTTCGCGATGCTGATACGCGCCCTTCCAGCGTTAACATACTCTGACAGCGTGTTGACCGCAAACGAGAGCTGAGCTAACAGCGTGTTGAGGTCGTTTGCTATTTTAGCTATCTCCTGCGCGCCGCCGCTTAGCAAGCTAATGCCGTATGAGAGCGCCTGTACTGGATCATTCTGCGCGTTCTGGAGGACGCTGATGATGTTGTTCAGCTGACTGACGTAGTTCTGCGCGTTGAGCTGGAGCTGTCTGACGTCCTGTATGAAGTCGAACAGGTTTACTCTATTTGAGCCAATCACTATCTGCGGGCTCAGCTGACCTGTAGGGGACACGCTGAGCGATCCCGCTAAGAGGGCCGAGAGGTCGCTAGAGCTGAGCAGGTTGTTTAACGCGTTGACCTGGCTTGATACCCTTCCTAGGGCCTCCCCCAGCTCCTGAGAGAGCGTGTTGCCGAGTTGCTGAAGGTACGGCACAGCGTTGTTAGCCATCTGATTGATAAGGCTATTTACGTTATCAACGGCGTTCGCGGCTTGCCCATAGACGGACGTAAGCTCCTGGAGCGCTCTGAGGGCCTCGCCGTAGTTTCCAGAGTTGACCGCGCTGATGTAATTGTTCCAGGCATTTTGCATCTGGCTGTTGAACTGGCTGAGCTGTGCTACCTCATCATTAAGCTGGGATGCATAGTTTGATATGGCGCTGTACAGCTCAGCCGCCAAAGTGCCAATCTGAACCTCCGAGCTAACGGTCTGCTGGGCCTGCGAGGAGATATTAACACTAATACTTGTTGATGTTGTATCTGTTAGACCCATGCTACTGGATCCCGTGCTGACAGGCTTGACCACAAGTATCGGGTAGGTCTCTGTCTGCGACCCCTGCGCGTTGGCTGAGCTCCACTGGCTCGCCATTTCGGAGAGTTGTAGAATTGCCTGGTCGAAGGCTATCAGGTTATTTATGGCAGAGGCCAGTTGGTTGACATAAGGCTGTAGGGCGTTATTAATGCTCTGAAGCGCCCTCGCGGCGTTCGGGACGCCGAGCTGTCCAGCTATGAGCGCGAGCTCGGCCGCCTCAAATGGGCCGAGCGCATTCATCAATGAGGGTATGTTTGACATGAACTGGGCCAGGTCTACGTTCAGTCTCCCGAGGGCGGCCCTGAAGGCGTTTGCGTTAAAGGCCTGGAGGGCCTGGAGGGCGCTCCTCACGGTTTCCTCTATATCATAACCGAGCCTCAGGAAGTTGGCCCCAGGGCCCCCGAGGATATGCGTCCCGCCGAGAGATCGCATAAGCAACGATGGGCCGCCAACCCCCGTAGTGAACGGGGCAAGCTGGGCCTCCCCAAGGCTCATGAGCGTGCCGCTCACGAGCTGTCCGTAGGCCAGCAGGTTCATCGCATCCTGGGGAGAAACGCCTACCTCCCTCCAGAAGCTCACGTTAGCGAGGTTGAAGAGCGCTGGCAACGCTTGCTCTGTTTGCACTACGGCGTTCTGCGCCATGTTCAGTGTATTGAGGAAGCTCCTCACGCTCGCGGCCGTTAGGGGCATTCCGAATGGATTCGGAAGCGCCCTTATCGCAGTCACGGCCATGCTGAGCGGGTTCGCTATCGCCTCGAGCCTTGCTACTGGGAGGTTAGGCGCGGCGAGTCCCTCGAAGAAAAGCATATGGCCGCCAGGCCTGACGACGGGTGTGCCCTCTACGCTGTAGAGGGCTGTCCTCATTAGGTTAGACGTTAAGCTCGAGAGCGTGCTGAGGGCGCTCTGAATTGCCTGCTCCGCCTGGTAGAGCGCTAACCTGGTCTCAAGGTTGAGGAGGCGCTGTGGGCCAAACGTCTCCATATACTCGGCCATGAACTCCCTCGAAGGCCAAAGCATGTTCATATTGACCGCTGGGGTCAGGTCAACGGTCAGGTCAACGCTAGGCTGGGACGCTACGGCGAGCGCGGCAGGAACGACGCTGACTACGTTTATTGGCACTACGGAGGCGCCGCCGAACGTTACTACTGACTGGCCTGGATTAGAAACAGCGGTTACTGTCGGGTTGCCTGGCATGAACCTCCCACCTATACTTACGCAGAGGAGAGGCGTTTAATTTATCGCACACGCAAATGTCCACCGAACCAGCAAAAACGCCGAAACAGTTACTCTTTATTGTTCTGTATGATGGCCTTCAGACCTTCTTCGACAGATCATCTATTATTAATGCGAAGCTTATGAATATGCATATTGCCATTATCGCCAGGAACGCTAAGCTATGCGGGACGTTTATGTTTAAGCTCGGCAGACCGAGCATGCTATTTACGTATCTGAAGGCATAGATGGTGATGCCTATTTCGCCAGTTAAGAAAAATACCAAGCTGAGTATGAACTCTCCATTTTCATTGAGAAGCCTTTTGAGTCTATTAGGCATCGAGCCCCCAGGTATACTTAAACAGAGAAAAGTAATTAATTTGATGTCCAAGCTCCAGCTTTAGGGCTCTGTTAAAAATATAAAAAACAACGAGAAAATTCGTTTTGTTATCCTATTACTCCTGAGGGCCTTCACACGCTTGCGCCTAGGCCGCCGAAGGCCTTCAGCAGGGCCTCTATGATCACTACGATGCCTATGACTATGAACACTATCATCAGTATCAGGAAGACTGAGCTCGGCAGGCTCCCTATGGGGGTAAGGTAGTTAGCCGAAGACGGTATCGTGAATCCAGTCTTGTTAAGAGCCTGCAGTATGTAGTCGCCGACACCTGTGGCTATTGACGCGCCGACAGCGCCGACTATGACGAGCACGATTCCAACTACGATCGCCAGTATGGTCTTCTTCAGGCCCTCAGGGCTTCCTACATCGCCCCAACTCATCTAGTTCACCAATAAAGTAGGACTACAGCTGTCCTAATAAATATATCGCAACGGCTATGTCATCATTTATCACGTTTCTGGCCGCCCCGCGCGCAAGATTGTCATAAAACCAGGGGTGGAGTCTCTAAGGAGCGCTAGCCCTGTGGGGGCTACCACCTTTTTCGCTACAGTCTTGTGTCTCGTAGACTTGGACGACAATGAGCTCCTGCTGTTAGTATCCTTCAGCATAAGCTCTCTAGTTGGTCTTCTTCTTGGTCTGTGAGTACGTAGCCATGTTTTTTGGCCGCGCATACACCGATTACATAGACCATGGCGAGCACTACGGCGGTCACCCTAGCTAGTGCCTCCTTCACCAACATCGTATTCTCGGAATTCTCATACGAGTCAATATCTCTCTGGGCGCACATCCCATGTGCCGATAAAGGTAATGCGTTAAGCGAGGTAATAAATGTATCGAGTCCGCCGCGTAAGAATGTTATTCAATCCGAGCCGAAAAGACTGTCAATACCGCAGTTTTGCGGTATTGACGTTATGGTATATCTAGTCGTGTCAAGGAGGAATGACAACCATATTGGCATCGATACCTTCTTTGCTACGGTTTTGTGTCTCGTAGACTTGGGCGGCAGTAGGTTCCCGTTATCCGCCGCCTTCAGCACGAGCTCCCTTGTTGGCCTGGGCGGTATAACTATTAGGCCCCTAAGCGACCTCGGGCTGGCGGCCGCTCTCCTGAGCCTGAAGCCTTCGGCCTCAAAATCCCTTATGTCATAATACGACTCCAGTCCCTCTAAGGTGACTATAAC
>OFEH01000614.1_pt1 | contig 10452 bp, 5 predicted proteins | sample 1521031 | NCBI WGS metagenome assembly OFEH01 (sample SAMN05518350, study PRJEB24110) | hypersaline lake metagenome | isolation source: Grendel Spring, Yellowstone National Park, Wyoming, USA | place: USA:Grendel Spring, Yellowstone National Park, Wyoming, USA | collected 2011-11-16
GAAACTTTCAACACAGAGCATCTGGAACAGTTCTCTAAAAAACTTGATGACTTCTCAGAGAAGATGCTCAAAGCTACGGCGTTGCCAATGGGCGGTATTCTCGGGTCTCTGGCTGCGTATTCAGAGTTTCAAGAAGCAGAAGCAAACCTTGAAGTTGCATACATGGTAAATAAAAAAGCAATGACACCGCAGCAATACAAGCAATATGAAGAATATGTAAAAAAAATTAAACAAGAAGCAGTCAAGCTTGGAGATATCTACCCTGGGACTACAAAAGATTATCATGAGATGGCAACAGCTCTGAAAGAATACGGGTTATCAGCAAAAACAATAGCAAACGGGGCATTCAAAGCTGCAGCTGACCTGTGGGTGCTTACAAAAGATAGCGAACACGAAAGCACAGAACAAGTCGCACAATACATAGCTCAATTCAAAAACGCATACGATATCAAAAACAAAGATTTTCAAGCGTTCGTCAATCAACTGCAGAAAGTGAAATTTGCAACAGGCTTAACGCTTTCTGATATAGCTTATGCATCTAAGTATTTAGCACCAGCTCTCCGAATGCTTGGTATTAAAGGATTGCAAAATTTCAAAACATTAAGCGTTTTGATGGGAGCATTGAACAAAGCCGGGGTAGATGGAACAGAAGCTGGTACAGCGCTCAAGCACGCATTTGAACGTATGGTAGACCTGCAAAAGAATTTAAACACACTGAAAAAAGAGGGAATAAACTTTCAAGTAGACTCCAAACAGTTTTTTGCAGGCGGACGCTTTCATATGTTGAAATTTTTAGAAGTAATGAGAGATAAGCTATCACAAGTAAAAGATATTCAAACAAGAATGGAAATTATGCAGCAAATTTTCGGACAACGTGGTTTGACAGCGATGGGTATATTGCTATCAGGCACAAAACAACAAGCAGAAGAATATGCAAAAACATTACTGCGAATGGGAAAAATCAGCTCGCAAGAATATCAAAAGATGATGCAAGCCATATCAAGCGGGCAATATATGGGTATTGAAAAAACAGAGCAAGCTATAGCAGAGCAAGCAAATATACAACAAAGAATGAATGTGCTATTACATACCTTCCACAACACCTTCAAGGCAATGGCGGGTACGTTTGTAAATCTTGCGGCAGAGATAGGCGGATTGCTGGCTCCCACTTTGGTTTTCATAATGAATAAAATCAATGATTTTCTATCACTTATGCAAAATCTCATAGACAAACACAAAACACTTGCACGTGTGATTATGGTGCCTGTAGCGGGTATAGTAAGCTTCATGGCTTTAGCGGGTATTGTTGCAAAAGTAGGAAGTGTCATGCTGTCATTTTTGTCAGGTGGGATTCAAGTTGCTTCTATGCTGTTTAAAATAGGAGGAGCAGTATTCAGAGTAGGAATGATGATATTTAGATTCTTGATACCAGCTTTGAATATGTTAAGAGTAGTTTTTTTAACAAACCCACTGGGTCTCTTTATCACAGCCGTAATAGCAGCGGTGGCTGTGGGATATCTCCTGTATACTCACTGGAACCAAATTATTGCATGGTTTAAAACACATTTTCCAACAGCGTTTCAGATTATTGCAAATGTATTTGATGCTATCAAATCAGCTGTCATAGCAGCGGTGGAATGGGTGAAAAATGGATGGGATTTCATAAAAAGCATATTTTCAAACATCGGTGATATATTACGGACAGCATTTCGTGTATATATATCAATCATTCAATCTGAGTTTCGTATAGCTACTGCAATTTTCCATTTTTATATACAGCTGTGGATTAAAATTTTCAAACTCTTAGAACAAGCTGGTATATTTGTGTTTAGAAAAATAGCACAAGCGGTTAATTTTGTAAAAAACGCATGGAGCGCAGCTATAAGGTTTATCTCAGGCACAAACTTATTTAAAGCTGGACAAAATATCTTAAACACGCTTGTGCAAGGTATTGAATCTGTAGCAATGAAACCTGTGCAAGTGATGAAGAATGTTGTTCAAAAAATAAGAAATTTACTGCCGTTTAGTCCCGCCAGAGAGGGACCGTTAAAAGACCTCCACAGAATAAAACTTATTCAGACAATAGCAGATACAATAAAACCAGATCCACTTGTTGAAAGAATGAAGCAAGTTTTGACACAAGCGGTATCAATACCCACTATAAATACTGCTCCAGCTGCAGTAGGTATGGGATCACATACTACGTTTCATATCGTCGTAAATAGCACAAATAATTTTGCAACAGATACAAAACCAGAGGTGGCAAATACAGTAGCGGGGAATATTGAAAAAGAAGTGAGAAGAGTTTTAGAAAGGATACATAAGGATAAAGAAAGAAGAAAGTATTAGAGAACAGAACCTGCAAAATTGCAGGTTCCAACCAAAATACCAAAATCTGCAAAATTGCAGATTCTCCCAAAAAGTAAATATCTCTATACTTCTTTATAAAAATTTTATCTTTGTAGGATTTTTTTGAGAAACTGCAAAATTGCAGAAAAAAAGTGTTTTATACACCTGATTTCTATATTGATAGACAAGCGTTTGCGGATAGGGGGGTGTAGGATTTTTTTGAGAAATTATAATTGTTCTTTAAAATATCTCTCTGGATAAGAATATTTATCTCGAGAATCTTTACAGAGCGGTTGGACCACATTTTACTATTGCGTGGCATACTTGTGCGCGTGGCATATTTGTCGTGGGTTGACAAGGGAACAGGCACTGGTAGTGTAAAGAAATGCCTTTTGGCACACTGTCCTCTTGGAGAAGTATATAGAAAAATATAACTTTGTAAGGCCTACAAGTCTATCACAGTTATGTGTTCACGATGTGGTGAACTTATACACACCCCATTGACGATCGACGGGAAATATGTTATACTATAAGCTGTTGATAGGTTGATGAGGTACCTTAAAAACCTTGTTAGTAAAGGGTTTTAAGGTATTTCACAAGTTTTTCATTTTGTGGTTTTGTTTGTACCTATAGGGGATTGAGACACTTTTTCTAGAGATACTTCTCTTACTCTTACAATTGAATTGTTTTGTTTGTACCTATAGGGGATTGAAACGAAGACATAAAGTCTTCTTCAAGTTCTTCTTCCATGGTTTTGTTTGTACCTATAGGGGATTGAAACACCATACCTAGAGAAAATGCGTTTCCAATATAAAGCATGTTTTATTTGTACCTATAGGGGATTGAAACGTCTTCAAATGCTTCTTCATCGAATTCGAAGTCTTCGTTTTGTTTGTACCTATAGGGGATTGAAACATCATTCCTATATCTACCAGCAAGTTGTGACTGGAATGTTTTGTTTGTACCTATAGGGGATTGAAACTGACGATAGAATCGTCTGTTACTTGCACATACTTCCTGTTTTGTTTGTACCTATAGGGGATTGAAACTATCCATATTAACCTCCAATCTCTCTCACCCACTCCGTTTTGTTTGTACCTATAGGGGATTGAAACGATAAAATTTCACTAGTGCTTTGATGACCAACGGCACTAGTTTTGTTTGTACCTATAGGGGATTGAAACAAATTTTCATGCCTACCTCCTTGCTTTTTTATCCCGATGTTTTGTTTGTACCTATAGGGGATTGAAACGAGTACACTGCTCCAATAACCGGAACTTCTTTCTTCCAGTTTTGTTTTGTACCTATAGGGGATTGAAACAGACTTCCTCGCCGTAAAAGAATTTGAACGAGTCAAGTTTTGTTTGTACCTATAGGGGATTGAAACTTCTTGAGCACTTAAGAAGCATCACCGACAGCGATTTGTTTTGTTTGTACCTATAGGGGATTGAAACTTTCTCTCCTTCTTCTTCATTAATAAAAATGGGCAACTCTGTTTTGTTTGTACCTATAGGGGATTGAAACGCATTTTTAACAGTTCTTTAAAAGAACCCTTTCTCAGTTTTGTTTGTACCTATAGGGGATTGAAACAAATACAACTTCAAACATAGCCTACCTCCTATTAGATTTGTTTTGTTTGTACCTATAGGGGATTGAAACCTAAGCTATTGTCCTTGATATTCTTTAACTCTTTCTTTTTTCTTTGTACCTATAGGGAATTGAGACAGCCTAAAAGTCCAAAAACAAGCGTTAGTATAATTGACGTTTTATACTAACTTATAATTAATTATAAGGAGGCATTGGGTATGTTAAAAAAGTTAGTTTCAGCATTGGCTTTAACAAGCTTTGCTTTTGGCAGTGGGTTGTGCTTTGACCCGTATAACCATGATTATGGTGTAAATGAAAGAAACATACCAGATTATGGTGTGCAATATCTACCACAAAGTGGTCGTGCTGTCTATGCTCCCAATGAAGAATTGGTACTTCACAATGGTAAAGCTAAATATGGAGACTTAAAACTCATAAAATATGTGGTAAAAGGTAATAAAGCATTGGTATTAATGGAATCAGAAGATCCTGTACAAACTGATTTGTTATTTTATGTAGAGTGTGTAAATGGTAAACCTGAAACTAAGGCTGTGGATGATGCAGAAGCAGCTGATCATGAGTTTATTACTAACCAAACGATGGGATTTTATAAAAATGGATTTTTCTTTAAATACCTAGATTTGGTTTGGGGACCCACACATTATGATTGTGGTTATGTAATTGACTATTATCCATATAATTTGATCAAAGAACATAAGACGGATCATATACCACACAAATATGAAAGTTTACCAACTAGAGTATGCAACGCTTTAGGTAAAAAATTCAACGAATAAAGGAGACGGCTATGAGTTGGCTATTTGAAAGCGGTTTGGCCACTTTCAAAGCAAAAATAAAAACAATGCCACCACCACATTTTATCCATTTTTTATAATTACTTTTTATGATTATTGTCTATGATGACACCTTAGTTTTATATTAATATAAACGAGATTATGTTAACATCATTGATAGACAATGGTTAGCGGGCGATAACATCAAAAAATAACCAAAAATGTGTTTAAAAAGTGCCAAAAATATGATATTGGTCATATTTTTACATAATAACTATTACGCTAACAGGTTGGTTCTGGGTTGTTTTTTGTGATTTATATGGATCACGAACGAATGAGCGAAGCAATCGTTGTGAATTTTCAAACAATATGATGACAGCAAATCATTGATAATCAAATCTCACAAAAAAGTGCTTTTTTTTCAACAAAAATCGTTTAAAAAACGGTTTTTCAACAGAATTTTTGGCAGGAAAATCATTGATAATCAAATCTCACATGGAAATATACCTTTTCCAACAGGGGTAAATCAGGAAATCATTGATAATCAAATCTCACATGGAAATTAAAATCTCACAAAATAAAAAAAACCGCTTGTGAGATGTTTTTGGTAGTAATGACAATAACTTAGATAGCGTCTCACAAAATTCGTGCAATTTTAAGGTATATATATAGAAAAAAATACCCCATACATGATAAAAGGCATAAATGAGAAAAATCATCTACGCTCTTCTAAAAAAAGTTATATAGAATATTTTTTTTCATGTGAGATGTGAGAAAATATATTATTTTATTGATACACAATAGGTTTTCGTCTCACAAATTTCTCACATTTTTCTCACATAAAACATTAAAAATGTGAGATCTGAAAGACAATGACTTCAACGCACCGATTGTTTGATAATTGTTTAAAATATACACCTTGACAAAATACAATTATATGTTATATTAGTTTATAACAAGGTTTTTAAGGAGGTTGTTATGAAGGTAGAGTTAGAAAAGGAAAGTTACACATCAAGGGAGTTGATGTTTCTTTTGAACATGTCTTATATGTCAATCTACAGACTTGTAAAAGCGGGCAAACTACACCCTGTTAAAGTTGGAAATAAACATCTGTTTTTCAAGGAAGATATTGAGCGATTCATAAGAGAAGAGCAAGAAAAAAGAGCCGCCAGGTGATTAACGGCTCTATAGGGGTTAAAACAATGAAAGACCATCAATTATTATATCCTGTTTTGTTGGTTTTGTCTATAAGATAAAACAACCTCTTGAGGCTTCAATATCAACTTATCAACTCAACATGGAGGTTAGAACAATGAAAGACCAAGATATTATTAAACAAGTAAAAGCCAAAAACGAGACCCTTCTCTCTTATCTTGAGAATGCTATCAGCATAGGTATAAACAAGATGCTAGTATATCTAGTCGGAGAAAATGCGTTTAAGAGGCCGAACTGGTTTAATTGTAATACTCAAACATACAACGCTGTAGAACTAAAGGATAAGATACTTGAGGAATTCAAGAACCACCCAGGCATGTACGGTTATGGCATCCTTCTTGGTAAACAACCTGCTGGATTTTATCTTGTTTGCATAGATGTAGATGTTGACAATGAATGTAAAGATAGAGTACTCAAAGACTTTGAAAGGGTATTCAAAAAGTATGGCATTGTTTACTATGTTGAGACCACAAAGTCTGGAAGATATCACATTTATGTTGCTATTGATGATATGCCAGAAGATCTTAAAAAGATAAGAAAACTCCAACCAGAATATTATGAGGAATGCATAAAGTATAAATATACCAAACAAGTACAGGGTGAAATTGAGCTTCTTGGTGCAAGCAACCCCCACATGTCGACAGTATATGACGGTGTTATAAACGACAAAAAACCATTATCAACCGATGCAATAATAGTCAACCCAGGCATAGACTTTTTGCGTGCAATAAAGGAATTCTTAGGCACCTCTGAAGAAACAAAGGAAACAAAGGAAACAAAGGAAACAAAGGAAACTAAAGAAACTAAAGAAACTAAAGAAACTAAAGAAACTAAAGAAACTAAAGAAACTAAAGAAACTGAGTATAAAAATGTTATTGATCTAGACAATGAATACGAGAATGTTATTGATCCAGACAAGCTTGCTGAATTCTTCAGAATTGTTAGGAAATACAAATATCTCAACGGCTGGAAGATCGACTCGATACTCAGCGCTGTTTGTGTAGCGTATAATATGCATGATATAGATATACATCATATCTTTGAAAAAGTGTATACTCTTGCTGAATATGACTATGATCAAACAGAGTATATTATACAGCTTACAAGGAAAAAAGATCTTCAACGTATGCCAAAAGTTGCAAGCGTTATTTATCATGCAAAGAACTTATTGGAAAGTAATGTGCTTACTGACGAAGAAAGAAACTTTGTTACTGATTTTCTGTCAGAGTTCCAAAAACAAACTTTTGGTGATTTTGAATTACCCGACTACCTCCTTGATGCTGAACGAGTGTATCTTTACGATTCGGTAGAGAAGAGAAAAGATAAGACTACTTACTATAGGGAAAAATGGTTTATAGAAAGAAATATTCAAAATGTTAAATATGTTTGGTATGTTGAGATTGAAACATTGTATCCAAGGGATATTTTCAAGAAACATAAAAAAGTTGGTTATTCAAAAGTAGTTAGTTTAAAAATTGATCTTAAAAGACTTGTGGATGAACAACATTCAAGTGTTTATGAGATTATCATTAATGATACGATCCATTACAGACCACCATCTAATTATGATAGAGTTGAAGATATTGCAAGAGCGATTGAAAAAAAGTGTCATGGCCTTTTACCACATTTTGATATACCGCTATTTCTGGAATATTACAATCTCAAAGTGATGGAATATGCAAAAAAACATGAAGGTAAACCACCAACTGTTGTTGTATCAAGAACAACAGGTTGGAACGAAGATTTTACAATGTTTTTTCATTACGATCTTAACGATGAAAACCACGAGCTAAACAGAGATCATATTCTTTATAAGACTGGTAAAGCTAAGTCTTCTAATGAATTCGATTTAGAACGACAACACAAATTAGTTTTTGATCTCCTAAACGAAGGAAAGCTACTAGGTGTACTTCTTGTAATTTCTACTTCATCTATACTATTAAAACCGTTTAACCTCCAACCCCTCACATGTGTCATTTCAGGAACCCCTGGCGCTGGTAAGACAATAGCCGCGCTCACTGCTACAAGCTTGTTCTACAAGTCAGATGATATACTCATAACAGCAAAATCGACAAACGTAGGCATTGAGTTGATGTTATCGTCTCTAAATTCACTACCATTTGTCATAGACGAGGGCTCTTTAGCTGATGACGCCGCAACAGTATTGAAGAACCTGATTTTCTCCGTAGCAGCAGGTAAAGGCAAAACACGTGGTAGAAAAGACCTGACAGTAGATACCAAAGATATAATCAGCAACGTGTTCTGGACCACAGAGACCACCGACATCGATGCGATAAAACGAGCTGGGGCTTTTAGAAGATTTCTTCACATCGTTGTCGAGAGTTGGGATCAATTTACATCTCTGTATAATGTAAGGAAGTTTAAACCCAATCAATTGTATACAGGTTGTGGTGTGGATTATATAAAATTTACAATTGCAAACTTAGGCTATATAAGAAACTGCTTTCAAAGTGAAACAGTAGACTTTAATGAAAAATATTCAGAATTGGCAGGTATTGCATTGAACATTTACAGAGGTATCGCTTTTCTTGAATTGTTTTATACACAATACTTTCATTTATCTCAACATCTTGTATTCACAAAATTGAGACAAAAAGTAGCTGCTTTACTTGAAAACGCTATGAAAATGTTTGTATCATCAAGAGATGATATTGTATTTCAACTACAACAATACCTCTACCGCAACCTGCATAGGTTTGGACAAGTAGATGTTGAATATTTCGAAAATGGACAACCACGTAGAAAAGCTGACGGCACACCAGTGTATCGTGTGGTATACAGACCGCATGTAGAAACACTTGGTGAGTATGACAAATTCACACAAACTTTTTACATAACAGCGGAGGGGATAAAAACTATAGCGAGAGAGCTTGAAAAAGAAAGATCAATATTAGAAAGTGCTTTGAATAGAGCAGGTGTTATGAGTAAAACCGATAATGCAAAGTATTCACAGGTACTAGGACGTAATATGCGTTTTTATGTTGTGAAATTTAATGATTTGCCATCTAACACAGACACTGATACAGACATAGAGTTTTAAGCTTGGTAGGTGTTAGCATAATGCCAGTTTTATGTTAACTTTGAAAAATCTTTTATAGGAGGTTAGATATATGTTTATGGAAAGAAACAGGCACAAAGAGTTTAAAGAACTCGTGAGAGGGCAGTATATGTTTTACCTTGATGAGAGCACAAGATACAAAGCTGAACGGCTGCTAAGAGAAATGCTAGAGAATGATGAAGAGTTCTCAAATTCTGAATATGATGCACTGATAGAAGCCCTCACGGATCAACTAGTGTATGAGGTTTTAGATGGCAATGTGTCCTCTCCATGGTGGGACAATGCAGAACGAGCTTTAGAAATACTTAGAAACAATGAAATAAAACAAGGTTTGAGCTGGGTTGAGATACTTAACAAGTACTTGCATTGGTTTGAGCTATGGGATCTCCTCAGTGATAGAGATAAAGAAGGTGTTGCGGAGGATATATTGGCTTATTTAGAAGGAAAATATAAATATGATATTCCAGAAGAGCGTTTATGCTGAAGCTTAAGAAGTTTGCATTATAATATTGTTGTTCCTATCGTTTTTATCCTCATTTTGACACCCTCGCTATAGGCTGGCTTTAATGCCAGCTTTTTTTTGTTTGTTTGTTGTTGGTTTGTTTGTAATGAATATGATAATAAATATCATATTTTCACCACTTTTAAACGCATTTTGGTTATTTTTTGATGTTATCGAGCTCACCTTGTCTATCTATGATGTTAGCACAATACCTATCATGCTAACCCAACCCAAGCATTGATAAATATTTTTTTTGGACAAGTATACCACGGTTTATGTATTCACGATGTAGTTAATTTATACAATTGATTGAAAAGTGCTTTAAAATAAATGATACTTTTTAAAGGAGAGCAAACCATGACAGAAAACTTAGAAAAAGGAAGGCTTTTAGAACTTGCAACCAAGCTTTATTTAGAAGATGAAGGTTTTACTGTATATTCTTGGAAAGAATTTGCGGTTAAAAATGGTTTTGTTCTTCAGGATACAGGCATTGACCTTGTGGCAGAAAAGAACGAACAACTTTATGCGGTTCAATGTAAAAACTGGAATAAAGAGGTTTCTTGGAAAGATTTAGGCACTTTTGTAGGTTCTTTGACGCTTAAGGATTTTGACTTTAAAGGTGGCATTTTGGTAGCAACGAAATTATCAATAGAAGCTGAAAAGAAAATACATGAAATTGAAAAAGACCTAATTACCATTCCTGTAAGTGACATAGAAGAATATTTGATAAAAGCTAAGGCTTTCTTAGAGGGAAAACCGGTAGAAAAAGAGAAAAAGGAACTTAGACCATACCAAAAATCCGCTATTGAAAGCGTTATCAAAGGCTTTCAATCAAATGACAGGGGTAAACTTATTATGCCACCTGGAACAGGAAAAACATTGGTGGCTTTAAAGATAGCAGAAAGCTTTGGAAAAGGAAGCCTTAT
>OFEH01000617.1_pt1 | contig 10435 bp, 4 predicted proteins | sample 1521031 | NCBI WGS metagenome assembly OFEH01 (sample SAMN05518350, study PRJEB24110) | hypersaline lake metagenome | isolation source: Grendel Spring, Yellowstone National Park, Wyoming, USA | place: USA:Grendel Spring, Yellowstone National Park, Wyoming, USA | collected 2011-11-16
TCCCACCTCCGCCATCCCACCCTTTTGGGCAGAGCCCAGATGGGCTTGGGAGTTCATCAATAAAAAGCGGATAAGAAAAAGATTTCTGTTAATATGAAAAAGGATTCAGCCCTCGGCGTCCTGTGCCGCCCCCGCCCGAAGTCGCAAAGATACCCCAGTCAGTTATCAGGTTATTCAGTACTGGAAGTCATTAATACGACTATTGAGCACAGTAGCCCTGCATCAAGCTCCTTAACATTAACCCCACCTTTGATTAAGGCTTCCGTGACACCTAGGAAGATCCCCCGTCAACGGCTCCAAGTATGGTTGGTGTATAACATACCTGCGAGAGGTTGGCTTGCAACCTGAGGCAGTGGCGTAACCCATGTGGACAGCCGACTCAAGACCCCTCCTGGCGTATTCAGGGTGCCCCCATCAAAGGCCTCCATAAGCCTCGCTACTTCCGATGCCTCAACCGCCTCACTAACTGTGAATGCCCTAACATCCACCCATCAAACAAGTCATCCCTATATAGGAACCAGGGCATCTCCATCTTAGAGCGCATTAATTTCTTCCTTAATAAGTATGCGCTGCTTAACTGGCGTAAGGAGTTTTGGCTTGGTAATTGAGAGGTAAGAGAAATGTAAACCATGGTGAGGCGGATGCGTTGGATACCTCGCGATGAACATTACTCTCCATTGACTTTGCGTTCATGGAGAAGACATTTAGTTGCGAATTAATGACGTGGTATGAAGCTGTTGTGATGTCGTTTTTAACCCTTTACTTTAATGTTTAGCTTCTCCTTTAGGTATTCGCCTGGGCTTAGTATGTGTAGCCAATCCCTAATCCTCTGCCTATACTCCAGGGCTAGCCTTGCCACTTGTTCAAGCTCATCCTCATCGAACTGCATGTTTGGGAATAGAATTTTCAGGAGCCCGCTCATTATTCTCTTAACAGCCTTCTCATCCCTAATTTTGAACTCGTTTGAGAACTCAATGTACTTGCTGACCTCGCCCATGAGGGATACCTTCCTCATTGTGTGCATGGCCTCCGAGAAGTAGTCTGAGGCTATGCCATATCCCTTGGCCAGGTGTATCTTTGACTGGGATATCTTGGGTAACTCCCACCCAGGTAGTAGGCCGTGAACCCTGTCAATAAAGGCTGAGTCCCTCATTGGCTCGGGGAGTACGTAGGTTAGGTCCTCCACGGGTAAGTAGCTCTCCTCAATCGTCTTATCCCTCTCAACCTCCACATTACCCATGAAGACCAGCGACGCATCTGATGTAGCCTTCTTATCGCCCCTCTCATACTGCCCGCTCTCCATGAAATCCTTAAGCTTCCCCATAACCTCATCGGGATTCGGGAACCTAACCTTACTGACCTCATCAAACACCACGACATCCTTCACGGCCAACTCGCCAGGCACACGGGTCCTCAGGTTGTAGAAGAGCGTTGCCGGAGTCACTGTCCCACCCGATATTATCCTAACGTAGTTACTAACATTCCTGTACAGGTAAGTCTTACCTGTTTGCCTTGGGCCGAACTCCACCACATTCACGTTACCCTCAACAAGGGGTACTAGGCGTGATAACAGGAGCAGCCTCTGCCTAGGGCTGTATACGCCTGGATCCAAGCCTATTGTGTTCGCTAGGGCGCTAACCCACTCGTCGAGTGCAAAGCAGCCCCTAGCCTCCCTAATAATGCCTGGGTCTGTTTCAGGCGCCTGGAATGGCTTAAACTCCGTTACTGCAACCGAGACCTCCCTACCCCAAACTTCAATTGGGTTAACCCTCTTTAGCGTTATTAGCCCCCACATCCCGTTAACAAGCATTGCCCTATTCCCCTCAACAATATCCACCGGTACATCAACCCATATGTCAAATGATTGAAGAACGCCAACGTGGATGCCGGTGGCCACGTCGACGTTAACCCTCAACTCATCAATAACCTTCACGGAGCCCTCAGTGACGAGCCTATGCTTAACCACCTCCCTCTCCTCAGGCTCATGGTAATACTCCTCAATAAACCTCCTCAACTTGCCTTGCCAATCACCACCACTGGGTAGGGACTCCGAGATTAGGTACTCGGCCACGTACCTGGGCAGCTTAGTTAACTCAAGCTCGTAGGCAAGTCTCTTATCGACTGCGTAATCGCCGAAACACCTCTGAACCTTATTATTAAGCTCGCTCATAATAACCACCTAAAAGTCCGGGAGAGTCCTAGGCCTCTTGGGACCCTCCGGCTCAGAAACCTCGACCTCGAACTCTTGAGTGTACTCTTTACCGCGCCAAACCCACCTAATGACACCCCTATACTCACCGGGCTTCAGCGGCGGCGTATTAATCCTGAACTTACCCTCAGCAACCTTAAAGGAATCCTTACCCCAAGGCAACTCATACGTGAACTCCACCTCCTCACCTGATGGGTTAGCCACATCAACCTCAATGTAGGACTCAACATAGGGCTTAAGCAACGTGTTGAGGACATTAACAACTGGGCTCTTCGGAACCTCAACCTCACCCTCAACAGGGACCTCCCCACCTGAAAGTATAGCCATTAACCTCCTAAACTCCTTAAGCTCACCCTCGGAAAGCCCGTATAACCCGGCAACGGCCGAGCCAAGCTCACCCTCAACCCTCCTAAGCTCATCCTTAGCATTAACATCAGCGCAGTTAGACTTACTACCGGCGTAAATACACCTAGCCAACTCATGAGCCCTCCTAGAAAGCCCAGCAATCCTCCTATGCAGCTCATTACTCGGATCAAACTTGGGTATCTTAATGACATCTATAATATGCGTCTCTTGCCTTAATTCATACGTGTAGGATGCTATAATCGAACGGGCTACAACCGAATTCAAAACACCAGCAATATAATACGCCTCATCAGGCGTTTCAGCCTCCACCAATATGGTTCCATCATCAGGTACTACAGGCCTTCCATTAATGGGCTCAACAACGGCACAGGCGAAGCTTACCGCCTTACCGGTAATAGCGCCAGCAATTCTCCCCCATACAACTTTATAAGGAGCTAAAGATGCCTTAACATTGTTCATAACGTAATAAAATGGCACGGTCATTTTCTCAGCTTGATCGAGTGGATACTTTTTATAAGGTACTAGTTTTTGTTTAAGGAATCCTCCACTTCTATTTATTAAATCATTAAAGAATTGGTAGAAATACTTATATGTATAAGGATATTTTGTTCTCATTACATGATGAGGAATGGGTTCTCCGTCTTTATCATGTGGTAAGATTATGTATCTATCTTTAAACTCCATATACCATTTCTTCGCATCCTCACCCCTTATCAGTGGATAAACGAGGTCAGGCTCAACCTTAGCCTCAACTTGCTTGACCTTTTTCTTCTGCCCGCTCTCAGGTAGGTTTGTTATGACTAACATGCCGTCAGGAGTCCTTCCACGTACTTTAACAAAATAAACCTGGTTAAGGGCCGTGAGAATCCCCTCGTACGCTTCATAATACTGGCTCCCGCCTATTACTTTCCTAACCACATTTGCAATGTTGGGCGTAATTTGCATCCATGGTGATGTTGTGTCATTGGGCTTTAACGGCATCATAACCATCTCATAGCGCCTTGTAGTCTTAAGAACCTCCTCCAGTGGTGTGTCTGGGTCTACCTGCTTGCCGACCCATACCACGTGCTTAATGCCGCTCATGTTTGCCTTCTGTACCTCAGCAATTGCCCTGCACTCACCATCATTTATCTTCTCTAGGTTGCATACCTTCTCAACAACGATGGCTCCCGTCCTGTTTGTGGCGCCCTCAAACGGCATTAGGGTTACCAGGTCGTGAATGGCGTGGATTCTCATGCTCCTGGCTAGGAAGTTCCTGAAGCCGGCTCCGGCTTGGGTTTTGAATACGGTGAATGTTATTAGGAATCCCAGTTTACCGCCTTCCCTTAGGTAGCGGTCGAAGCTTCTCGTTAGGAATAGCATGGATAAGTCTCTTTTGAATCCGCCGGTGCTTATTGTCCTTGCCAATCCATACTTTATCCATAGATCCTTACTGGCCTCCCTATATTGTTCTGGTAAGTTCTCCCATCCTACCCATGGTGGGTTGCCGATCACGAAGTCGAATTTGCCCTTGAGTATTGGTGCGAAAGCGTTCCTGAGGATTGAAACCCACACCTTATCCTTGCCCTGCCTCTCAAGGTCGAGTAATTTATTGTAGAGTTCGTGCAATGCGTCTGCGTCTTCGGGGCTTAGATTGTATAGCCCAAGCCTTTGTGTGAACTCAGTGGGTGTGCATTTGTTTTCTAGGCACATCCTTATTTCGTCCAGTATATTCCTTAGTAGGTCGGTATTTTGCGCGACATTCATCGGTATTTTGAACTCGCCAGCTGCGGTCCTTAGTACGTAAGCCGTACCCGTAATTCCAGCCCTCGTTTCGATCATTATTGAGTCGGCTAGGTAGATTGGGATTTCGACGCTTCCCCTAACATACGCAAGTAGGTCGGCGATGGCTAGCAAGTAATTCGTCCTAGCGGTCAGCACGGCCAACGGGTTTAAGTCGTAGCCAACAAGGTTCTCAAGCACGTAATTCGGTAAGGCATCCACCAGGAAGTGCTCCTCAGCATACCTCCTGAGCCTACTAATGTAGAGGACTAGGAACGTGCCTGAGCCACAGGCTGGGTCTAGAACTTTAATCTTGAGGGGTTTTAATGAATCCTCACCCATCTTCATTAGATCCTCTAAGCTTAACCCAACCTCATTGAGCATTAACTCAGCAAGCCAGTCAGGCGTATAGTACTCGCCAAGGCTATGCCTAATATCCCTCGGCACAAGATTCTGATAAAGCCTCTTCAGCAGGTCCCTGGCGAACTCAGGCTCCAACTGCGGTGTGGCTACCTCATAATCCGAGAGCCCCCTCGCAATCTCAGCAATGGCATCGGCCAAGTCCCCATCAACCTCCTCCAGGTACCAGGAGAAGTAGTCGCCCTCCAGGAAGTTCTCAATATTCAGTAGCCTCCTGAAGATACCGCCATCCTCCAGTTCCTTTAACACTGCCGTTAACCCCTGAACACCGTTCTTAGCGTAAGCATCGTCGAGTTCCGCAATGTATGACCTGTAGAACCTACCGCTGCCGTATAGGTAAGCCACCTCGGCCGCTATGAGTTTCATTATTAATGCGTAGTACGTGTGTATTGAGAATATGAGGGCGTTGTAGTTTACGTTAGACTCGCTTAAGCCATACTCCTTCACTAACTCCTTAAGCTCCTTAAGCTTACCTGGATCATAACCCGTGGCCTGCTTGAAGAGCCTCATCCAATCCTCAAAGAGTAGCCCAGTCCTCTTACCCCTACTGTTAAGCAATTTCGTGTAAAGCAGCTTAACGGCCCTCTTGGCTATTGGCGAACTGGGCCCGAAGTCGGTAACGATGTTATTTACGCTTAGGCTCTTCCTCCTAAGGCCCCTCAGGGCCTCAATAAGCTTTATAATTACCTCACGCCTAACCTCATAGGGCCCCCTAAGTACCCATGCATCGCTCCCCTTATCATACCTAACGAAGGCAATCCTATCGCTGATAATGATGCCCAAGTACCTATCCCACAATTCCTTACTACCGGCCTCGCTCATAACGTATCTTATAACCTGCTCCTTAGCTCTCTGGATGTCGGAGTCCCCTGAGAGCTTGCCTGGCGCCTTATACTCAACTACAACATGACTGTACAGCGCATCAACCCTAGCACCTGAGATCAAGGTGTACTCATATTTCCCCATCTGGGTTATGCCCAGCGGCTTCAGTATCCTCTCCTCAATGCAATTCGATACCCTGACCCTGACATCCTCCTCATTACGGGCTTGAATGACGGCGTTCCTGATACAGGTTAACACCTCATCAATATTCAACTGAATACTAGCAGCCACAGCATCATCACAGTATAACCCCCCACCAGGGAATTAATAAGACTATCAACGGGTTGAGAACCTAGGCAGAATTACCCCAATCTCAGCATCATAGTAACGCATGAGTGTCTCACTTGACTTATCCGAGTGGATAAGTTTAATTTATTCATCACCATGCCAAAACTCACAACACTGACTGATATCCACGGGAATGAATAGGTCATCCCCATATATGAACCATGACATACTTAGCCAGATTATGATTTGTTACCGCATCATCGGGTATGTATTATAACTTCTCTACAAGCTCCTCTATCTCCTTCAGCACATTTTTCATTGTAGCCTCACCTTCGCTATAAATAGCTTTGCCTATTTCAGCCAATTTTCTGTGCACTTCATTTTGAGCATCATATTTTCGTATCTTGAAGTATTTTATGAATCTTGGTTGCACGTGTCCAACCCATGGCGTGAGCTCCTCTACGACAGCATTTATTTGCGGTGCTAATAGTACTGCCACCAAGTAGCAAGCCTCTTCAAATCTGTTTACAGGAACATAGTTCACCGTATAATCTGGTACAGCACCACTCGTTTCTATAGCTGGTACAAACCTTTTAGCAACATCTCTCCACACAACTTTATAGTGACTAAGTGCCTTGCCTACCATGCGCTCTAAGTGCCATAATTCTCCGCGAAGGAACTTGCTTACATCGCCCAGCACCTTAGTTACCTCAGGTTTCGAGAGGTAGTTTTTCCATAGCATTGTTTGTTTCAGCTCCTCTGCTGATAGCTGTATACCATTTCTTTTGTATGCAGCTATAAAGTAGCGATACCTAGTTACTTTACCTACATCCACATCCTCACCTTTGAACCCTCGAAACACAAATCTCTCCTCTATAACCATTGGCGGAAGACCAACAGCTCTGCTAAGCTCTGTTTCAACAGTAACGTACTTCTCGTTCCTGGGAGCACCAACAGGAGGCTCAACAGGCTTTGGTTCGCCAACAATAAGCCAAGCTCCTCTAGCACTAGTGAATGTTACACCTTCACGTGCCTCATAAGCTGATGTTCCCAGTACTTTCCTGGCAATGTTGTAAGTGCCCTTCCTTAGCCAGTGGACTCCATCAATAAATTTTACCGCTACCATCAATTCTTTATCAGCGATCACCTTATCAACGACTTCTTCAATTCTAGGCTCTCTGTCTCCAAACCTTTCGGGCGATAATTGTAACCCCTTGATCTTTATGTACGTGAACTCCGCACTCATCAGCATTCACCTCTTCATTACGAAGACTATCCCAGGCTGGTTTTCTGCTCCTTCGAAAGGTTTTACTTCCTCCAAATCCCATACCTCAATTAAGGTGTGAGGCTCTGAACATATAAATTTCCTCCATGTAGCACCATGTAGACCTCTAAATATTGATGTTGGAATCATTAGTGCTACAACTGATGGAGATGCTGCAAGATGACTTGAGGCAACAGCAAAGAGTGGTATTGATATATCAAGTTTTCTGGCAGCTTGAGCTGGCGGTGCAACTTCAAGCTCATTTGCGACACCTTTAACTATATCTGCATATGTGCTAGGATACTTAGAGACATTGACCCATGGCAAGTTGCCTAGTACAAGATCAAACTTCTGTTGCGTCATGTATATTGCTAATGCGTAATTAGACACGATCGTATACCATATCGTGTCCAACCCCTTCTCCTCAAGCGCTAAAACGGTTTTTCTGAACTTCTCTAGGGCATCTATTTCACTTTTTTCTAACCTTGTTCCAATCTCATTTTCAAATCCTTCAACACCAGCTGTAATCAACGCCATTAACGCTCTAAGAAATATTAAATTGTTCTTCACTTTCTTGATAACTGTTAGTGGTAATGCAATTTCAATGTAGTGCAGCTCCTTGCCCTTGTTGTCCCTGACCTGATATGAGAAAATGTTTACACCCTTCCTCCTCAATTCATGTTTTAGTTTCTCATTCATTTCAATACCAAGAATCTCTAAAGATATCCTTAGCAGTATTGACTCTGCCTGACCACTAACAATATATGCATCGAGAGTTTCTTGCTTCTCTTTAGTTCCGTAACTTAATTGTAGTGATAAGAGGTCTAACCTTAGTATTGGTATAGTTAGTTGCTCCACTAGGAAATCCCCATAGATTGTTAGAAGCCTGTGTATCTGAAGCAAGTAATTCACTTTCGCTGTTATTACGGCAACAGGGTTTAGATCTATGCCTATAACGCTATCCATTATCATTCTGGCGAAATCAACTGGGTTTAAAGGTACTTTCCTTAGTGTATACCACTTAAGCAATGCATTTATGTAGTGAACACCGAACGTGAATGAACCGCACGTAGGGTCTATGAATCTTGGTATCCTTTTGTGATTCTCGTAGAACTCATCTATCAGCCCAACAGTTCTATCAATAGGGTCAGGAACTATGACTTCCTGCGGTGGAGAGCCCTTAACAAGTATATGCAAAGCTCTCCAGATGATTAGCTGCGCTATCCAGTCAGGTGTATAGAACTCCCCGAGTTGACGTCTAATCTCTCTAGGCACAGTGTTTTGGTAAACCCTCTTAAGAAGGTCTAAGCCTATCTCCTGGCTCCAGTCAATAGACAATAGGAATTCCCCTAAATCCCTAAAGAACGTGTCTAGCTTTGGCGCAATGCTTGGGTCAAAGACCCAGTCATATTCATCTCTCTCGAACAGATACGCAATATTGAACCTTGCTAACGCTTCTCCAAACCAAAAAAGCCTTGTTGCAACTGCAGATCCCTCTAAGTAGAGCCTTAAAGGAATAGTATATCTTCCACCACCAAGAGCGGCTTCTAGAAGTGTCGCACCCAAGCTCTTTAACCATGTGACGTAAATCGTTAACTTAGTGAATAGGTCTAAAAGTGTAGCTTCGCTTATCTCTTCAACAACTTCCCTTCCGTAGACAAAATACATTGTTCTTCTCCACGTATTAAAGTACAGTCTTGCTCTCTCATGCGAGCTAGATAGAACGTCTTTAAGCAGCTTGTCATGCTTTGATATTAATTCATTAACTCTCGTTATTATGAGCTCTGGTGTAGGTTTCGACCTAGCGACAACCGATGATAACTGAAGTTTCTTCAACAATTCTATAATGCTTCTGAACTCGTTCAATGCCATATTTATGGCTTCCTGTTCCTTACCACTATGAACCTCGAACTCCTTTAGATAGACAACGTTTATCCTATCACCAAACCTCATATACAGCTCGAAGCCTACCCTATCCCTGCAAGGCTTTGGATACTCAGCATAATACCTTTCAATAGGCACATCTATAACTACGCCGAAGACCATGTTGTAGCTCTTCATGTACTCCTCTACTTGCTTTCTACCCTCAGACCTATTGCACGGAGGTTCGGCCTCAATGGCGATGTTTTCAACACCATAATCAGCTTGAAGACTTATGTGAGGAACCCTCATCTCCTCAAAAAAGAGCTGAACATCCTTGATATCAGTTAAAGCGCGCTTGACAAACTGCTTTACGTAGACTTCAGGTGCTTGATAAGCACACATAGCCTAATCCATATTTATATACCTCGTAAAACTAATATTTATCATTTTCTAACCCTTGGACTAATCCTATTAACAAATTCAGGTACACACAACTCTATGCGAGAAAGGGATCCTGTATGGGAACCGCACAGCGATTGAAACGTGTACCTTGTATGCACCCTTAGAGCCAGGTCAGTATGACATAGGTGAAAAGTTTGCTAGGCCTTAGGGACTTTTCTACGCAAGTTTGTGTAGAAACAAGACAAGCCGTAGAGGGGTCGCCAGTGGCGCATCACCCACTTAATAAGTGGCCAGGCCCAGGGACTGCTTGCCTTCCTGACCCTTGCTAACCCGTTATGATGACCTACTATAATCCCGCTTCGTCTCATGGAGCAGCACGAACCTTGAGAACCTTAAAACAAATTGAAACTCATTGAGGAGGCTGACAGCTACAGGCACGTTAAGGGAGCTATGGCGTTGATGTCCACTAGGCCCTAATGGGCCGCGTCCTCCTCACCACTAGCCTGAAGAGGCCAACAGCTGCCAGAGTAGCCATCGCAACCCCTACAGGCGTCACCACAAGGCCGTCAGTCAGCCCGGACCCGCCATACACCAGGTAGGTCGGCCAGGGAAGAAGACCCCTGAGCTCAGCCACGCACGACAGCAAGACTGCAAAGGTGTCAGCGAGGAGCGAGAGTGCCAGGGCCGTGACGTAGGCCTCTGCGGCCAGCCAGGGCCCTGCCTTCTCTGCCAGCAAGTGAAGGGGCTGGCCCCTCGGCCTCATCACCTGCATAACAGCGGCCACTACTGGTACCGCGTAGACGAGGCAGAGGGCCAGGACGGCCGCTATTGTTGCTGAGCCCCTGACGGCCAGGAGGGCGGCTGAAGGCGAGGCCAGCGGGAGCAGGGCGCCTATGGCCAGGAGGGAGGCGGCAGCGTAGGCCAGGAGCCTGGCGACGCTTATGCCCCTCGCGGCGAAGGGTAAGAGGGCCCCAAGGCCCCTTGCCCTCAGGGCAACAGATAGCAGGGCCGCGGCTGCCGCGGGGACCAGGGAGCCGAAG
>OFEH01000621.1_pt1 | contig 10402 bp, 12 predicted proteins | sample 1521031 | NCBI WGS metagenome assembly OFEH01 (sample SAMN05518350, study PRJEB24110) | hypersaline lake metagenome | isolation source: Grendel Spring, Yellowstone National Park, Wyoming, USA | place: USA:Grendel Spring, Yellowstone National Park, Wyoming, USA | collected 2011-11-16
CCTGAAGAACCTAATGGAAAGGATGAATGAATATATAAAGGACAGGACAGAAGCTTTTGACGACCTTTTCCCGTGCAGAAGGCCAAAATTTGAGCACGTAAAGAACTGGCTCAAAGCCTTCAGGTTCTTCTATGTATTAACGAACGAGGAAATTGGTTCAGCTCCACTTTCAAATGAACAGCTGTCTGAATGGATTAAGCCAATTTTGCTGATTGCAAGCATGAGGTGAACAGGTTATGAGCTTAAGTTAACGGCACCAGCTCAAGATTAAAAACCTATATATTTCTTTATTTAAAATAAAATACAGGATTTGCAAGAAGGGATAGAATCTATATCAAAAATTGTCGAGAACGTTGACACGTTAAGGGTACTGTTCATGCTAGAAAAGGGAACGTTCGGTAGAAAGAGCATATCGAAGAACCTCTCGCTGGGTGAAGGGTATGTGAGAAAGCTGCTCACCAGGCTTGAGCAGAAGCGCATGATCAGGAGGAGCAGAAAAGGAACAGAGCTTACGGGAAAGGGTAAAAGGATTTTAAACGAAACAAAAAAAGTACTGTACCCGGCAGGAAACATAGCTCTAAATGGTTACGAAAACCTGTATGGGGTTATAGTAAAGAACGCTTCAAGAATGGTTTACAAAGGGCTTGAAGAGAGGGATGAAGCCATAAGGTTAGGGGCCAGGGGAGCGATGGTACTAACATACGAAAAGGGAAAGCTATGGTTCCCCTCAATAGAGTGCATAACTGATAAATATCCAGAGATAGATAGCGCTTTCAGAAACGGCATAAAAGAGCTGGAAGATGGGGATGTCATAATAGCAGCATGGAGCGAAAAGGAACTCAACGCAGAAAGAGGAGCTTTTGCAGCAGCCATTTTACTGGCGCAGAAATCAGGGACAAAAATAAAAAACATTTAATATTACTGCTTCTTTTCTTTTGAAAAAGGGAACAGCGGAACTGGACCTTTCTTTCCGGACATCTCCCATCTGTCGTTTATTACTGTTGCTGCGCCTACCCAGATTGTAAAAAGGACATCTATAAAGCCTGCATAACCTGCAGGTTTTAGGCAACCTGGAAAAGCTCCCATCATAGTGGTCATCGACGATGTCAGTGTTGTCAGAGGGATTGCGTAAAGTATGAACGTTATCAGAAGGAAGAAAAGTGTAAGGTTGAGGGCAAGGTTCATCCTGAAGCTACCTATCCAGTAAACAAACGTCATTATTGTAAACGCGACGGCCATCATCCCGACTAGGTGTGCCACTTCTATGCCGTTAAACTTGAAAGTAAAAAGCCCTATGTGTGCAAAAGAAAAAGTCAGGAAAAAAGCTGAATAAGTTGCAAAAGCAGTCGCGCCAAAGGTGTTGCCGTTGTTGTATTCCCAGTTTGCAGCCACAAGAAGGAAGAGCCCTCCAAAGAGCAAAGCTGGAGCTATCATCACTATGCTTTCTGCCCAGGGATAGACGCCCATGGCATAAAGTGAGAGAAAAAACAGGCTGAACCCGTATGAAAATATGCCAACTGCCGTTGGATCGCCTTTCTTTTTTTCAGATGTGCTCATTCAATTTTTTGAAATGTATTATAATTTATTAAACATTATTTCATAAAAGCGTAATATAATAATTTTTATAAAAATAAACTGAAAAAATATTAATTATTTTAATATAGAAAAAAAAATTTATGTTTAATGTTGAACTTATTATTTTCAAAATTTTGAATTCTTCATAAATTGAACGGGTGCACGTGACAAACTGCGAAGTCTTTATTAATTGTTTTTAACAAACAATTAACATATGGAAAGGGTTAGCTTTGATGAATTTCAAAAAATTTCAATCAAAGTTGGAAAAGTAAAGGAAGTTTACCGGATAGAAAATTCGAAAAAGTTGCTGAGGGTCCTTATAGATCTTGGAGAAGAGGGAACAAAACAGGCTGTTGCTGGCATAAGCAAGTACTATACACCTGAAAGCCTAGCAGGCAAAACTGTCATAGTTGTGACAAACCTGGAACCAAAAACTATGGCAGGGTATACCTCAGAAGTGATGCTGCTGGCCGCTTTTAACGAAACAGACCTTTCTCTTTTGACGACTGACAAAGAGATGCCACCTGGCACAAAGGTTTCGTAGGAAATAGAAAAAATTTAATAAAAAGCTCTATGTTTTTATTTTAGGATGGTAAAAACCGGTAAGAACTTTCTAAACAAGGGAGTGATAAAGCTTCTGATTCTTGACTCTTTATACGATAGAGAGGCTCATGGTTATGAAATAATAAAGAAGATAGGGCAGAAGTTTCACGGTATTTATGAACCAAGCCCGGGAATCATCTATCCGACGCTTGAACTCCTTGTAGATCAGGAGCTCGTTAAAGAAAAAGTGGTGAACGGTAAAAAAATGTACTCTATCACTGAAAAAGGAAAGAAGATGAGGGACGACGGTCTACAGGCGCTCAACTCCTTTTTGAACAAGAAGATTCACCCAAACGAAAGAGTTAAGGTTATTGAAATGATTTTAAAGTTAAAGAGCACTGTTTACGAAAAGCTTTACACGCTTGACGATAAAAAGCTGAAAGAGCTTTATACAGATCTACAGGAACTCTACGATAAAATAAAAGATTTGTAAAACGCGCGTTAATTTATAAAAACCAGATTTGGCCTAAACCTGCTGGGGTTGAGAGGATTTTTCAAGCATTCTTGAGAAAGTCCAGATAACAGCGTGTACTATCTCGTTAAGCCTTGTCTGAGTCCTGTAATTCTTTATGATAATCTGCTGTATTATCCCGTCTTTGATCTCTATGGTGTAATCGAGCGATCTGCCCTGTTCTAGAGAACCGCTGCTCTCTTCAGCTTTGTCTTTCTGCTTCATCTGTTCAAGGATTTTGTTTATGAAAAAGGACCTGAAGGGCGGGACCTCGGCCCTTAAGTTAAGCTCTGGGTTGGGTTTTATGATCGCTGTATCCTTTGTTATCAGGACCTGCCCAAGGAGCTGTCCGTCCTTTGGCCTCTTGATCTCCCTTACCTCTGCCTCCTGCTCCTTCTTACCCTCAATGGGCATCTGCACGGCTTTAACAAAAGATTCTTTCTTGAGTATGCTGTCTATCACGTTAAGAATGTCCATGTAAAAAGTTTCTTCTTCTTTAAGCTCTTCTAGCTTTTCCTCTACCCTTGACCTTAAATTAGCAAGCTTTTCTAAATCTTCAGAGCTCACGTTTTTGGAGTTTGGAGCTTCTAACTAATAACTCTTTTTATTTTTAGGAGCGTTGGGCGCCAGGTCATACAAAGAGCAAGAGGGACCGGAGGGCACACGGGCAGCAGTTCTCAACGGCAGCTGTCGTTATGGGAGACGAAAAGTTAACAGTTGCGGTTAGGCCTGTAAATAACGAAAGCAAGGTTGAACACGTGAAGAGGCTTCTATCAAAAGCGTTTGAGCTTGGCATAAAGGTTAAAATTTTGCTTTTAGATGCAGTACACAGTTGATATAATAAATTACCTTAACGCTAAAGGAATAAATTTCATAATGAGGGCAAAAGGGAAGTTCAAAGAGGGGGATAATTTACAAAACGAACAGCAAAAGGAAAAGGCCAGATGGACAGGCAACATTTAGGATTGTAGCTGTTAAAGACAGAAACGAGCTTTTAGTTTTCGCAACGAACACAGACATTAAGCCTAAAGCTATAAGAAGGATGTTCAGAAAGAGGTGTGCCATAGAGACTTCATACAGGATGATAAACCAGTTTTTGCCAAAGACGACTTCAAAGCTTTACAGCTTAAGGAAGCTTTACTTCTACCTTGCAGTTCTTTTATACAACATATGGGTTTTTATGAACTATAAAAGTGAAAAGGTAACGGTTCAGTATGTGAAGTTTTTATTAATGATTGAAGCTTTAATCTCTAACATATACGTTAAAATCTTCAGATAGCTTTTACTTTAAACACAATGAGATATCTTCACTAGCTTAAACCATGCATCATTTTTGGCTTAAAGCGTTATTTTTATAACATAATAAGGTTAATCAGCGCAATTTGATGGTTTACTAAGCCTTGCCTAAGGTTTTAGGGCAAAGATAGCATTTAAAATCTTGTTTAAAATCTGGTAAGATAGCAAAAACATCATAAAAGTTAACAAAAGTTTTGATCTACTGTTACGGACGGGGGTTACTTGTGTTGAAAGATGAAAAGCCAAAAAGCGATTACATCTGCAACAGCCAGGATGCTGAAGATAATATACTCTGTTTTAAAGAATAAAAAGCCTTATAGTTGAGGGATCCACACGGCGCCGTTTGAGGTACATGTCCTCGTCAAGTTAGCTGTTTCTTTTTTTAACAACCTACCAAAGGGGTATGATAGTGACGCTTAGTTCTCAAATGAATAACTGGCACATCCTGAATTTGTAGAGATGATAAACAGATAGATTTTTATATTGCTCACATGGATAACAGGACCCTAAAACCTAAATTATTAAGCCCTCATTACCTGATATAAAACCATTTGTAACAATCATGTTTTATATTCAAAAGGTATCACGTTTGAAAATTTATTCTAACATTTTGTATAAAGATATTAAGATAGGAACAGTCTTTGGTTGAAACTTGTTTTCAATCTGATTTATATAATCAAGAAGGTATGTAACGAGTTTCCTGGTACCCTCTTTATCTGCTGTAGAATCGATGATGCTCTGTAGTAATTTTAAAATTATAAATTTAAATTCATAAACATTGTTTTTTATGGCGGCTTCCGCAAGACTTAGAAAATATTTTTTAGCTGTATCTTGATCATATTTAGAGGTTTCGAGTAATTTTGTTAATGCGACTTCGGCAAGCTTTATTTTTTTAAAAATTTTATCGCTTTTGCTATCTATGTCACTTTCTTGCAAGTAATGCAGTATTTCTGCTGTTGCCCAGTATATTCCATCGTAATAACTTTTATCAAATTCTTTCTTAAAATCATCATCGTTAACCGCTCTTAACATAAACGATATCATAAATGCGGATAAAGGTTTATGTTCAACAAGAAGCTCTAGGGCGTTTGTATAAACTTTGTAGTTAGGTTCTTCAGCGACAGGAAACTCTTTCAGCAAGACATAAGGCCTTTCTTTAAACATGTTTGATTTAAGTATTTTCGCAGTAGCTACATCTAAGGGCAAAAATTTAACCCCTCTTATTTCTTGATTTCTGTTATCAAAGCCAGAATGAATTATAACCTGCCAGTTGTCATTAATCCATTTTGATTCAGTAATTACGGCATTTACGAAATTATCATTTCCTGATTTATTTCTAGATTTATTTCTAGCCAAATCCACACTTTCTTTAAAGCTATCCATAATATCCGGTGAATGAAAAAAATACCAGCGTTGCTCTATCTTAACAAATGCTTTTTCAAACGAAAGTAAGAAAACTTTAAAGTAAGGAATGTGATTTTCGAGCTCGTTCAGCGTGATAGAACGCATAAACTCATTCGGGAACTCGGCCGCGCTAGGCAGGAACTTATTGATCGTTTTGTCAAATATCTGTTCTTCATTTACTTTTTCTTTATTTGTCATATAGTTATAGAAATCGTCGAACATTACGCATTTTTTGAGTTTAGAAACATTAAAGAATTTAAAGTTAAAAAGCATCCCAGGTCTCAGTCCTACCTTATCAGGTATTTTGAACTTGGTATTACCGCAGAACTTTTCTTTCAAGAAACACCTTAAAGCGTCAAGGTTTCTGTTGTTTTCGTCTTTATTTTTCCATTCCTCTATTAGTTCGTTTTTAAAACTGTTCCAACTTGTCCTGTTTTCGTCTTCTTCTTTTTTATTTGGTTTATAATAAAGCTTATCAAGCCATAAAGCAAGGCCAAAGTCAGATAAAACGCGTTCGTTTATACATATTTCACCATTAACCAATTTTTCGATTTCTTCTCTAGAGTAATTTAAATCCTCATACAAATATCTGAGAAAACCGACAATTCCAGCATCTATGTACCAGTTACCAGTTGCTGAAATACCAGCACATGGCCGAGTTTTCTCTCCCATAATTTTTTATAGTTAAATGAATAAATATAAATGTTGTGAGCGTAAGAGAGAAAGAATGGATAACAGGGGTTCAGATCAATTACCTGTACGTTTGTAAAACCAAGCTCTGGCTTTTTTCCCATAAGATCACCTTTGAACAGGAATCAGATGCCGTTATGATAGGTAAGCTTTTGCACGAAACATACTTTGCTCATAAGAAAAAGAACCTGATACTCGGAAAGATTGCAGTTGATTTCATAGAAAACAACCAGGGTGTGCTGCTTCATGAAATCAAGAAATCAGGTTCGAATATGCAGGGAACAGTTATGCAAGTTGCATACTATATGTATTACATATATAAGCTTTCAAATCAAACAGTAAAAGAAGCAGTTATTAACGTGGTCTCTGAAAGACGTATTATAAAAATAAAACCCAGCCCAGAGCTTTTTAAAAACGTCGAAAAAAGCATAAGCGATGTAAAGAAAGTAATTTCATCAGAAAAGGTGCCAGAACCCAAACGAACTCCCTACTGCAGAAAATGCGCTTATAGAGATTTCTGCTGGGGATGAAAGTTGAAAAAGAACCTTCATATAACAAAAAACGCCGTATTAAAAAGAGAGAAAAACACTCTTGTTGTGCTACATAAAGAGGATGAAAAACTGATTAAAAACGTTATACCTGTAGAAAAGCTTTCTTCTATATACATATCCGGGTCTGTAACGATTAAAGCCGGCGCGCTAAAAATGCTTTTAAAACTTGGAATACCAATTCATTATCTATCATCAGAAGGAGAGTATCTGGGAACAGTATGGCCAAGAGAGTATCTGCTTGCGGGTATAGTCGTAGTAAGACAGTCACAGTTTTACCTTGACAGCTCAAAGAGGATCGAGCTGGCAAAAAAATTTGTGCTTGGATCATATCTAAATATGGTAAACAACCTGAAAGAGTATGCAAGCAGATCTGATCAAATAAAAGAGTCTATAACCGATATGCAGGCATTAACGATTGGCATCATGAACGCAAAAAGCATAGATGAACTTATGGCGTATGAGGGAAATATCAGAGCAATATATTATAAAGCGTGGAACAATTTTCTTCCACAGGAATTCAGCTTTGATAAGAGAACCAGAATGCCACCTAAGAGCATGATAAATGCCATGATAAGTTTCGGTAATTCTCTAACTTATTCGGTCTGCCTTTCTGAAATCTATAGGACCCAGCTTTCACCTGTAATAAGTTTTCTGCACGAACCATCAGAAAGACGGTTCAGCCTATCTCTTGATTTAGCAGAAATTTTTAAACCAATACTCACAGATAAGACTATTTTTTACCTAATAAATAAAAAAATAATCGACCATAATTATTTTTCTGTGGAAGCTGGTTTTTACTTTCTAAATGAACGGGGAAAGAAGTTGTTTATAGAAGAATTCGAAAAAAGATTAAATCAGACAATTGAAACTCCATCTGGCAATAAAATCAGCATTCAGAAAGCCATTAAAGTTGAAGCATACAAAATAATAAAACATTTGCTTGGTATAAAAGAATACCAACCGTTAGTAATAAGTTAAGATGTACGCGATACTTGTCTATGATGTAGGGGAAGATAGAATTGAAAGGTTGAGGAAGTTTTTGAAAAAATATATGTTTTGGATACAGAACTCAGTTTTTGAAGGCGAAATAAGTGAATATGAGCTCAGTGTAATAACGGAAAACATCAAAAACATTATCGAAGAAAAAGATTCTGTTATAATTTATATTTTTAGAACCGACAAAGAATTTAAAAAACTTACATTAGGAAATGCTAAAGGAAAAACAGACATGATAATTTAGTTATTTTATCAATTTATCTTTTTAGAAAGTTTTTTAATACTAAATAATTAGTAGATTATAAGATTAAAGGAGTTATGTTTTACTTTTTTTTCAAACGTCATGCTCATCTTTATAAATAAACATCAAAACCGACGATTCAGCCAATATTATACTGAAAAGTAAAACTTTTATATTTATATGAAATATAATAATGCGGTAACGGGTTATAATCAGACTAATATAGGATTGAAACTTTGCCTCCCATGATGCGAATGCATGATCCAAATTAGCTATGTTATAATCAGACTAATATAGGATTGAAACAATGAAAGCAGAGAGAGTATTGATACAATAGCGCATGGTTATAATCAGACTAATATAGGATTGAAACTTACGTCATATCTTGTAAGCTTTCCTTCCCCTGACCTTATCAGTTATAATCAGACTAATATAGGATTGAAACCATAAGCAATTAAAGTTATACTGAAAACTAAAACAAAAGTTATAATCAGACTAATATAGGATTGAAACATGCTCCAACGTTTGCTGTGGCTGTAAAGGTCATGCTACCAGTTATAATCAGACTAATATAGGATTGAAACGAACCCTCAACCAAAAACTGAAAAGTCCCCGTGAATGGTGCAGTTATAATCAGACTAATATAGGATTGAAACTAAATGAACGTTTCCGCTTGAAGATTTCCTTATCTTTATCGTTATAATCAGACTAATATAGGATTGAAACAAAAGTGAAGAGGTTGATTTAGGCGTTTATCCTGATATAGAAAAAGTTATAATCAGACTAATATAGGATTGAAACATCTTTATCACGCTGTCGTTTATTATTTCAAGTTTTCCGAGTTATAATCAGACTAATATAGGATTGAAACCTTAATTTTGTGTAGTTTATTGTGCCGTCAGAATTAAGTTATAATCAGACTAATATAGGATTGAAACATTAGCGTTTCTGAATACTTTGTTTTTGCTTTCACATTTTGTTATAATCAGACTAATATAGGATTGAAACAAAGGCGTATCGGAAATAAAGGTTTTGCCTGAAATTGTTATAATCAGACTAATATAGGATTGAAACACTTTCAAGTGCTAGCTTTGCCTCATTGAATTGATCCGTTATAATCAGACTAATATAGGATTGAAACATTTCTTTTAGTTCTCAAAATCAAAGTTTAAGGCTTGCGACATTAGTTATAATCAGACTAATATAGGATTGAAACTAGAACGAAAGGATGGATTGGATACATTCAATGGAATTGGTTATAATCAGACTAATATAGGATTGAAACTGGATGTCGGACGAAACAATAGAAAGAATAAAAAAGTAGTTATAATCAGACTAATATAGGATTGAAACTAAATATTTTTTAATAAATATTCTAATGTTCTAATTGACATAAGTTATAATCAGACTAATATAGGATTGAAACAACATTTCAACTATAAAATCTCCTAAACCTTTCTCTTCTTTGTTATAATCAGACTAATATAGGATTGAAACAAGCGTGAATAATGACGAAAGCGGATATTTTGAAATCTTGTTATAATCAGACTAATATAGGATTGAAACTTAAGAGTAAATCTGACATAATCAGCTTTCTTTTTAACTTTGTTATAATCAGACTAATATAGGATTGAAACCTTGAGTTTGTAGTGGCTGTTAGCACTGTCGCTCCGTTGTTATAATCAGACTAATATAGGATTGAAACTAATCATCATAATACTCGTTTAAATACTTATGTTCTCTGTTATAATCAGACTAATATAGGATTGAAACAAAACAAAACGTCAATCACGGCGGGCGAAAAGCAAAATATGTTATAATCAGACTAATATAGGATGGAAACTCTCTTCATTAGCTCTTTTGTACGCTTTGAGCTGCTTTGTTATAATCAGACTAATATAGGATTGAAACGAGTTATTGACTTCAGCCATGATGTACGTATGTTTGAATAGTTATAATCAGACTAATATAGGATTGAAACTTTTGCTTTCTTATATGGATACTCTTTATAAACTGATTGTTATAATCAGACTAATATAGGATTGAAACTTGTATGTCCCTGTCCCGTATATTTCAACTTTCTTTTTTTTCTTCAGTTATAATCAGACTAATATAGGATTGAAACGAAAAATAGTAATAACGGAATTAAAAATAATAACGATAGTTATAATCGGACTAATATAGGATTGAAACGATGACATAGACTTTATAACTGAAAAGGAAGCAATAGTTATAATCAGACTAATATAGGATTGAAACGAAGATCTCAAAAGAGTAGACCTAAAAGTCACAACATCAAATACGTTATAATCAGACTAATATAGGATTGAAACGAATTAACGCTTAAAGTTCCTGAACCCGAAATTGTTGATGTTATAATCAGACTAATATAGGATAAAAACGAGGTCATGGTAATACTAGGCGAGGTACCCATGTGAGCTGCTTATTAATTTATCGGCAATGCTTTTCCTGTATGTTAGCGTTTCAATAGTAACTATAATGCTGTTTAGAACGATGCCATTTAGCATTTTTAGTCATGGCTTATAGAGCGAGCTAGCGTATCTCTGTCATTTCATGAGGGATATATCACTTACC
>OFEH01000622.1_pt1 | contig 10398 bp, 13 predicted proteins | sample 1521031 | NCBI WGS metagenome assembly OFEH01 (sample SAMN05518350, study PRJEB24110) | hypersaline lake metagenome | isolation source: Grendel Spring, Yellowstone National Park, Wyoming, USA | place: USA:Grendel Spring, Yellowstone National Park, Wyoming, USA | collected 2011-11-16
AATGGTGCAACATTCAATATCAAAGCTCTTGCAAAAGATGTGAAGTCGGCGTTTAGGACACTAAAAACCACAGGCTTTGAAAATATGACGTTGAAGTCAATAGCTCAAGAGATCGCTAACAGAAATCACTATCAGCTGTTTTTTGATGGTGATGATGTTTATTTTCAAAGGGTAGATCAGTACAAACAAAGAGACTTAGAATTCTTACAGAAGCTTTGTAAGTTGTATGGATATATCTGCAAAATTGCAGACCAGAAAATCATCATTAGAGAAATACACAAGACTCTAAACGATGCCAAAGTCTTCACGATCACACCAGATATCACGATAGACTTTGAAATAGATGTATCAAGCTTATATGATTCAGAAGTAAGCATTCAGTATTTAGCACCAAGCAAAAAAGCTGTGATAGGGGATAAGAAAAAGACAGAAGTCAAAGCAAGCGGTGATACTCAAGAAATCAGGACACGAATAGAAACAAAACAGCAAGCGGACAAGGTAGCACAAGCACAAAAAATGCTCAACGATATGAACCAAATAAAAGGCAGGATCACTACTATAGGACTTCCACAAGTGTATGCTTCATGTCAAATAGAGTTGCAAGGCTTTGGTGCAAATTTTGATGGGCTCTATTACTGCTCTTCTATTACACATGAAATTAGTAGATCTGGATATACAACAGAGATAGAGTTTACGAAAAATCCAAAAACTCAAGGAGGTAAGAAGAAATGATTAGAAGAGGAATAGTAGTAGCAGTAGATGAGCAAACCGCAAGAGTAAGAGTTCAAATGCCAGATCTGGATGGCATAGTATCAAACTGGCTTCCAGTAATACATCATAAAACACAGCAAGACAAATCCTATTGGCTTCCTGATGTTGGTGAGTATGTTGTTGTAGCGTTTGATGAAGAAGGTAAACATTCAGATGGGTATGTTTTAGGTGCTATCTACAACGATCAAGACACAGTGCCTGTTGCAAATGTAAATCAGTTTTATATCAAGTTCCAAGATGGGACTACAATTGCTTATGATAGGCAAGCACATGCTCTTACTGTCAATTGCGTTGGAAGCATAACAATAAACACAAGCAACAATATCACGATCACAGCAGCAAATATAGACATATCAGCGAGCGGAAACGTGACTATACAAGGTGCAACGATAAGTCTCAATTAGGAGGGCATTATGGGAGCTGGGATTGTAAGAGTAGGAGATTTATCAACGGCTCATGGATGCTTTCCAGAAAGACCAGCGATTCAAGGATCTACAAATGTATTTGTAAACGGCAAAGGCGTTGTGAGATTAGGCGATTTGTGGGCTACTCATTGCTGTACTACTGATCCGAGCCAATGCCATGATGGGGTTTCGTCAGGAGCTTCTTCAACTGTGTTCGTGAATGGTCAGCCAGTCGTTCGTGTAGGAGACCCAATCTCTTGTGGCTCAGTAGCAATGCAAGGAAGTGGTAATGTAATGAGCGGTTGAAACCTTTGCTGGTAATTTCACACACGGCTTCATATTCATAATTGTATGAACGCAAAAACAAAAGGAAGCCGTGTAGAACGAGAGATAAGAAAGATATTTGAACAAAAAGGTCTAAAGGTGGTTCGTTCTGCTGGTTCTCTTGGTTCTGCAGATTTGCATGTAGAAGGGATTGGCTATATACAAGTAAAAGCAAGAAAAGAGATGGCAATTTATAACTGGCTTGAAGGTAATGATGCAGTCGTAATAAAAGCAGATAGACAAGAACCGTTAATTGTAATTCCACTTGAGAGGTTTCTATCGTGGAAGTAGCATTTTTGGCTTTACAACAAGCAATAACGCACCAGGCGGCTATATTTGTAGCTGTTATTGTTTTAGTTGTTTTTACAAAACAGCAACAAGAAAAAATTAATAAACTTACTGAATTCATTGAAGATAGAAATCAAAACATTGAAAAAAAAATAGAAGAAATACAGCAACAGCTTAAAGACTTCATTACAAAAGAAGAACACTATAGAGATGTCAGTGGTTGGAGAGGGGAACTGCAAAAGCTTGATGCAAAACTTGATAGATTTATTGAAAAGTTCATTGAGACAAGGAGAAATGTATGAGTAGCACAAAAGCTTTGAGAGGGGAGATTTTAGATTTTCTACATAGAATATCTCCACGAATGATTGATGAGCTGGAGATAATAGGCGTATTTTACCAATATCATAAAGATAACGAAATTAGAAATGCGTTGCTATACCTTGTTGATAGAGGATATATCAAGGTGATAGAAGAGCCACACCCTTATAAACCACGAGGAAAAATACACCTCTATCAAATCACAGCAGATGGCATTGATGTTTTAGAGATGACTAAACAAGATGATGGCATCATTGTGCCAGAGAGGGAGTGATGAATGGGGAGAAGGAAAAAAGCACAATTATATGACATCATACAAAAGATTGTCTATCTGTATGAAAAAGAAAAAAGAGATTTTAAAACAATTGAAAGCCTTTTAAGAAGCGAAGGATATGACATCTCAAGGTCTTCTATCCATAGAGCATATAAGGATTACTCCGAAGCTGCTAAACAGTACAACGAATGGTGGGATAAGATAGAAATACTTGTTCAACAAACACAAAGCAAGCCAACAAGCTTTATGTTGTCTTCTCTTGTTGCAATGCTTACTCAGAAAGTGCTTGAGTTCACAAAAGATATAGACAGCTTTGACTTTGAAGAGCCAGAACAGCTTATAGCAGCAGTCCACAAGCTTTCACAAATGAGCCAATCGCTTGAAAAACATATCACTGAAAAATTGCAGAAAGCTGCAGAGAAAATTGAAGCAGAAGGTAAGAGAAGAAATATTGACCCTGAGTTCCTTAAGCTAATCAAGGAGGAAATATATGGAGTATAAAAAACCGATTACTTTCTTTCCTTACATAGGGGGGAAACATATTCTGTCTAAAACAATTGTAAAACTTATGCCACCGCACAAAAGATATGTTGAGGTATTTGCTGGATCTGCGAAGGTACTATTTGCTAAAGAACCGAGTGAGATGGAAGTGATAAATGACGCAGATAAAAAAATAGCAAATCTCTTTTATTGCGTAGCTTTTCATTTTGATGAGTTTTGGAATAAAGTAAAATGGCTACTTCATTCAAGGGAAATTCGTAAAACGCTACGTGAAAAATGGAAATCAGAACCAACAAAGCTTGGAGATGTAGAGCATGCAATAGCTACTTATTACGTGATTGTAGGTTCTTTTAGTGGTAATGGGGGATTTGGATATGCAATAAATGAAACTCGCTACGCTAGTAGGATAATAACTCGTAAAATTTTAAATTTAAGAGCAATAAGAAAAAGACTAAAGAAAGTAATTATAGAGTGCAAAGATTTTGAAGAGCTTATAAAAACTTGGGATACAGAGGAAACCTTTTTCTATTGTGATCCGCCTTACTATGGAGCAGAACATTACTACAATGTTCCGTTTAAAAAAGAAGACCATGAAAGACTTCTAAAAACTCTGAAACAAGTAAAAGGCAAATGGATGCTATCGGGGTATCATAGTGAACTCTACAATGAAGTTCTTAAAGAGTATCCATATATTGAGAAGAAAATCTCTAAATCTGCGTATGGCATAACCAAAAACAGTAAAAACAAAACCAGACCATCTGCAACAGAAGTATTATGGTTCAACTTTGAGCCAGATAAAAACACATTAAAGGAGTTAAAACTTGAGCTTAAATATTGATAAAATTCTTTTACCATATCAGCAATACGCACTTAACAAAATGTTTGAAAAGAAATACAGCATTATCATGTGGAGTAGGCAAACTGGTAAATCTTTTGTAGTTTCTTTGTTTGCAGTTCTAAGAGCAATTGAAAAGAAAAACCATCTTGTAGCAATCTTATCTCCAACCGAGCGTCAATCAAAAGAGCTGATGGAAAAAGTAAAAAAGCATGTTGAGTTTCTAAAAGAGATTGGGAAGTTTCAAGGAGATATTAGTTTTTTTGAAGATACCACAACAAACGTATTAGAGGTGAGATTTCCAAACAAAAGCCGAATCATAGGGCTTCCAGCGAACCCCAACGGGGTCAGAGGTCTTACTGGTGATGTAATATTGGAGGAGGCTTCATTTTTTAGGGATGGATACAATGTCTATCAAGCCATCTTCCCTTCTATCACACGAAACAAAGATTTAAAACTTGTTGTAATATCAACACCGAGAAGCCGTGGAGATATATTCGGACACCTGTGGCAGATGTCAGAGAGCAATGAGCTCTGGTTTAGACAAAGACTCACTATTTATGATGCGATAGAACAAGGTTTGAATATAGATATTGAAGAATTGCAGAAAGGCGTTCCAAATCAAGACATTTGGATGCAAGAGTATATGTGTGAATTCATGGATGAGGAAAGCGTGTTGCTTCCTTATGAGCTACTGCATTCTTGCACTGTAGAAAATATAGAAGCAGATGTAAAAGAGCTTACTGGAGATGTTTATCTTGGCGTTGATATTGCAAGAAGGCATGACCTTACTGTCATATCTATTCTTGAAAAAATAGCTGGAAGATACTACTTAAGAAAGCAAGAGATATTAAAACGCTTACCATTCTCAGAGCAGTTTAAAATCATTGATTATCTTTGCCATTTTGCCCGCAAAATTGCAGTGGATGAAACAGGCATAGGTATGCAAATATCAGAAGAACTGGTAAAAAAATGGGGAGACATAAAAGTAATACCTGTTTATTTTACAAACAAAATGAAAGATGAATTAGCAAGCAGAGTAAAGGCAGTATTTCAAGACAAGATGATAAGCATTCCACCAGACAAAGACCTCATAGAAGACCTTCATTCTGTGAAAAAAACGCTTACACAGGCTGGGAATGTGAGATATGAAGGAGAAACTGAAGACTCGCACGCAGACCGTTTTTGGAGCTTGGCTTTAGCACTTCATGCAGCAAGCCAAGAGGATATAAAAGAGATTACACCTATCTACTTTGCAAGCCAACCAAAAGGAGAATTGAAATATGGATATAAAGCAATTCATTAAGAAGTTCTTTGGGGGTAATGATATACCACCAAACAAAATTCCAACTGAAATACCAAGACATAGAGTATCTTCGGAACCTGCAAAAGTTCTTGTTCCTGATACTCTTGATGCAAAATGGCGGTTTCTCAATCCACGATATCCAAGAGAATGGCTTCAGATTATAGAAAAAGCAGTAGTGGTAAACCCAATACTATCGCAAACTCACAACCTGCTGATCGCACTTGGCAATTCAGGACATACTGTAAGCGTTCAAGGTCCAGATGCAGAAAAAGCTCAAGAGGATCTCAAAGAGCTTGCATTTTTTCTAAACACAGATCATTTGATAAATGAGCTCATCGCACAAATCAATATAGCAGGTGCAATATCAGCTGAAATTGTTGTAGACCCAAACTTAAAAGGCGTTGAAAAGATTGCTCTTGTTCCTGCATGGTCTATTTGGTTTGATTACAATTTCAAAACAGATGAATATGAGCCATACCAGTGGCTTGGCATATTAGATCCTGTAAAATTAAACACATTCACATACAAATACATACCGCTTTTAACGTTTGATAGTTCTCCGTATGCTATACCCCCATTTTTGGGAGCTCTTTCTACTCTTGATATTACAGAAGAGCTATTGACAGAATTAAGAGGTCTTGCAAAGAAAATGGGCTTACTTGGCTTTCTTGATGTACAGTTTCCAAACTTACCAAAAGCCCCAAACGAGACAGAAGTAGAATATTCAAACAGACAAAAACAGTTCTTAGAGAATGTTGCACAAGATATCGCAAACAACATGTCGCAAGGCATATTCCTACACTTTGAAGGCACACAGGCAGAGTTCAAAGAGCTAACGAGTGGTGGTGCTGGAGCTGGTACTGGTCTTACAGAGATATTGTCTATTGTAGAGCGATGGACAATAGAGGGAGCAAAGGCACAGCCAGCCGTTCTTGGTTTTGCAACTGGATATACAGAAACTTGGAGCACTGTAGCACTTCATATTTTTGTGAATCAAATACAAGCAACGCAAAATATTGTGAAACGCTTCTTAGAGTATACATACAAACTGCATCTACTCTTACGAGGCTACAACATCACTGATGTAGATATCACATTCAAGCCTCTGCCAAACTTTCAACCGCAAACATCAGCACAAGCAAGGCTATACGATGCTCAAGCTGTTGTGCAATTGTTGCAGGCTGGTGTAATCAACATAGACGAAGCAAGAAAACAATTGGGGTTAGAAGCAAATGGGACATGAAAACGATTGGGACATAAAAGGCAACGAAGACATAAACAGGCTTGTAAGCGTAGTATTGCCTCAAATGATTGAAAGATTACATCAAGTCTTAGAAGAAGCGTTTAAATATGCAAAATATTTTGTTTCTTTTCAACAATTCCAGAGCTTCATTTTCGCAAAACTGCAGGAAAAAATGAACCTACCACCAGAAGCAAAAGCTTACCTGTCAAAAGAGTTTGAAAAAATTTATAAAGATGTGCAAAAAGAAGCAGTCTCACATATGCATGATGTTGAACTGGGATCAGCGGACATATGGACAATACAATGTGCAGAAAAATTAGCGGACTTCTATCTTGGGGGATTCTTTCAAGGAGATACACATCTACGGCTTGAAGTCATAAAGTGGATGAACCAGTATTATCTTGCGGAAGGACATCCGATTGGACGAGGGCAGCAAGGTATTAGAGAGTTTCTGAACAGATTTGGACAATTTCTCACACAAAAAACAGAATATAAAGTAAGACAAATAATAGACACAACATATAATCAGCTTAAAAATTCAGCACGTATAAGAGCGTTTGAAAAAGCAGAAATAACATACTACCAGTGGTCTGCAGTAGGAGATAGACTCACATGTCCCTATTGCAATGCGATGGACGGTAGAATCTTTCAAACAGATGATGCAATACGTACGATAGATCTCATTGATGCAGACCCACAGAGCTTGCCATCCGTACGACCATTCACAACAAGCATACCATTGCCTATGCTTCGCTCTATGTCATCGGAGAGCATGCCAACGAAGTTTCCGCCAGCTCATCCAAGCTGCAGATGTACTGTTGAAGCACTGACAGAAATAGAAAAGATACCAATCACGGTTGAAAGAGCAATAAGACCTGCAAATTTGCAGCAAGAAGTATTGCAAACTCAACTTGAAAACGAATATAGAGCATTAAAGCCTGAAGAGATTGCAAATAGAATCAGAGCACATATGGGAAGTGATTGGAGAAGAGAAGCAAATGGGCAATATGATGTAGAAGCGAAAAGGCTGGCAGAACAGTTTGAAAAACACGGCAAAGAAGTAGGAGCTAACAGCATAGAAGAATACGAAAAAATGTCTCATGAAGTTATTCAACATCCAGACAAGGTATACATACAGAGAGTACAAGGAGCTACTGGTTTTGAAACTCATTATATCTTTATTAAGGGAGACAATGTGGTGATATCTTCAGACGACCATTTGGGTATAAAAGCTTTTCATAAGCTCAAAGATGATATAGAGAATAATAAAAGCCAAAACAAAGCAATGATACGTGTGCTTTGAAACCTTTGCTGGTATTTTAGGCTTTTAATAAACACAATAAATACATGCAAGTGGTAGAAACAGACACTGTCAAAAGTGTCCTGCAAAATATCAAAGTGATACTCACAACTCAAAAAGGAAGCGATGTACATAGACCAGATTTTGGATCTGATGTATGGCAGTTCATAGATCAACCACTGACAGCTATCACAATTGGAAAAATCAACGCTGAAATAACAGATGCAATAGAAAGATTTGAGCCAAGAGTAAAAGTAAAAAACGTATCGCTCCAGAAAGCATATGCAGGCATAAAAGTTTTAATAGAAGTGCAATTGCTTGACACTGGAGACATCATCACGGTACCCTTATGGCTGATGTAAGCTTTGCAAACACAGACCCAACATATTATGAAGGTTTACTAATAGATGCTTATCAAAATATTACAAATAGAACGTTATACCCTGGCGATCCAGACAGGCTTTTGGTAGACTTACAGGCATACGCAACAGCTTTACTGGCTATTGCTATTAATGAAACAGGAAAACAAAACCTGCTGGCATATGCAAGCGGGAGTAATTTGGATGCCTTGGCAGAGTTTTACGGCGTCACAAGACTACCAGCACAGCCAGCACAAACTACGCTTCAATTCTCCATAAACCAGCCGTTGAATTTTAATGTCGTAATACCACAAGGGACACGAGTGACCCCAGACGGAAAATTGTTCTTTGCAACTTTGCAGGATGCAACAATACCAGCTGGAAGCACAACGGTAAGCGTTCCAGCGGCTTGTGAAGTAGCAGGCTCTATAGGAAACGGATATGTACCAGGTCAAATAAATCAACTCGTGGATACGGTGCCATATGTCACACAAGTACAGAACACAACAATGAGCATGTATGGTACAGACCCAGAAACAGATGACAGGTTCAGACAACGCATACGCTTAAGTATGGAAAGGTTTAGCACAGCGGGACCTATGAAAGCTTATCAATACTGGACACTGACAGCTCATCAAGATATAGAAGATGTAGAAGTGTTTTCGCCAGCGCCAGGTCAGGTTACTGTTGTTTTTACCACAACTGGGGGAAATATACCAGATCAAGACATGATAAATACAGTTGCCACCTTTCTATCACAAGACCAAATCAGACCGCTGACAGATCAAGTGTCTGTGATAGCTCCCACGCCTGTTTATTACAACATAAATGTGACATATTATATAGCTCAATCAGATGCAACGAAAGTATCTATCATTCAAAACCAAGTTAATCAGGCAGTGCAAGATTTTATAAACTGGACTAAAAGCAAGATAGGAAGATCCATCCTGCCAGAGCAATTGATAGCACGAATAAGAGATGCTGGAGCATATATGATAGACCTTACAGCTCCTACCCAACAAACTTTGACAATACAGCAAATCGCATATCCAAACAGCGTTAATGTTGTGTATGGAGGTTTAGTCAATGATTAAGAAACTCACACCCTCCAGCATTGCAGAACTTCAATATTTAGTAGATACATTTGACACAAGCTTTGAAAATATTCAAAATCAAATAATAAACGTTTTAATTTTGCCTCGCATAGATGAAATAACAGATGAAAACTTGTTAGACTTGATAGCGTGGCAATTGCATATAGAAGGCTACGAGCTTGCTACCACAATAGAGCAAAAACAAAACATGATTAAAAATGCTTTTATTTTGCATAAATATAAAGGCACACCATACGCAATCAAACAGGTATTCGCAAGCTTAGGCATTACTGCAGAATTGCAGGAATGGTTTGAATATGGTGGAAATCCTTACATGTTTAAAATCCTACTTGACACTGTGATATCTGATGAAGAAACGTATATAGAATTAGCAAAGCTTATAAACGAATATAAAAATATCCGCTCATGGTTAGATAGTATAGGAGTTCATAGAGAGTATACTGACAATGTATACGTTGGCTCTGCACTTGACGATGGAAAATATTACACAGTGCAAACGCATCTACCAAGTGTAAATTTGCAAAATATTGATTTGTATATCGGCTCTGCGAACGTAATGAGCTCAAAAGAAAGGATAATACCAAAACTGCCAGATGTAAATATAGACAATGCAAACACATACATAGGCACAGCTAACATGATAAGTTCACAGTGTGTAATAAAAACACATCTTCCAAAGACCGTTGAAAATTTGCAGTTCTATGTTGCAGGCGCTGTGATGACATCAAGCTATATGCGAATTTTTACACAAGGAGGTAATTAATGAATGGCTGATTTTAATGGTACGATACTAACAACGCAAGGCTTGAACCTTTTAGCACAGGCTCAAGCTGGTGAAACTTTGCAGTTTACACAAGTAGTCTTGGGCTCTGGGACATGGTCAAGCAGTATGAACCCATCCAGCATGACATCGCTGGTTTATCCAAGCCAAACGGTGTCAATTCAGAGCGTTTCTGTCGTTGGTGATGGAACTGCAAGGCTTAGATTTCTTATCTCAAACAGCTCGCTATCTATAGGATACTTGCTAAGTGAGATAGGTATCTATGCACAAACTCAAAGCTCACCAAATACTCTATATGCAGTCACATATGCCAACAATCCTGATTTTGTGCCAGCTGCTGGCGTGACAACGATAGAAGATGTGATTGACATATACACTGTCGTATCAAACGCTCAAAGCGTGACAGCTGTAATCAACAACAGCGTCATGCTTGCAACAATGCAAGATCTATATACAGCAAGACCTGAGTTTTCAAGCTCAACGCCAACAGACCTTTACCCTGGCAAAATCTGGGTAAGCGATACACAGCCTGCAGAGTTTTATGACGGCAATCAATGGCAACCCTTTAATGCTGGATTG
>OFEH01000625.1_pt1 | contig 10346 bp, 10 predicted proteins | sample 1521031 | NCBI WGS metagenome assembly OFEH01 (sample SAMN05518350, study PRJEB24110) | hypersaline lake metagenome | isolation source: Grendel Spring, Yellowstone National Park, Wyoming, USA | place: USA:Grendel Spring, Yellowstone National Park, Wyoming, USA | collected 2011-11-16
ACGCCGTTAACCTGGTCACGCCCATGCCGTGGACTGACATAGGCTACGTCGGCCTGAGGGCCAGCCCTGGCAACTCGCTCTACGTCTCATACTTCGGCGTGTCACCGTCGCCCTTCGGCGGCGTCGAGGACTTCATTAACAGCGTGGAGTCCACGTCATGGGGGAAGGTCTTGCCTTACTGGCAGAACGGCGAACTGGTGGAGAACAGTACTGGAGCAAGTGTTGGTGGTCAGTATGTTGCTTGGGAATACTCACCAGTAAGTAATGCCATCAACGTCACCATCCATGTGACAAGTTATCCTTCTAAAGATGCATATGCAAGTATAGCATTTTACAGCACAAGCTTACAAAACTCTCCTTACTTTATGGTAGCATTTTATACTGGCGCTGTATGGTATCTTACTTCTAGTGGTAATACTGAACTCGCAACATTTTCGACGCCGAACCCCCCGTTCACAATGAGTGTAATACTGACGGAGAATCCTTCGGATGGTGACGTTATTGTACAAAGTGTCATAATAAACGGTACGACAACTTATAACCTTAATACTAACGTGCCATTTGAGTGGAACCAAATTGCTTATATAGGGATAAGAACGGATCCTGGTAACTTATTCTACGTCTCCTACTTCAGCGTCTCCCCAGTCTACCTTGGGCCATACTTCGCTACATCAAGGCTCTACCTGACTCCAGCCTCAAGCATGTCATGGGGAGCGGTTGCCTGGCAGGCCTACTACAACGGCAATAGCAACCTGACGGTAAGCCTGGTGGGCACCTACACGCTGGGCTCGAGCCCTCCAGGCGACCTTGATATCGGCCTCTTCCTCACGCCGACTGGCTGGGGCGTGAACCCGCAGAGCAACTTCTCCGTGCCCATAGCGCCAGCCTCGCTCTCCGTTCTGGGCGCCGCCCCAGCCCTCATGAGCTCGACCAACTACCTCCTGGTCGCCTGGAGCCCCTACTTTGCCTACGAGGGCCTCCCCTACGACACAAGGGCCGCGCTTGTTTACTTCAACGGAACGACCAGCATAGGTGTCATAAAGTACTACAGCGGCACGGCTAAGGTCGGCGTCCCATCATCTGGCAACCTCATAAACTTCACGGTGACGTACGTGCCAGCCAGCGGTGAGCTGGTAGTGCTCGTGAAGAACATCAACACGGGGGCGTCCGAAAAGGACGTCTTCAGCGTCGGGTTCACGGTTGGGGCTGGGTCATATGCGTTCTTCGTGGGCGCAGGGAACGGCCTGGACTACGCCAACTGGCAGGTCCTCAACATAACGGTGGCTGGCGCCTCCGTCATAGCCTCGGAGAGCACGAGCACGGTGACGGTAGTCACAACGTTCGGCAGTACCACAACCACGGTGAGCACTACCTTTGTTTCATCAAAGAACTACACAACACCCACTACAATAAGCACTTCAACTACTGGCACGGCAATAGTTACCGTGACGAGCCTGACGACCAGGCTGGTAAGGACTAACACCACAGTTGTCGGCACGACCACCGTTGACAACACAACGAACCTGGTGACGGCGCCTAGCATAACAACGACGTCGTACACTGCTAACAGCTTGCAGATACCTGCCGTCGGCACGAGCGTGACTTATGTTACCGTGAACTCAACATCTAGCCCGCTCACCGTCGTCTTCACTGGCGCGTATGCGAACGTAACCCCGACTACTTTGACAGAGCGCTCCTTCAGCGTCAACTACACCACGCTGACCCCATATGCTACCGCCCTCACCTACGTCTTCAACTCAACTACGGTCACATTTATAACTAACTCCACGACCGTGATATACAACACGTCCATGCTCTACACGACGACCCTCTACCCTACCACTTACATAAATGTCACTGGTGTGATCACATTCACGACCACGACGGTCACGCAGGCGGTCTATACTATCCTGCATGCGACCACTAACGTCACAAATACGTCAAGCCTTAGCGCAACCGTCATTGACACCTTCACCTCATATACCTCAGGGAACACCACGACAACGATAAACAGGACGACAATCGGATCCTCCATCATTACCGTTACAAGTTACACCTCGGCTACGACTGTGCTCAGTTCATCCGTGACTGTAATTGTAACCGTTAGTACAACCTCGACTTCTACTGGCACGGCGACCATATCAAACATCACCGCCGTCATTTCAACTACAAACGTGACCAAGACGCTCTCAACCGCCAACCTGACGGCTACAACCGAAACAATATCTGGAACCTCCACGGCAGTGACCACTAGTCCGACCGCCGTGGTATTTACCACCAACACCACTGAGGTGACCGCGACGTACTCGATAACCGAGGACACCACGAGCCCGTTCACGGTCTACATGAACACAACGACCATCACAAAGTGCACCACCTACATTACTACCAGCGTCACAATCTACAAGGACATCAATGTTACTGGCGTGCCTACAGTAACAAACACTACGGTCACGAGAACCTATTACGTCACAGAGTACGAGACCTCATACAACATGAGCACATCATACTCCAGAGCAACCGTTGTAACTACCATCTCCTCGGTAATCTCGAGTCGTACGACAACGACGAACAGCACAACAATAATCAACGGGGCCTCCCTGGCTACTCTCACAAGCTACGGCACGGCCACAAGGATGTTCAACTCGACAGCGACGATTGTTATAACAAACAGCACAGTCACCACGTCAGGCGGCTTGGGGGCGATCTCGATATCCACAGCCGTCACATCATCGGCCACGGAGGGCAAGGTCATCCAGGTCACAACTCTCACCGCTACGACCAAGACCATTAATGGTACCTTCACGGCAGTGACCACTAACCCGACTACTGTAACCATCACCACCAACTCTACGAGCGTGGCTACGATCTACACGATAATAGAGGACACTATAAGTAGCGGCACGGCCTATGAGAACATAACGACCAGTACCAGCTACGTTACGTATAACGTCACCGCCGTCACAGTCTTCGAGAACATAATGACAATATTACCCACCTACGGCGTCTTCGCCAACGGCTACGGCTTCTACATCGTGATACAGACGCCAGCGCCCGTGAAGTACCTCTCATATATGGTCTACGCCTACTTTGCCAACTACTCCCAGATGGTGGTCGTAGCAAGCCCGCTCTACAGCACTGTAACTGGCAACTACACGCTGGTGGTAGGTTACAACCTGACGTCTGGCGTGCAACACATAGTCCTCTCGACGGTTCTCACTAACCAGACGCTGAGCACAACTATAACCGTGAACGCGACGCCAACCGTTTACTTCGGGCAAGAGCACTTCGACCCGATACTTTGGGTCGTTAATATGCCGACCCAGCTCCCGTCGTTCAGTAGCGGCTACCTTGTCGACGCCACTATACTGCTCGTCGCGGCAGTAGCTGGGGGCTTCATGTTCCACTCCAACAGGAGGGACGCGGCCCTGGGCCTCGTGGCCTTCGCACTCTTCGCCACTTTCATATTGTCACTGAGTAGCGCTCCGCTCTTTGCCTACGCGTCACTAGCCGCCTTCATAGCTACGATAGGGGCCGTGATACTGGTCATAGTTGAGAGGAACAAGGAGGCCTAACCTTAGCGCCTTTTTGTGGATAAAACCTTTTATATCTTTGAGAAAGATATATATTGTGGTGTGAGTGTGGCTGTAACCAGGGCTAATGATTGGCCGCTCGACGACCTAGATTATTTAATAATTTTGGCAATAGGGGATAAAGGTAACAAAAGCACAAAAATACAGAAAACGATCCTAGTTCTTTCAAAATTGCTAAACATACAGACGGATACTGAAGCTTACTACTTTGGAGGATACTCGGAGACAGTGGCGGAACGGTTGAATTCTAGATCAAAAACACAATTTTTTGTAAAAATTGGTGATGAATACAAATTAACAGAGCAGGGGAAAGAGCTATATTATAAATTATTAGAACAGCTAAAGGCGAAAAAGATGGAGGACATTGTAAAGATATTGGATACGCTCCATAAGATGTCTAGCAAAAATTTAATCGCTTTAACGTATTTCTTGTATCCTGAAACAATTGAAAAATCAATAATAAAGGAGGATGTAAATAAAGTAATAGAGTCCTTGAAAGAAAGGGGGAAGAAGGATTTCAAGGTCAAGAGGGAGGGTAATGAGGTAACTATAGAGATCCCTGACGATGTCTCGGATGAGAGATGACTACTGGAACAAGGTATGGCATGAAAAGCATTAAGTCTTTTCTTTTTAGGGTTAAAGCCATACAGAAGCCCAGCACTTTATCGAGCTCTGAAGGTCTATCAGTACATCATCAAGGTAGAACTCTAACGACTCATTATCATCGCTCAGCCTGTGGTCAAGCATCATAAGATCCAGTATGAGCGAGGTTCTCAACGGTCTCGCCCAGAGCTCAAGCTCTGCGTGCGTGCCCCTTATGAAAGCCTGGACAAAGTCGCGTCCGTAGACCCTGAGGACGTAGCCGTCTTCAAGCGCGCACGCGACGGGCTGATCAAATAATATGTATCTCCCCTCCAGGCTCACGCAGGCCACCATTTTCTTTCTTGGCTAGCTCTCGTATAAAAACGGGACAGCCTCATATGACGAATAGGCCCTCGGCCCTGCCCCTCCTTTTTAAGGCCTTCCTGATAAAGTAGTGCGGGGAGAGGCCGTGTTGAGAGCGCTGGCAGTCCTGCTCGCCCTGACAGTTGTAGTCCTGGTCATAGCGCCTCATGCGCTTGGCATTTCCCTTAACTTTTACAACTCAACGCTCACCGTCACGGTCACAACATCTAACGGGCCCGTGACCAGCTTTAACCTGACTGTAGTCGAGGGCAACGCCACGCTGGTCTACAGGACGTCTAATGACATACAGGGCACGGCGAAGGCTCCAGTTGCCTGGATCCCCAACGCGACGGTTCTGGTTACTGCAGTGTACGCCTCGGCCACCGCGGTCACCCATATAACAAACACCACCACGAGCGTCGTAACGACCACGGTCACGGCCACTAACAACGCCAGCTACGTCCTCCCTGCGTCGGTGGCGGTGCCAGCAGGCTCGAACGTCAAGGTTCTCACGCCCTCGGCCGTCCCAGCCGTAGTCGCGATGGTTCTAATCGGCTACGGGGGCTTCGTCCTCTACTACGTCGCCTCGAGGAAGCGCGCAGACCTCATGTCCCTGCTCGCCGCGATCGTGGGGCTCGTAGCGTCCCTGCTGAGCATCTCCGCCTTCCAGCTGTACCAGCACCTCTACATTGTACACACATACCTGCTCGAGACGCCTAACGGAACCTCGCAGTTCGAGAACGCGTCGGTCGTCTACGCCTCCAACCCGTACACGCCGTTCCTTTACATACCGTTCGCTATGTTCTTCGTGGCCGCCATAGTTATCGGGCTGTTAATGATTGCGGAGGGCACGTACCAGACCTTCAGGGTGGAGGAGATATGAGCGGGAAGGAGAAGGAGGAGATAGAGATAAGGTTGCCCAGGATCAGGCTCAGGGCGTTTAACGCGCCGCCCGAGTTCATAACTGCGCTCATCATAGCGGTCGCCGCAAGCGTAGCTACTGGCCTGAGGGCCTGGGCCACCGCTACTGGCCCCTTCAGCCACGGCTACATATCTGACGAGGTCTACTACGCGACCATAGCCGAGAAGATGGCGGTCTACGTGTTCGGCTACGTGGGGCCGATCCACGCGCCTGCCAGCGGGATAGGCTACATATACTGGAACCTGGAGCACCCTCCCCTGGCCAAGTACATCATTGCGCTGGCCCTTATGGCACAGCACAGCCCGTACGCGGTTGCCTGGCGCATCCCCTCCGTCATCCTCACGTCCCTAGAGCCCCTCATAGTCTTCCTGGGAATAACGTTGGGGAACCCGAGGGACGTGAGGCGCCTGATAGGCGGCGCGGTAGGGGCGATGGTCTTCCCCATAGAGACTATAACGGCGACGGTAGGCGCCCTGGCCCTTTTGGACACCTACGCAGCGTTCTTTATCACGCTGGCAATAGTCCTAGCTATAAACAGGCGTTGGGGCCTGGCCACCATAGCTATGGGCCTGGCCTTAGCGAGCAAGGAGACGGCCCTACCCTTCATCTTCGCGCTCGCGATCTACTATTACCTTAACTCTAACGAGGCGCGTAAGGACAGGCTCATAACGTCCTTAGCGATCATACTGGGTCCGCTGGCAATCGCCGTACTCTCCTATGCGCCAATCGTGGCGTACCTCGGCCCGAGGAACACGGTGCTGGGCATAGAGACGACGCTACGCTGGGATCTCCAGAACAGGCCAAGCGGGCCCGTGCCCTCATCGCCTCTGGACTGGTTCTTCGGGATCAACTCAATGATAGGGGGCATAATCACCGAGACGATAAAGGCGGGCGACAACTACATTGTGAGGCAGCTCCTGCTCAGGTTCTCCATGAACCCGTTTGTGGAGGCCCCAGCCTTCATCATAGCTATGGGCTACTTCATATACATACTCCTGGCGCGCAGGACTGTGCCGAAGGACCTGGGCACGGTGTTCCTCGTGACGGGCTTCGTGATCTTCAGCGTTATCTATATCTTCAACCACACGTTCTACAGCTTCTACTCGATAGTGTTCGTGCCAGTGACGGCGATGATATGGTCGGAGGTGATAAGCTCCATCTACCCAGGCGTACGCTCGGTTAGGAGGGCAATAGGCGCGTTCCTGAGCGCGCTGGCAGAGGAGGCCGAGGAGGGCGCCTGACCTCCGTAGTATCCTCAACAAGCTTAGCCAGATTCTTCTCTATCTTCTCTAGGAGAGTTAAAGCCTATTGACGTGCTTTGATCAACATAACTCTGTACGGCTTAATAGCCTTCGTGTCGGAGGTTATACTGGCCAGAACCCAGGTGAGGGCTATGAGCGACAAAAAGGCAATAACAAAGAGGATGTTATTGAAGAAGGGCATAAAGCTGATCGCGCCGTTAATTCCCATATTAGGTATTGTCGTAGTCATTATATACCTATTCATCACATATCCGCCTTATAGTAGCAATGTATTTATGTTGTCTTTGAACCTTTGGCTTTCAGCTCTAGACATCAACCTTGCCGCGATTGTGGCAACATATGCAACGAAAGGCATCTTGCGGAGCCCTATTACAGGGTTGAGGTTCAAAGCTATAAGGATCATGATGCTAATAACAATGGCGGCACGTATCTTTACTGTTATTGACATTGCTACCATCGGTCTCGTCTTAGTCACATATTTAATAATCTATCTGAGGGCCGTAGCCTCAGGCTTGACTAAAATCCCAGCTTTCCTTACATCACAACAGGCGATCCTACTTTTGTTGTTACTGATCGTGCTTCTCCCTCTAGTATATGTTGTAAAGAGGGAGACCGAAAAGGTGATTCGGCTAGGGACGGAGAACGTTATGATCGCATAATATCATTATGGAAAGCGAAAAAATCCTTAAACAAAACATAGATACGCACGATAGCAAGCGTCCCTAAGACTAGGAACAAGGGCTTCATAACTAAGCCATCAAGGCGTCAATACCACAGATTTGGGTATTGAGACCTGGCACGTTCGAGTGTTTTAAACCCTAAGCCCCTGAAACACCCTAAACCCTTTTATACCCCTGAAACCCCTACTGGGAAACTGGGCCGTAGGGGCCCGAGGGTGCGGGAATGATCGTCGCATATTCACGCGGGGCGGAAGGCCCCGTGATAGATGAGGACGCAATTGCCTTTTTATTCAATGTGAGCCCGAGCGTGAACGTCATAGCTGAGGGAGGGATGGGGGCAAGTGAGACTCCTAAGACGGGCGCAGAGGCGTTTGCGTCCTACATCCTAGAGCAGTTTAAGGCGCGGGTGGCTAAAAGCTCCAGGAAGCCGTGGGATGAGGCCGAGGAGTTCTTCTTTCAGATGGAGTGGTACCAGGATGATGCAAGCTTCATACGCAAGTTGTCCGAGACGGTAGCACATCCCGATAAACTTGACTTCAATGAGCTTATGAAAATGTGGCTTAGCCTTCCCAAGCGGGAGAGGAAGAAGGCCAGGAGACTGATAGCCTACAAGATAATGGAATATGCCACAGAGGAGTTCCTGAAGCACGCCTCACGGGATATGCGGTCGCATGGGGGGCTGAGGGATCTGGTACTGGAGGTTGCCCAGGTCTTCGTCGATAAGAAAATTGGCGTAAAAGATCTAACCAGGGAACTAGAGGACTTGCTTTTATCCAGGATGCAAATTTATGAGGACACAATGGCAAACGTGATGTCGATCTTAGCTGGACTGGATGTGATGGAGGAAGCGAGGAAAGACAAACTTATGAAGATGAGGCTTAGGGAGCTCGTAGAGAAGTACCTTATCAATGAGCTGGCCGCTTCGGGATCGAAAATGGAAGAGGAGGAAGTGGACTTCTATACTGGTGAGAATCCGTACGGAGTTCCATGCGATGAAGATTGTGAGGATCTCGACGATGATTACGAGAATTTTGACGATGAGTGTGAATGCATAGAGGATGTGGACTATTATGAAGATGATGACGAAGATGATGACGACCCCTCAACCCCCTGAGGCACCCTAAACCCTTTTATACCCCTGAAACCCCTACAGGGTACTGGGCCTAGAGGCCCTGGTGGTGGGGAGTGGCACAGGCCTGGGTTGGGGATAGGGCGCGGGAAATTCTTGAAAAGGAGGAGAAGGCAAAGGAGCTTCTTGAGGCAAACGGCCTTGGCTTTTTGGCTCACAGGGTTCACTTGGCCTACGACCCATATCAGATAGCCCAGAACATGGTCGAATACAAAAAGCGCCTAGAGGAGAGGCTGAAGCCGTACCTTTCAAAGATAAGGTCTGTCGCCTTCCAGAAGGCCGACAACAGGAGGACTTTTATTTACATCCCACGCGACCTTCTCCCTAATGACTTCATAGAATCCGACGCCGCCGTAATAGAGATGCCCTACGAAGACTTCTATCAGAAGTATAAGGCTAGGTTCATCTACCTTGACAAGTACGGGCGCCCTGCCTTCAGCGCCTTGGCCAAGTACTATGGGTTCGCGAAGAACTACAAGGTAGTCCTTCTCAGGGATCACGACGTTGACCGAGAGATAGCTGCAATGCTGAGCCCCAACATATACCCGATAAGCATCTATGAATACAAGCCTGTATATGTAGGGTACGCGCTCTTCATCCCGGAGGGTGATGCCAATGCCTAAGGAGAATCCCGAGGGACCCACGTCAATCAAGGTGGACAATATACCTCCTGATATAAGGAGGGATATGTGGCTACTGAAGCGCATAAATGCAATCCTCGGAGGGCCAACCGATTACAAGAAGATGGTCATAGATGCCCTGCGACGCTATCGAGAATTGCCTGAGAACGCTGCTAAGCTTCGGATGGCCGAGGAGTTGCTCAAACAATCGGGGCAGGAAGGGGGTGAGAAGATATGAGAGAGACGAAGGACGAGCCGAAGGTCACTGTAGGTACCGTTATCCCGATAAGCTGGAAGGACAAGCTTGCGGAGATGGCCAGGGCCGAGGGGAAGACGGTCTCCGAGCTGGTACGCGATCTTATCGACAAAAGCCTTCACGACCAGAACGCACAGGCCACACAATGCTATGACTATGCCGCAAGGCAGGTCATTAATATAATCGCAGAGCTCCTGCAACTTTTCTACACAATGGAGGGCAGGGCTGATCGCGGGTGAGAGCACGAGCATAAGGGAGAGGCTGATTGCAACCGCGCCGCGGCTGATAGTTTTTGACGTTGTTTTGATTGCATCACTTGTCCTATTATCCATCATATTCGGAAACGCCCTCATGGCCATCCTGGCCCTCTGGCTCTCCTTCCTAGGAGATGAGCTCGCTATCGTATATAAGTGGCAGAGACGAAAGGAGGACCTGCGGAGCAATGACCCAAGGAGGCGGCTCGAGGCGAGGGAGAGGGCTGTCAACGGGCTAAGGCTTTTAGTACTTGCGACAATGGGCTATGGGTTTTCTGGCCTTCTTATCTTCATTGCAGACCGCGTCGGACTCATAGCCCTGAGCTACCTGGAACAGCTTTTGGTCATCTTGTTATATTTGACGGCCGCCTATACTGTAGTGCAGGCAAGGAGGTACTACGTCAGGGAGGTGGCGCCGCTGCTGACCTCCTCCCCGCCCTAGGGAGGTTCCCCCCATCTGTTCAGGCTTACATCTGTCATTTGGGGGGCAGTCGGGGTGGCCAGAGATCCCCCCATCTTGCTAAGTTCCATCATCTTAATGGAAAACAGAACCTTATAGGCTTTTTCTATTCATCCCCGCCTAAAAGGTGAGGCTTTCAGTTGTGAGCGGCGCCGCTTTCTCCCAGCCCTGGGGTCGGGGCGCGGTTGATTACATTTAAGCGCGCTAGCTTCGAGCGATGGCGTT
>OFEH01000628.1_pt1 | contig 10333 bp, 10 predicted proteins | sample 1521031 | NCBI WGS metagenome assembly OFEH01 (sample SAMN05518350, study PRJEB24110) | hypersaline lake metagenome | isolation source: Grendel Spring, Yellowstone National Park, Wyoming, USA | place: USA:Grendel Spring, Yellowstone National Park, Wyoming, USA | collected 2011-11-16
AGGTAGGGCTTATCATCCTTTAGACCAATCATTGCGAACCTAACATCACCACCCTCCCTAACCCGCTCAACAACCCACCTCGGCATTGGGAGCTCGATAGAATAACCGGGCTCGCTCCTACAAACCTGGCGTATCTTAATGATGTTATTCCTAAAGTCCAGAACCACTAAAGCATCAGTTGCGCCTCTCTTGGCGCCATCATTGTAAACTCTCTGCATCTTCAACGGAACCCAAGCCCTGGCAAACCACCTCTTAGGCTCGGTACCAAAGACCAGGCTTTTCTTAAAGTCCTTAAACCCATAGAGCTGATGTTGCACTCTCTTAGGTAAATCTGGCACCCAGACTCCATAACCTCTATAGGTCAGGTTTGTTAGAGCCATCAACCGCTTGATGTAATTAGCATCGCACTTGTCCCTAGGCAGTTTAATGAGTATTGCCCTATGAGCCTTCACCCTCAATCACCACCGCTATCCCAGCAACCTCCTTACCAATGTACTTAGCCAACTCTTCACCACCCTCGTTAATGTATATGTCAATCCTGACATAGACCCTATCACCAGCCCTCTTCCCAACCACAACCTTGCCCTTGAAGAAAATGGCCTCAGGCATCATTAATACTAAGGAGACGAGTTTTATAAATTTTTCGCAGAATTTAACCTAAAAAGAGGCAAAAACTTATAAACAAGCCCATCATTCCATCATCAACCCACTGCCGGAGGTAAAGTGCCGGTGATGGGGTGGGCCTAGACCCAGCCCCGTGGGCAGTGAGCAAATGACACCCCGAGAATGGGGGCAAAGGCCCGACGGCGTAGGGAGCCGATCAATGACGAGAAATCCCGAAGCCAAATGAAGGGAACGGGGCATTGGAAGCGAGGTCCAGACCAATAACTATGATAGCCCACACTAATTTATTCACGAAGGCCTATGCGAAGGATGAGAGGGGCAATCTTGAGGATATAAGCGTTGACTTCACACCTGAGTACCTCAGGGAGAAGGGGGTTAATCTAATCCTCATAAGGGAGCCCTATAAAATAACGGGTGACGTGGTCGTGTCAGGCGAAATACCGAGAAAATGGGGGCCACCTCACCTCGGCGCTGTAACTGACGAGATACTGGACGATATGGCTCTATACATAAAGCATGGGAATGGCCTAATCGCCATAACGGGTTGCGGGCATGCTGGTGTGGAGAACATAATCGAGTACGGTCTTCAAATCACGGGTTTAGATAGGTTGTACGCGGTAATCGGTGGTTTGCATTTCTTGGGCTTGGGCGATGATAGGGTTAGGCAAGTCGTTAAGTATTTAGTTGAGAAATCGCCAGGCATTGTGGTTGGGTCTCACTGTACAGGTATACTCGGCATGGCCGCACTACGTGATGCGTTACCCAACGCGTTTAGGCTTGGTGGTGTTGGTGTGAGTATCGAGCTTTGAATGCTGGTGGGGAGGTATTTTAAATTAAGGGTGGGGTATTTAGTTGATGGGTGATTTGGACTTTCTTGAGCGTGGTGTTGAGTATATACGCTGGTCCTTACTAATTGTGTCCATTGATGCATTAACAATTGCAGCGCTCCTTATCATATCTTTACTAATTACTCCCCTCGCTACGTACATATTAACGGTGATACTCTTCTACTTCCTCCTCATATCCACCGTGATACCCTACGCATTAATTGCGATACTTTGGTTGTTGGGTTTTAGGGACCTTGCTAGGTACGATGGTAGGTATACCCTTGGCTTTGTTGGCGCCATAATAGCAATGGTTTCCTACTTCATGAACATAGTGTATATGGGCTACCTGGTGATTAATATGCTCGTTGGTAATTTACTAATCCCCAAGCCGGTGATTACTCAACCGTTAATACTAATCCGTAACCAATTCCTCATAGTGTTCTCGTTATACCTACCATTACCCGTATTCGCATCATTAATTCTAGGTATTGCGGGTTCTGTGCTGAGTATGATAGCCCTGTATAGGTTGAGTAGGGACTTTGCATCACCAAGTACTAGGTTGGGTTCGATAATTACCATAATTGGTATATTATTAATTGAGCTACAACCACTCAGCACCGCCTTGATTGGTGTAGGTACGGCATTACTGTTTCCTGGATTAAATAATGTACTTACCAACGCTGAAAAGCAAGAACTGAATCTCTAACTAAGGTATTTAAGCGATTACATCTTAAACACACTGTGGATAGAGCCGTTGTAGTATTACTAATAATTGGATTGGTGATCATATGGTTGTTATCATCATCAATTGGCACATTAATAAAGGCTAATCAAGAAAGTTCATCTTCGGGGGCGCATTTACCAATAATACGTGTAGGTACATTACAGCCACCATTTGCGCTACCCCCAATAAACATCACAATACCGCAGCACGTGAATATAACAGAGGCCTCAGAAGTCTACGTGCCCCTGGTTCCATTACCAATTATAATACCAAACATGCCCATCAGCATTGCCAATTACATACCAACGAGCCCACCAAGGATTCAGGGTACTACGTTAGGTGGAAGTCCTGGATCAACAGGTTTACAGGGTGGTGTCGGAGGTATGGGGGCTCAAAACCATACGGTGGTTGTGCCTCTAAGGATATCGCCAATTCTCATTATATTGTTGTTGGTCTCCGTGGTTATAATCATGGGCATAGGCTCATTAATGATCGTGAGGAGGAGTATCATTAGTAAGGCCGGTGGGTATGGTTCTAGCGATCAGCGCACACAACCCGCGGTTCGAGTTAGTAGGAAGGTTGCTGATAAGGAGGTTTCTAGGGCATTGGTGGGTGGTATTAATCTACTTCCTGGTGAGGTGATTAGAGAATTGAAAGGTTGGGGAGGCAGCAATCTTGTGGATCTTGGTATACCCAGGGATTTACCATTGATTTGGAGCTTTGGTGAGCCATTACCCATGTCGGTTAAGAACGAATACTCGGTAAGTGTGATAGGTTCTGGTAAGATTGAGAACTCCTCACTAATCATGACCAAACCAGGCTGTTACGGGATTAAAATAGAATCTGACAAGCAAGCCGAGACTTTATTCATAAGAGCTGTGGATTATGACGAGGATGTTGTTAAGCACATTAAATTGAACATTAATAATTACGGAATCGACAACCCATTAACCGTGAGAGAGATCGCTAAGAAATTAGCCGATGAGGGCTTAATCGTGGGTAATTACGCTGATGTAAGAGATCTAATCCGAATGTTCGAGGAGGTTAGGTATGGGCTTCGAAAGATCGATAGAGCCAGGTATGAGGAATTCCTGAGAACCCTGGGCAGGGTTTTTGGGAATGCTAGGGTGATTGTTTGTGAAGGCGCATGAGATCACCAGCTTTACGGGATATGTAATAGCCTACGTGGTATTAATTACGACAGCCCTATTGCTTATGCCCATGCCGTTTGGCATATACGTAATACTCGTAGTGGCAGTCCCATCGTTGGTACTCGTAACCCTATTATTGATTAGTGATTTATTGAGGGGGCGTAATCCGCAGTTATCTGGCTTCGTAAGGGGTACGTTAGCCCCATCATTATTCATATACCTACTCATTGATGCAATATCAAGCATGCTGGTCACGATTTACCACTTAGCAATTATTAGTTACCTAATGAACTTCCTAGCTCTAGTTATCATAGGCGCCTTACTAATCAGATCATCTAATCAATACGCATCTACGAGGCATGACGTATCACAATCATTGAGGTACATAGCCTACCTCCTGATAGCCCTAGGTCTTGGTTACCTATTCGGAGCAGTATACAAACCACTGTTTTACCCCTTCGCCCTAGTCTCGATAATATACCTAGTATTAGCATCATTAACCGCCTTAACAGGAGCGGTTGATATTGACATTAACAGGTTTCTCACGAGTTCAAGATCCCTGGCCGCAGCCGTGTTTGGTATAGGTTTGTTCTATGTTGTGTTATCGATACCTAAACCAGCCCAGTGGAATATTTACGTACTAATCGCGTTCGTAATAATAGCCTCAATAGCAATAACCTATGCTGGATACAAACTACTAATTAGTGGGCTGGGTAATGTTGAGGCTATCGAGGATGAAGTTTACGAAGCTCATAAACGTGAGATCAGGGTTGTCGCGTCGCCTGAGTACGCGAGACTTGAGGAAGCAATAAGCGACTTTGTGGCTCATGGAAAGAAGGACAAAATAATAATGTACTTAACCCATGAGCTCACTAAGGATGGGTTGGATTATGAGGAGATAATGGCGAGGCTTGATAAATTAATTAACTACTCGAGTATCGTTAAGGGTAGGGGTAGGGTGAGTAGAAAGTTGATTGAGATGGAGATTAGGGATAGGGCGAATCTGGTGAATGAATTATTCAAGCAATTATATGGTGGTGGAAACACTAATAATGAGGGTTGGTAAGGGGTGGTAGGTAATGAGTAACAAGTTGGGCATTGATTACGTGACCGGGAGGGTTAGGGCTGTGGTTGATGAGGTTACGAGGTTCTTTGTTGGTGATGAGGACGCTATCGAGAAAATACTGGCAGCAATACTGGTGGGTGGTCACGTACTCATAGAGGACGTACCCGGTGTGGGCAAGACTTTCCTATCGAAGATCCTAGCCAGGGTACTAGGGCTTAGGTACAGTAGGATACAGTTCACGCCAGATCTACTACCCAGTGACATAGTTGGCACCAAGGTTTGGAGGCAGGATAAGGGTTCATTCGAATTGGTCCTTGGTCCAATATTCGCGAACTTCGTACTTGCCGACGAGATTAATAGGGCTCCACCAAAGGTTCAGTCCGCACTTCTCGAGGCAATGCAGGAGGGCCAGGTAACGATTGAGGGTGAAACAATAAAGTTACCGAGGCCGTTCATAGTCATTGCCACTGAGAACCCAATAGAGCTTGAGGGTACTTACCCATTACCCGAGGCACAGCTGGATAGGTTCATGATAAGGATAAGGCTTGGTTATCCTAAGGATGAGGTTGAGTTGCTCAGGAGGAGGGTTTCCTGGCGTAGTGATGATCCAACGGCGCAGGTAAGGACTATATTGAACGGCGATGAGTTGTTAATGATTAGGGACTTCATAGAATCTAGTGTAATTGTAAGTGAGGATGTTATGAAGTACATAACGAGTTTCAACGCAATAAGGAGGGACCCAAGGGTCCTGGCTGGTCCTAGTCCCAGGGGTTTAATTACGTTAATGAGTATGGGTAGGGCCATGGCTGTGCTTGAGGGTAGGGATTACGTTATACCTGATGATATAAAGAGCGTCGCAGTCGAGGTGCTTGGGCATAGGGTTGTCCTCAAACCCGAGGTTTCACTTGAAGGCGTTAACGGTGAGGATGTGGTTAGGGAGTACTTGGGTAAATTGCCTGTGCCGAAGTGATTGTTAATGAAGGATTCAATAAGGATGGTGGTGATACTCACCGCGGTACCAATATTCATGGCAGTAATTGCTGTACTAACAACATCAAAGTGGTACATACTAACCATAATCTTCCCATTGATTGTCATAACAATGGCATTGGGGCTTAGTGAAAGACCCAGGGTGATGATCACACTACATGTGGATAAGGATGTTATGTACGTTGGAGACGAACTAGAAGTAAGGCTTACCGTGAATGTGGATGGCGGGTTCGGACTACTGATGATTAGGGCACCGCCAATCCCTGGTTCATCGATGGCGGAGGGGTTCAATCTCGTTAAGGGCACGAACGTACACGTTGTATTTAAGGGCTTCGGAAAGGTCAGTAGGGAGTTTAATTACACCCTAAGGGCTGTCAAGAGGGGTTACTATAGCCTTGATTCTATCGAGTACGTGTTTTACCACGGTCTTGGCATTCATGAACCAATCAAGGGCTCGGTAAAGACGGACAGCTCAATCCAAGTGCTACCTAGGGTGAAGATTGTGAGGAGGGTCTTGGGTCTCGCGAAGCCTAGGCAGGGAATACCCAAATACCCACCCTCCAGGTTAGGTCCTTACTCAACCGAGTTCAGGTCTGTTAGGAATTACGTAACTGGTGATCCGTATAAACTCATCAATTGGAAGGCAACGGCAAGGAACCCTGAAGGTAGGCTAATGGTTAATGAGTATGAGAGGGAGGGTCTTAGAACAGCCATAATTATAATGGACACTGGTTGGTGGATGAGGCATGGAACAGTCGAGGAGAACCCACTTGAGTATGGCATATCATTGACTTTATCGTTAAGTAGGGTATTGCTTAGGTACGGTTATAACGTGGGTCTGTGGGTCATGCCCATGGGTCCGCGGGTGATGCCGAGCTCGGGTATGGACCAATATCAAAGGTTATTAAGGGTCCTCATGGTGATTAAGGCATTGCCCATAAAAGGTTATGTGGTTGATCAAGTGTTGCTGCGTATTGTGCAGGAGACTAAACCTGTCGTAGTGATCATAACGAATCTAACTAGGGATAATGTAAATAGGTTGGGTGGGCTTATCAGGGAATTGCCGGTGAGGATTCTTGTAATAGATGTAATACCTGACACGATACTAATGAGAAATTTAATACAAAACCCACCCTGCACCCACTGGTTCGTTAGGGATAGGAATAGGTTGTACGCTATATTGCCTAAGAACGTTAAGGTCATAACCTGGGATCCGGCGTGTGAGGGTATTGGTCTGGTGATGTCTAGGGTATCCGCATACATAGGTAGATGGTTATGATGAGATTTATACAACCAGTACTAATTGTACTGCCGATAGTGCCATTTCTCATATTAGTAATGTTAGGGTATCAATCATTAGGTTTCTTAATCATAACAGTACTCATTGTAGTTGGTTTAGTAGGTGTTGCTGTCAATAGTCCTCATTATGAATCCTGGCTCTCGTTAATAACCTCACTAATCATATCCGTTGCATCCCAGGGTTACCTACCCTATGTAATGCACATAACCCTCATTGCACTGCAGAACCCAGGACTATTCAACGCGTCAGTACTCGCATCAGAATACTCACTCACACTATCCTACCTATATAGATCGTACAATAAGTACGCAAGGGAGTTTAGGACAAAGGGCTTTGATAATGTGGAGGTCGATAGGGAATTGAACATGATGATTAAACACACACTCGCAATACTCACAACAGCACTATTAATAACAGCAGTCCTATATTATCTAATAATCGAGGCCTCCATACCAATAATAGACCCATTCACAGCCCTCGTAATATTCACAGTAGCCTACCTAATAATTTCCAGATACGTTATAGCAAGGATAAGGTCATAATCACAGTATCTCAAAGAAATCACTGAAGCACTCAAGGACATTACCACCAATCAACGGACGCCACACAACCCTAAACCTACCTCTACCAACCTGCCTACCATCATTATCAAACTGAAACCAAACAACAACAAAGGAGGAGCTGGGGTTAATCATGATTTGAGGAGGCTCAATAAGGTAAATTGTCTTACCAAACTCATCAACAATACCCCAAGAACCAACATACAAAGGAGAACTACCCAAATTAACCAACGTAATGTAGATAGGCTCACCAACAGCAAAAACCCTCCTATCCAGGTAAACACTACACGACATACAACAAAAACAGGAACACATTAACTAAAAACTTATCCTACACATGAAAAATTACAGCCGAAACAATGAAATTCATAGTGCCGGGGCCGGGATTTGAACCCGGGCCCCCTTGCGGGGACGGGATGTCTTGTTATTTACCTATTCACCTCGAGTCCCGCGCCTTGGACCTAGCTCGGCCACCCCGGCTTGTGGTAATTGTCTTCACCGTTATTTATGCCTTTCCCTATTAATGTTGGTTGCAGGATTATCCATGTGAGAACCTAGTCATATGATTTGTCGTTGAGTTGCTTGTTTCTGTACATTGTTTTACCGTAAAGATATCGAAACCCCGCCACTGCCATATATGTTGGCTTAATGGTTTTGTGGAGGTGCTTTTCTTGATGATTGTTGGGATTTCATGTTGTTTCTTCGAGTTCTTTCTTGAATATTGATAATGCGTAGTTTATGTCATTTAATGGTATTCCCAGTAGTTCTATTGCTCGCCTGTTACTTAGGCTACTATCCCTCGGTCTTCTGGCCCTGTAATTCACGTCAGCGAGCCTTATTGGCTTTACGAGGTCCTCATTGTACCCAAAGTACCTGGCTATGGCCTTTGCGAACTCGTACCTGCTCATTCGTGGCCCAACGACGTGTAGTGTTCCCGTGAATTTGCTATCGATCAGTTTTGCAAATGCCTCACCGATTATGGTGTTCAAGGTTGGTGCCGACCACTGATCGGTTATTGCCCTAACCTCCTCACCCCTCCTCAACTTATCAACCACGGTCTTGCCGAAATTCGCCCTACCAGGGCCTGCGCCGTAGATCCAGGCAACCCTAATGATTGCACCGCCAAAGGTCCTGGCGATTTCCTCAGCGAGCAGTTTCGTTAAGCCGTAGTAATTAACGGGTCTCGGCACATCATCCTCCGTGTACAATCCCCTCTCACCATCAAACACGTAATCCGTGGATAGGTAGTAGATGGCGGCCCCAACCCTATAGGCATTGGCAATCAGCTCCCTCGAGGCTACGACGTTAACCCTATAGCAGAGGTCGGGTTGCTCCTCACATTGGTCCACATTACCTATGGCTGCCACGTGAACTAGAACGTCAGGTTTATAGTTACGGATTAGTTCGGCCGGGTTCTTCGTTAAATCAACCCTGACCAACTCGGCACTGGGTATTTCGACCCTATGCTCATTGTACGTACCAACCACCTGGTACCTACCCAATAATTTAACAGCTATCTTATAGCCCGGCGATGAACTAACGCCAGTAACCAAGACAATCATCAAGAATCACATCAAATCAAGCATTAATAAGGAGTACTCCATGAAACGCAGGACTTATTAATCACCGGTTTTAAGTAAAATTGAGGAAATGCTCGAGACCCGCGGATTACGCGGGCCGATGAAAAGCATCCCTCCGGCACGGCGTACAATTTTGTTTAATTAATCCGTTGAATTTATGATTTATGTTTGGATTTTAACGGTCTTATTTAAACTTTATTTTGTGTTTTCAGTTTTGGTTTGTGTTGGGTTCCCTGTGGGTGTGGGTTTGTGGGGCCGCTCGGGCGAGGACATCCAAGCCGTTATTCCTCTTTATGTCTGGTGCTCCGCGTTTGTACTTTGTTTGTTTGTAGAGTCTCTTGAACTTCTCATAGTCTATCTTACCATCATAGAGCGCCAGGATTAGTTCGGCTCTTAGGCGTCGGAGTGGGTGATGCATGTACATAACAACATGTCTAAGTAACCTAACGGCGTTTTCGTCATAGAATGTTAATTTGTAAGTTTCTTTAGTTGATCTAATGTAGCTAATGATGCCGAGTTTCTCGGCAATTACCTTTTTCAGTACATCATGCACCACCCTTTTTGGACAATCTCTGCAAAATGTGATTTCCACAAAAATATGACCGTGTCTATACAGCACTGACCCGTCTCCATCCAACAACCCCGCTATGAACATTGCTAGCTCCTCATCGGTGAAGCCCTTGATCCTCTCGAGCTCATTGATGCTTAACTTGATCGGCCAAGGCCACTCATCAACGCCTAGGGCTATGTAGTATATTAAATTGATTGATTTAGATACGTACCTCATCGTTGGTCTTTTCCTCCCCCACTCAATGATTAGGCTCGGTGCCTTGACTGCATTTAACAGTGCTGGGAAGAATATGGCGCTAACACTATTCGTAGTATCTAATTTTAACTCAACTCTTCCCGCGTGCTCTCTAACTACCATGTCGCTTCTAACTAATCCGAACCAGTACGGATTCCTTAAGTCGCTCAGTAGCTCTAAGCCATCGAGCCAGATACATGGTTCTATGCCGTACCTCCTGAACTCGTTAACGTCAATACCAACGAATTTCCACATCTCCTCACACATTTTGGTCTCGCTCCAACTAAACTCGCTCCTTAGCAAGTCCTCGATGACTTTAACGGCATCGTTTCTCGTTACTTTGCTTTCCCACTCAATGCCGCACCTCCTCAACCACTTGTTTAAGGTCTTCGTATTTCTGTTTCTTAACATTGTTTTCTTAACCCAGATCTTCGGCATACCGAGATCCCTAAACAGCATTAACAACCTACACCTATACTCATTATTGCTCACTAACCACAGCTCATGAACCTCATCCTTAACCTCATCCGCAACCTCGCCACCGACTAACCTACCATCGTGGCATTGGTTTCGAACCAACTCCTTAATGAGTCTCGTGATGCAGTCCTTGTCGTTGTTTTCTAGGCATCTTCTTGCTTCCTTGATTGCTTCTTGGCAGAGTTCTATCCTCCCCGCCTGGGTGGGACGAGACGGGGAGGCTTCGTTG
>OFEH01000629.1_pt1 | contig 10321 bp, 18 predicted proteins | sample 1521031 | NCBI WGS metagenome assembly OFEH01 (sample SAMN05518350, study PRJEB24110) | hypersaline lake metagenome | isolation source: Grendel Spring, Yellowstone National Park, Wyoming, USA | place: USA:Grendel Spring, Yellowstone National Park, Wyoming, USA | collected 2011-11-16
GGGCGGCGGTCGCGATCGCGGCCACGGTGAATCAGAACCCGCCGGCCTCCTGGGGCTGGCGGACTGTCCGCGTCCAGTGAAACATTTGGGGGATTATTATGAGACCTAAGGAGACTGATTATCGGGAGCAGTGCCAGAGGCTTCTTAAGTGGGAGGATCTGAGGAGGCTCCTCCCCGACCTGGGAGAGGAGAAATGCGTCCGCCTCCTCAGGAGGGGGACGCGCCGCTGCCACGTGATGGCGCGGCGCTACGTAATGGAGAGGGCGCTCGAAGACTATATATCGGTCAACAAGAATCTGGTGGCTGATTCTGGCGAACTAAGGGATTTGACGGCATCGTTCGCGATGATAGACATGAATTATTATAGTTATGATGTGGTGAACGCTGAATTTATGATACATTCATTGTTGAAGGGATTCACTCAGACGTGGAGGATTGAAAAGTTAGGCCACAGCTGGCACGGCGTGGAGGTAACACTCCCGGAGGAGATAGCTGAACCATTCTCGTCCGTCGATGTATTCTTTTACGACGCAATGAAGAGGCAATGGATTTTCACATTCGAGATAACGCCACTAGAGATGACGTATCGTCAGTATAAGCGGTGGATCCCAGTGCTACGGAAGTGGCAGGATCGTGCCCTCGCCGCGATCGCCGCGAGGACGCTGTGAGATTTGGGGGATAATGACAATAATGGAGGTCGAGTGGAAAAGCGCGCCGGAGGTGGTCGTCATGCGGCCGGGGGCCGAGGATCCGTGCCCCCTGGATCTGCTCGAGGAGGTCATGAGACAATTCCATTCAGTGGCCACGATCGATGTGGGCTTCGCTAGAAGGGTATTAAATGCTATAGACCAGTATTTCTACGTGCGCGGCCGCGTATGGCCGCTCAAGGCGCTGATACGCGCATACGCGACTGAGGCCTCCAGCCATGAGAGCTGGGGGCGCAGGCACACTATATACATTGTCCCCGATGACTTCGCCGATGTGCTGAGGCGTGTCATGCGGCAATATAACAGGGCCAGTGACGTTGTTGCGATGCGCCGCAAGTTGAAGGAGGCGACGAAGTTGCCGTGGGAGCAATTCAAGGATCGCCTCCTGGCCATGGAGGCGGCCGAGGCCCTGTGAAGTTGGATTTGGGGGAATGGAGTTCGACTGGGAGTATGCTGAATACCTCGGGTGCGACCCGAGGTATAACGACTGCTCAGACGAGATCCTCCAGCTGGAGGACGATGTTTATAATGTCGTCCTCGAGAGGATATTCAGCGAGGCTGGCCTGAGAAGGATAGTCTACGCCACGGATGAGCGGCGCGCTGGGCGGCTGGCGACCGCCCTGGCGCTGATCGAATTGGGTTGTATGACCATATCGTTCGATGGCAAAGTGCTCCCCAACTGGAGGAGCGCCAAGATCACGCGCGTTGAGATCGGCTACGACTTTAATTTTGGTGTGGACTTCATCGAGCTCACCTTCACTCCGGTAGTGTGGAGAGTATTCGTCTATCCCTGCCGCAAATGCTGCAACCCCTACCCGGAGCTCAGGCACATCCGCGCCGAGATCGCCGCCCGCCTCAGTCCCCTCTACGAGGAGAGGAGGAGGCGGAAGAGGGTCATGATCTCGCGCGCTGTCGGCGCGATCAAGAAGTATCTATGGGAGCACGCCGAGCTCAGCGACGGCACTGTGGACGCGCTGACGGACCTGGAGATGGGATACTATACCTTCAGCGTCGAGAAGCCCTGCGAGCACCACCTAGTGGAGGGCGGCTGGCTCATAAGACACGTGGAGGTCTCCAGGTCATCGTCTGGCCTTGTGATCAATGCATACTTCGGCCTGAGGTATCCCGGATGCAGTAGACTCGATGTCAAGATGAAGTCTACTGGCAAGCGCGACGAGAGGTGGCACCGTGCCCGCGACAGGATTGAGCGCCGCCTGCTGGCCGCCCGGGCTGCCGAGGCGCTGTGAGGCTGGATTTGGGGGGTGAGAGCGTGAGCGAGATGGAGACCGAGATCAGGGCCAGGATCGAGAGCGCGTACAGGGAGTTCTCGGCACGCGCTGAGGAGCTGGAGAGGCAGGGCCTCCGGGCCGCGACGGCCGCGGCCGAGGTGGTCGCCGTCTGGTATGACGCCATGATGGCCTGGTACAATGCCGCGGACGATCACTCCTACTGGGGCGAGCACCTGCTCAAGGCGCTCGACGCGCTCGTCGCCGTCGAGCCGAGGCTTGGCAGCACCGACGCCCTATGGGACGCATACCGCGCCTACATGGGCGAGGAATGAGCCGGCCGGAGCGCTTATGAGGCCGTAGCCCAATTTGGGGGGCGACATGGGGGACATATGGACGGGCGACCGCACATGGCACCTGCCGTTCGAGGCCCCCGAGGAGGCGGCGGCGCGCACCTACAGGGCCGTGAAGGATTTCGTCCTGAGCGATGATGTGCTCAGGAGGATCGTGCGCGACGCGAACGAGTATGTGGACGAGTATGAGTTCCACGTGCGCGCCAGGAGGCGGAGGCGCGCCGGCGGGTTCGTCGACGCCGACGACCACGGGAGGATCGTGAGGTCATCCCCCATCGAGGCCGTGCGCTTCGCCGACCCGCGGAGGACGGTGTTCGCGCGGATCACGTCCCTGCTGGCGCGCCTGTCCATCGATTCGGTCGACGTGGATGTCTACTGGCTCGGCCTCGCCCGCCAGGTGCTCGAGTGGGGCCGCACCAGGTGGGTGGTGTGCAATGTGCACCTCAACCTGATGGACGACCTGCTGCTCATGGACGCGTGGACGCAGTGGCACCTGCTCAGCGGCGAGGCCCCCGACAGCGAGATCCACCGGCGCCACGTCCGGGCCGACACGCTGACCGCGGACGTCGCGCTGAACTGCGAGGCGCCGTCCTGGAGCGCCCTCATCTACGCGCTCCGCCCGCTGACGGCCGAGGAGCGCGTGGCCTACCTGGAGGCGAGGGCGAGGATCGCCGACCGCATCCTGGCCATGCGCGCCGCGGAGGCGCTGTGAGATTTGGGGGATCGACATGAGGCCGATCGAGCCGGATTATGAGGATCGGTGCAAGGACCCTAAGATCAGGGAGGACGAGGAGGTGAAGGCCCTGGGCCTGGAGTATGAGGAGTGCGTCCGCCTCCTCAGGAGGGGAGCGCGCCGCTGCCACGCCATGGCGCGCCGCTACCTCCTGGGCTCGCTGGGCGGGTACGTCGAGGCGGCCTCCAGGCTGGCGGCCCCCAGCGATGACGTCGCTGGGAGCGTGAGCTCATTCGCGACCACGCTGTCGCTGATCGAGGTCGGCGCCTACAAATACTTAGTCGAGTTCCCCCACCGCATGCTGGTGTCCGCCGCCAGGGGGTTCGCCCCGACGTGGCAGGTCACGGGGTTCAACGCGGGCAGTTACAGCGCGAGCGCGCGCCTGCAGCTGGAGGGGAAGAGGATCGAGGCGAGGTACCGCAGCTCGCCCTACGTGGGCTGCGATGATCTGGTGGGGCGCGGGTGGAACATCCAATTCTACTTAGACCACACCGTCATGACGTACCGCCAGTACAGGAGGTGGGCGGGCGTGTACAGGAAGTGGCAGGACGCGGCCCTGGCAGCGATGGCGGCGAGGACGCTGTGAGATTTGGGGGATCGATATGAGGATAGCCTGGGTGAGCAGGCACGAGGTGCTCCCGGCGCAGAGGCGCGCGCTGGGGGAGCGCTTCGGCAGGGTAGAAATCGTCAAGATAGTGGACACGTTCACGTCCGCGGACAACGTCCTGAGGCGGCTGGACGCAATTGGGGCCGAGGCCGCCGTGGTGGTGCTCCCGCTGTCGATGATATCCGCGCTCACGGAGGCGAGGCCCGACTTCACCTGGATATGGTCCGAGATGAGGCTCCTGCACCAGTGCGGCAACCCGTTCTCGTGCCCGCTGTGGAATCCGGACACGGACGCCTGGCTGCCGTCGCGCGAGGGGGCGGGCAGGCACGTGCGCTTCGTCGGGTTTCGCAGGATCCGCAGCGTCAGGATGGAGCTGGAGCCGCTGTGAATTTGGGGGTGATGGCGCATGCTGGAGCCGGACTACGCGAGGGAGTGCAGGAGGTACCTGGAGGGGTGGTACAGGGTGGACGCGTCGTATAGGGACACGATCGCGCGCCCATTCCCATTCCCCGACGAGGAGTGCCCGGAGCGCCTGATGATCGCGACGCGCCGCTCACACGGCATCGCCCTGCGCGCCCTGATGAGGGACCCGGCGGCGCTGCGCGCGCAGGTCAAGAGCGCGATCGAATTCTACGAAAAGCAGTGGATAGAATGGTTTGATACCCTCGGTAACCTGTTCAATACCCTCGCCGACACGCTGGCCCTGGTGAATGTGGGCGCCTACCGCATCTCGGTGATCGCCATCGACGAAATGCTGCTCTCCATGTGGAACGGGTTCACCGACGAGTGGCGCGTGGACGGCATGAGCCGCTCCAAGGAGTACAGCGACGTGAGGTTCTGCGGCGTGGAGTACCGCGAGAATAAGTACGACAAGTATTTCAACGAGTTCCGCGTGTTCATCACCGATCCGATGCGCGCGGGGTGGGCAATCGCGTTCAGGGTGGATCCCAGGCTCGTGAACCGCCGGGCGTGCGCCGCGCTGCTGGCGGCGCGCGACCTCTGGAGGGACAGGATCCTCGCCGCGCGGGCGGCGGAGGCGCTGTGAGATGACCATAGTCATCATAACCATATACGACGTCGTGAGGGATGAGAACGGCAATAAGACGCTCAGGAAGACCATGGCGCTCGACGTCATAGACATCGGCAACGACGAGCTGCTCCTGAAGTACATCCGGGACGCGCAGGCGGTGCGGCCCGGCGGCTACGTGTTCATCGGCGACCGCATCTACAGGCGCGTCCGGGGCGGGTGGGTCAGGGCGGACGACAGGGACATAGCGAAGCTCGCTTCATATTTCCTCTAGAGTCATTGCCCAAAACGCTTTTATACCAATTAACCAATGAATGATTTGGGGGTGAGATGGATGGGCGAGCAGGAGCAGAAGTTCAGGATAAACTTCAGGGTGGACAGGGAGACGTACGTCAGGATGCTGGCCCTGAAGAGGGCGCTCGAGGACATGGTGATCAGGGGCGAGCTCCAGTTGAAGCCCCATCAGGGGAGGGGGCTGGTGGACTGGGACGACGTGTTCAGGTACCTCATGGACAAGGCGGAGCGGTGCGATGCCGCGGCGCGCGAGTGATGCCAATGAGCGCCGGCCGCGAGGATAGATTTTTACCGCGGCGCGCCGCAGGATCCGGCATGAACCCGGGGTGCAGGAGCGCGCTGGAGGGGCTCTACAGGGACTTCATGGACATGGCGGCGAGCGCGAGGGACGAGGCGACCAGGTGGACCGCGGTCGGGGCGGCCATGGGAGTGGTGACCGCCATGAACGCCCTGAGGGAGTGCGAGGGGTGAGACCATGTCGGAGCGCAGGAGGCGCGGCATAATAGACCTGCTCCTCGACAGGGTGGCCAACAGGCCGAGGCTGCTGCTGCGCGAGGAGCGCGAGGCCGGGGCCGGGGAGGCCCGGGAGGCCGCAGCGGAGGCGGAGAGGCCGGCGCGGGCGGAGGAGAGCCCGGGTCTGTCCCTGTCATCGCCGCCCGCGCCGGCCCCGCCCGCCGCGCCGCCGCCCGAGGCGCCCGCCGCGGAGGCGCCGCCGGCGAGGGCCAGGAGGGCGAGGAGGAGCGCCAGGAGGAGGGGCGAGGACGATGAGATCCTGAATTACCTGATAGCCGCGGCCGCGTGGGGGCGCGTCTACGAGCGCCCGTCGCTGGCGGGCGAGCTCGGCGAGGCCGTCGACCAGATGCTCGTGGGAGGGAGCGGCGCCGCCAGGCGCATGTTCGAGATGCTCGCGTCCGCGAGGAGCGAGGACGAGAAGGACGACCTGACCAGGGCATTCATCAGGAGCCTCGCGGACGCGGCCAACAGTTAATTTGGGGGTGGTGTGATGGAGGAGGTACCCATGTTGAGTAGGCGCCACCTGGAGATCCTCAGGCGCGCGCTGGCCGAGGAGGAGAAGCACGCGAACGACGAGCACTACCTCGGCTGGGAGTGGCACGAGGTGCAGGCGCCGCCCGCCATGATAAACAAGCTAGTGACGGAGGGCCTGGTGCGCGTCAACTACAAGTCCAACTCGAGCACCAACTACCTGTTGGCCGACCGCGAGAGGGTGAAGCGGCTGCTGGAGGAGGCGGAGAGGGAGGAGGGGGAGGAGGTCGAGGAGGGCCCGGTCGAGATACCGGACGACCTCTTCGACGTCATAGAGCTCCACGACGACAAGAAGAGGCTGCTGATGGCGGGGCTCCGCGCCGAGGATCCGGTGCACTTCCTGCTCGTGGGGAGCCCGGCGTCCGCGAAGTCGCTGTTCCTGATGCAGCTGGCCAGGCTCCCCGGCGCCGTCCTCGCGCTGGGGTCGGAGACCACGAAGGTGGGAATAGTGGACCTCCTCTTCGAGAGGAGGCCGAGGTACCTGATCATAGACGAGCTGGACAAGGTGAGCGGCCAGGAGGACCTCGCGGCGCTGCTCTCGCTGATGGAGGGCGGCGTGGTCGTGGAGACGAAGCACCGCCGCAGGCGCGAGGGCAAGTTCGACACGCGCGTGTTCGCGGGCGCGAACCGCCTCGATAAGATACCGGCCGAGCTGCGCTCCAGGTTCCTCATACTCACGTTCAGGGAGTACACGCCGGACGAGTTCCACCGGATAGCGGTCGCCGTCCTGACGAAGAGGGAGGGGGCGCCGCAGGACATAGCCGAGCTGATAGCCGCGAGGCTGCTCAGGGAGCTGGGGACGAGGGACGTGAGGGACGCGGTCAAGGTCGCCAGGCTGGCCAAGCAGCGCGGCGGGATGTGGGACAGGGACGCCGTCAACGGCATCATAGACCTGATAATCAGGCAGGGGACGGCCGGGCGCAACGTTTATTAGCGAATCATCCCATCCACAGAATCGTGAGCGGATGGTACCCGGGCAGGCTCATAGACGAGTTCTTCGGATCGAGCGGCAGGTACCACGCGCAGACCTACTCGAGCGCGACGGACCAGATGGCGGAGCTGCGCCAGGAATACATCGATAAGTGGAAGAGCAAGGGCCTCAGCGATCGCCAGATAGACCTGGCGCTCAAGCTGGCGACGGATTGGGTTGAGGGCATGGAGGACTTCATGAGGCGCGAAGGCGTCACCATCAGCCCGCAGACCAGGGTTGACTTCTACAGGGTGGGGCTGAGCGTCGCCGACAGATGGGCCAGCACGATGTTCACTGAGAGGCTGTGGTGAATCCAGGATATTAAATGATGAAAAATAAATAGGGGGATATCGTGCGGACGAAGCTCGCGCCGGGCTATGTCACTCCTTCATCTTGGCGATCCAGTTCTCGCGCCACTTCTGGATGTCGGGCTTCCGATAACTCGCTCTATTTATGGCGTCCCTGTAGTTGGCGGTCCTGGTCGGGCCGAAGCCGAAGGACTCGTAGTGCGCGATCATCCTGGGCTTGGCGTTGTTCCAGGAGTTTGCCATCTGATCCAGCTTCCTCGCGAGCTTATCCGCACCCTTGCTAGCCGCCGTCTCCACCTTGCTCATGTTCAAGCCCCATCCGAACGGGGTATGATATAAATTTTATGGTACCCGGTGGCAGGAGGGGGATACGGTGCTGTTACACCTTATCCCCCCTGGCAATCCGCGAAAATGTTAAAGATGGGGATCGCGGTGGATTGATGCGATGCGCGTAAAGTTGCGGGAGGACACGCTGGTCGTGGTCGGGGGGCGCGGGGCGTTCGTGATACTGGCGGGGTCGGAGATCCACATCCCCTACCCGCCGGACCCGCGCGTCAAGGTCTACATGAAGAGGGGGAGGATATACGTGGCGAGGAGGCGCTCAGCGCCCGCTGGAGCGCCCGGGGCCGAAGGAGATGCGGATCTGGGATCCGGAGAGCACGGAGCTGAGGATCGGAAATGACCACATCCCCAGCGGGCCGGTGACCTCGACCCCCTCGGAGCGCATCGATGACGAGAGGGAGTTCAGCACCGGGAAGCTCCACAGCCCCAGCGGGCCCTTGATCTCGCCCCCCTGGGCGCGCATTGATGGCACGCTCACGGGCGGGGGCGGCGGAGGCGGGAGATTTGGCGGCGGCGGGTTGTCGACCATGGCCTCACTCCCCGATGGCGGCCTCCAGCTGGAGCATGGTCGCCCTCAGCTGCTGCGACGCGCCGGCGTCGCCGTAGACCGCCATCGTGCCGCCTATGCGCACGAACACGATCGCATCCCAGCCGTCGTCGCGGTAGACGGCCACCCTCCTGCCCTTCTCATCGGTCAGGAATATGTCGGACACGGACGTCTATCCACGGCCCCCATTTTTAAGCATTGTGCCCGAAGAGCTCGTTGTACTGATCAATGGTGTCGGCCATGAGCACGTAGCGATCCTGCGCTGGGTCGAACACGTAGACCATGTAGAACTCGTAATCCATCCTCCTGCCCTCCAGCGACTTGCGCGCCCGCTCCCGGGCGGTGGCCCTCCACTCGTCCAGGGGCATGTCCGTGTCGACGTACGCGTCGTGCGCTTCCATTACGTATGCGCGCGTGTAGACTTCATACGCCAGGTGGGGATTGAAGGACACGTCGATCGTGTAGGCCCCGCCCTGCCCGTCCAGCCGGGGCTCGAGCTCCCGACGGATGGTCGCGGAGATGACCTTGATGCCATCCGGGGGCGCCCTGACCCTCCCCAGCTGGCGGTCTATGTCCGCGAAGAGGTCGTTGACTATGTTCCTCCACCAGCGCTCCATGTTCGGCGACTCCAGTGAGCCACCGCCGCCCAGCCTGTACGCCACGGAGAAGAATATGCGGGCATACTCATCGTACATGTACATCTCATTCGTGTAGCCGATCGTCCGGGTCAGGTTGCGCTCGAAGGCGGCGGTGACGTCCGTCGCCTCCTCCGCCAGGCAGTGGGAGAACTCATGCCCCGCCACCGCCATGAGGTCGGAGAACGACCTCTTGGTGGCCACCTCCTCATCTATCTCGACCTCCCTGAGCCTCGCCTGACAGGCCCCGCTGACCCCCTCGCCGAGCGCCCCGTGAGGCACCAACCCGACCACGGGCACATTGGAATGAAACCTGCTCGCCAGGTACTGGTAGTAGCCCCTGATCGCGTTCAGCGCCCCGCGCTGCTTGACGGTCAGCAGGTTCTCCGGAATGACCTTGGCCTCCGTTGTGGAGGACATGAATTTATCCACGATTATGGCCTGCATCTGCACCTCCTTTGGGAACAGCGCCATCAGCCCGCTTGGCACCACGATCGCCGACTTGACCCCCGAGAGGTACATCTCAGCCTCCAGGTTCGAACCCAGCTCGGCCACGGCCTCTATGTCATATTCCCTCAGCCACTGGAGGGCCGCCTCGCGCGCGCCCTCCGGCAGGTCGCTTTCGTGGACGAACAGCGAGCTCTCATAGTACTCCGGCCGTATCTCATACAGGTTATCGTAGCCCGGCTTTATCAATGGATTTATCATCTTCGACAGCAGGAACTTCAGGGCGTCCGGCGTCCAGGTCCTCACGACCTCCCTCGCCAGCTGCGTCTGGCTCGCGACGTTGGTGCGGTTGGCATCGAGGTCAACCCACCACAGGTTGTAGCCCAGGGCGCTGGGCCTCCCTGTGATGTTCTTCATCGTGTTCACGTATATATCGCGCACGTACAGGACGTCCCCGGTCTTGATGGCGTATGATGGCTTGGGCACGTCGCAGTTCGGAACGGCCCACACGCCGTAGCCCAGGATCTCGGACTGAGGTATGTTGGTGAATATTGCGTCCGCCAGCATCCTCGAGTTGCTGATGGTCTCGGGATCGGTCACCACGACGTCCACCCCCTGGAACTCGCGCGCGGCCGTCCCAATCACTATGAAGACCGCCCCGGTCGGGCTGACGACCGCCTTGTAGACCTCGTTCCACGTGAACACGTACATGGGCGCGCGCACGCTCGCGTAGTAGATCGCGGCCATCTTGAGGCCCTCCCCGAAGGTGCCACGCTCCCAGCACTGCTTCGTGGTGCCGCCGAACCCCCAGGCCGACTGGGGCAGCCTCGGCCCCCTGTTCCTCACGTGGAGCCCCAGCTGATCCACGAACACGTCCACGTGCATGCCGCTGCGCCCGTACTGCTCCTCGGTCACGTCGAGCGCGTTCTGTATGAGCTCCCTGGCCGCCATCCACCAGTTCCACCTGCGCGTCACGGCGTATGTTGTGTATGACCCCATCGGGCGCACGAGATCCCACGATTTGACGAGCTGCGCGAACTGCTGCGGATCGCTTATCATCGCCATGTAGAGGCTGGGGTTC
>OFEH01000630.1_pt1 | contig 10316 bp, 9 predicted proteins | sample 1521031 | NCBI WGS metagenome assembly OFEH01 (sample SAMN05518350, study PRJEB24110) | hypersaline lake metagenome | isolation source: Grendel Spring, Yellowstone National Park, Wyoming, USA | place: USA:Grendel Spring, Yellowstone National Park, Wyoming, USA | collected 2011-11-16
GGCCAGGCCTGCCAGCATCAACTACAAGCCTGGGAGAGCGGCCGCCGTACGGGAAGGGCTCGGGCGGCTCGGCAAGGGAGCCAAGTAGGGAGAGCAAGGCCCTAAGGGAGCCTGCGCAAAGGTACTTGCCGCTGCCGTAGGCCACGCAGGGGAAGCATGACTGGGCTCCTCCCCTAACGCCTACGGGCACGAGGTAGATATTGCCAAGGCCTAGGACTAGGGCGGGCACGAGCCTGCCAGCTATGGAGAGCAAGGTATAGCGGAGCCTGCCCTTAGGAGGTATGGGCGGGAGCGATGGTGGGAGGGCTAACGGGTCAGCTTCGGGCAGCGGGACGCGCGCAAAGGCTTGAACCCTAGCGGCCCTTACGAAGTCCCAGAACTCCCTAATGACCTCGAGGGCCTGCCTAAACTCCCCCCATTGCCTCTTGTCATAGTGTTGGCTCCTGTTATTGAGCGGCCTGTCCCCAACGTTCATTGGCGGAAGCGAGGCCACGTAAGCGCATCTCTCCCAGTTGATGCGATAGCTTCCCGTCCACTCCCTTGTCAGCGCTCCCCAGTATATGGCCTCATTGATTACGTTATGGACCTTCTTGGACTTCCTCCTGAACTTTAACAGGCCCCTAATCCTGTCGGTTGTAATGATGTCGGGCTGGGAGCCCTGTCTCGGCTTCCTCTTAGCGTTAAGCAAGGCGTTACACAGGACCCAGACGTAGTAGGGAGGCCTGAGCTCGAGGCACCCGAGCCTGGGCTGGGGGGCCTGGGGGGAGGGGGGGCCCCTATGTAATATAAGGTAGGGTTCTACAGCGAATTTAGCACATACCGAATTGTCATAGGGGCTTATGTCATTGGGGCAATTGTCATTAGGAGGTATTACGTCTGGGGGATGACACTCATATGACCTATATAGGTGATGACTTAGGTTCGTAGGACTCGCTCGGTGTAAGGCTTTAAAAGGCGCGTCCGCTTGTTCTGTATTAGGGATCGTCTGGTATCACCCCCTGGGGGCCGTGAGGAGGCGTGGGTGCGGGGCTTGGCCCCTCACGGCCCCTTATGCTTATCCTGCTAATCTCTTAGTGCCAAGGCTTAAAATAGATATTTCACCACTACCTAGTGGAAATTTCTGTTACAAAACCCCGCTCTGAGGTGGGACGCTTAAAACTTACTTAACAAACTTGATTTTGTACATACATTTTCAACGGCTCCTTTAACGTTTTAAGTTACCACTGACAGGTGGTGAACGTCAAGGGCCAGGACATGGGCCAAGGAAAAGCGTATTGGCGCCCTCAGCCTCATAGAATACGGAGGCCTGCCCTAGGCGGCCGATGAGCCCTTAGCGGGCAGGGCGGTAAGCTCTGCCCGCGTCAGTTCTGAGGCCTCAGCATCAGCGGTACGAGGTGCCAATAGAGCTTCTCCCGCGTGCTGGCACATAGCATCGCGTCAGGGCCAAGCTTCGGGAATCTGACGCATTTGGGAGAGTTCTTGACCATTAGCGAGTCCATTATTATGTACATATTAAGGACCTTAGCGACTACGGCCTTGGCCCCGCTGGGCAGAACCATGCGCTGTACCTCTATGCCGTGTTTATTGAGGACCTCAAGAAACTTCTTAGGCGGCTCCTCCTCGTTCTCCGCGTGAGCTTCGGCCCACTTCGCCAGCTTCAGCCAGGCCCAGGCCAGCCTGATGCCTTCATCCCGCGCCTCGCAGGAGGACTTCTCGCCGCTAGAGGCCAAGGGGCTGCCCCAGCGGCCCTTACGCTCAGGCACGTAGGCCTTAGGCAAGAGGCTGGCATAGAGCTTTGCGAGGTTCATATTTGCCCTATACATGCCATTGTCAAGCTTCTCTACTAGGCCCATGACAAGGGCTGTATCAATGCTGCCGCAGGCGGCGTTCCTAACCTCAGTATAAGTGAACGTGTCCCTGCCCGTCCTAAGGACATAATGGGCTAAGGCCCATACGCTAAGGGGCACGCGTATTTGCTTGACCTGGGGGTTTAGCTCCGTCATTATTGGCCCTCAGCACGCTCCGCACGTAATGCTTAAGCCACCTGATGCTCGGGAATACCTCAATACCTCACGCTTAAAGCCTCGGGACGGTATTCTGTAAATGAGCCGACACCTCCGCAACCCCCTGGGACTGGGCCTCTCCGATGCCCATACCGCCCGCCTCACGCGGGCAAGGGCGTGAGGCCCTGCCCGTTTCTTTGGCCTGTCCTATAGCCCTATGACGTGAGCCTCGAGGGGCCCGCGACCCCACCTTTAGGGCGGGAAAACGCGGGCGGCCGCGATGCGGAGCGAGGCGTACCGCTTTAGTTTCCATAATAGTATAGGCACGCGGAAAGGCATAGCCACTGATTAGCCAGTGATTAGCCAGTGATGAACCACTGATTAGCCAGTGATTGGACACTGATTAGCCAGTAGTGAGCCAGTGATTGGACAGTGTCTCGCTCCATCGCGCTTATGACGTCTCGGACCCCTGAGCTTATTGGCGCTGGGCTTCAACCTACACTCGGGCGGGCTGAGTGAGCGAGAAGGAGCAGGCGCCTGGGACGGCGCTCCTGAGGCTGTTCGACAGCGCCGTGGAGGCCTATGACGACATCCTCTGGGTGGCCTCCGCGGCTGGCCTAAAGGACCTTGAAAAGAGCGCTACCGAGCTTCTGAGGAGGCTCCTGGCCAAAGAGGGCCGTATGAGCGGTTACGCCACGAGGGTCGCCAACATCTACAAGGTATCGGCCGCCGTGGCTGGCGGAAGGGCAGACGAGCGCAAGGTCAGGCGCCTCCTGTATGACGCTATGAAGCTTGACGAGCTCGCTGAAAACATACGGGAGGCGGCCATGAGGCGCGACAGCTCAATCTACCACACTGACTACCCAGCCATGGCGAAGGTCTTCATGAAGGGCCTCCTCGAGAGCGGCGAGAACCTCAGGGCGTTCTACAAGAAGGTCAGGGCCCTAGTTAATGAGACAGCTAGGCTCTCCCGGGAGCTGCTGAGCGAGGCATCGGATAACCTGGCTGCCGTCGGAGTCCTTCCGAGGAAAAGAATACTTGAGGTGTATGAGGAAAGCCAGGAGGGCCTGGAGTCATTCGCCAATGAGGGCGAGCTGCCTAAGGCCATTGACAATGACAAGGGAGGCGAAGGTGATTAGCGGGACATAGCCAGGGGCGCTGGGGTCTTCACTGTAGGGCTTCCCTTCCTTCCTGGCCGCCTCGGTCGCCGCGTAGAACCACTTTACGAGCGCGTCTGCTACCTCGTCCACAATCCGCGGGAGGTCAACATTAAAGAGGTCCTCGGGAATAGCTATGGGCGGCAGTTTCACTTCAACTATCTTCTCCCTCGTCACCTCCATGGCCTCTAGCATGCCCCTCAGCGTGTTCCTGAAGAGGCCTCTCCTGGCATCCTTATCCTCGGCCTTCTCATTGCCCTCCTTATCTGCCGTCAGCGCCTCCTTGCCAGCGAGCTTTATGGCGGCCTCGAATAATGTCCTCCTGATGTAAGTAGGCATCAAGGTGTATAGTCTTTCGGCCGCGGCTAGCCGCCTGTTTAGGGTCACATTAGGCGATATTAGGGTAGCGACCAGGCGCTCGGCGTCATAAGCAAGCGGCAGAATTGCCCTCTTCTCAGCTGACTGAGAATCCTGCGACATCAGGCCATCACCCTCAAAGCGCCTACATCCTCAAAGAACTTTATGTAAACCTGCAGTAACAGCTCGGCCGTTGCGAGCTTGGCCATCTTCTCGATTGAGTCCTTGTCCAAGTGCCGCCCATGCTCTTTGAGAAACTTCTCGAACAACAGGCTCGCGACCTCCTCAAAGGCGCCCTTCTCCTCGTACTTCTCGAGCTTCGGTAACGGCAAATCGGGATAGCGCGTCTTGAACGCCCGCGAAATCATTTCCTTGATATATGAGGCGAGGGCATTACTGTAGAAGTTCAAGCCCCGCATCAGCGCAGGGCTGTTCAATGAGTTGATTACAGCCTTCTCGCTCGCTATCGCCGCGTTAATGGTGGCGTTAAGGTACTGCCTGTCGCTGTAGTCATGAGTTTTTGAGGTTATGGAGGCCGCTAGGTAATCGTCAATCAGCAAATAGGGCACGTTACCGATTACCGTTGGCTTAAGCCTAGGCACAAGGTACCTCAGCGTCGGCGTCGGTCCCGCAGGCCTTGAGCTCGACGTTTTCACATCACCTCCTCAGTTCTCGTCCTCGAGACCTAGGCAGTACGCGGCTACCTGGTAGAGCATCGCCTCGAGCGCCGCTAGCTTAACGATGAACCTGCGGTGGTCCTCCTTGTTCTCTGTGCCCAAGTACTCGGCGATGCGCCTTAGCTCCTCACTTGAAAGCTCCAGGGAACGCTCGACCTGCTCCTCGCACCTGTTGCCAAGGAGGTAGGTCATCAGCATGACTGTGCCGTAAACTGCGGAGGCGTGCGAAACTATCGAGGCCTCGTTCTTGACTCCACTCTTCTTCAAAAGACCTTTATAATCCTCCGAGAGCCACTCGAGAGCGCGGGAGAGGCGCTCAGGGAGCCTCTCCTGTGCATGCGACATTCGGGCCATCACCTCACGGGTTTTTTGACGACGAGCCCCTATAAGCCCCGCCTGTACACACCTGTCCGGAAAACTTCGGAGGAATCCGAAACTGACCCATGGGGCCTACGTCCTGATGTCAATCTTGTCACAGGCGATATTTTGATTACCTCCCGCATACAAAAATATCAGCCGAGGTGATGGCCCGAATGTCCCTCGCGAGGGAATCGCTCGGCCCTGACGGGCGGCCGTCGGAGGAGGTGACCTGAGGTGTTGTTTTTAAGGCCTAGGCTAATCATTAGGGATATCAGGCCTGCAGACGAGGCGAACGAGCCAGAGACGTCGTCCATGACTTCTGAGGTGGCGGCTGCCGTAGAGAGCGGCGCCACGAGTCGGCAGTCCCTGCCAGCTCGGCCAATAGGAGGCGAAACGGCAGAAGGTAGGCCAGAGCTAATGACGGGCAATAGGCGGCTGATGATAGACAACACGATAGCGTGGCAGCCGCTGACGCGCCCGACGATGCCTGGGCCGTGGCTGTCACACACAGCTTGGCCTCCGCCAGGGAGGACAGTAACCCGTCCCTGGTCGCAGTGGCTTTCGCCAGCCCAGCCGATTCGGTCGCCAGGCATACTCAGGACAGGACAGCCGCCTTCACCTTTAGAGCTCGGGAACGTGGTCCTTGAGAGGGCTGGGAACGCGAGGACTGTAGAACTTGGGAACGCGAGGCTGGTGAACGCAGGGAACGCGGCCGTAGTGCCAGTTTACGCCTCGGCCGTGCACACCGTTATGGCTGGGAGACCCGCCTCGGTCGGTAACGCGGTTACGCGGGCTGAGCTCCTGGGAGCTGAACGGGTGGCTAACGCTACGGAGAACGTGAGGACAATGATAGGCGCGCCAGAACAGCTTATGCGTGCTACTGTCGTCGCGGCTGGGAGACCTGCCGAGGCTGGTAACGTGGTCACGCTGGCCAGGCCCGTGGGCAGGGAGGAGGTGACAGGGCTCGGAAGGCCTAACGTGGTGACCAGGACTGTGACACAGGGCCAGGTGGCCACGGCTGGAGGCGTAGCGACCGAGCAGAACGTGCAGAGCCCGACGCTGACACAGCGCCTTAACGAGGTCTACGCGCCAGTTATCACGCGTACCATCGGGTCACCAACAACAATAGTGGCCAGGAGGACTGTCGGCAACGTCGGCTCTGCGACCGAGGAGAGCGTGCAGGGAGGCCTCATGGTGCGCGGCCCGCAGGGAGGCGTGTACATACCTGCCCAGGAGCTCTTAGCGGCGGCCGCGGGCTGAGGAACTACAGCCTGTCCCTTTTTTCTGACATCCTCCCCGCCCTAAAGGGCGAGGCCTTCAGTTGTAACAAGTCTTGCCTTTCTACAAATTTGTAGAATAATATCATAAGGGGGCTATGGACGGCCTGCTCTCGCCTTTAATGCGAGGCCTTGAGCTTCCTCATCTCCTCCATGAGCTTAGCCAGTTGCGTCTCTATGTCCTCTGGCGACAGTCCCGTGAGCGTCGAGACCGTCCTATATGTCTCGTCCTGCCGCGCCTCAGCTGCCTGGGGCTGCGAGTTCTTGGGAGGCGACTCGAGGGGCTGGGCCTTAGCGACTGCCTCATTAACGGCCTCGGCCTCCTCCTTGGCCGAGGACTTGGCTGCGGCGTAATCCCTGAGCCTCCTCGCCAGCTCTGCCAGCCTCTCTAGCTTCGCGGCGAGCTCTAGGGCCTCCTCAGGCCTAAGGCTGCCCTCCCTAAGCCTGGCCTCAATAGTGCTCGCGAGCGCGTCCATGTAGTCCCTCTCCCTGCCCTCCTCTAGGAGGCCCTTGAACGTCAGCCCTAGGTCGGCGTGTAGCTTGCTGACCTCGATGTAGACGTTAGGGCCTAGGTAGCACCTCCTGACCTTCTTGTGAATCCTTCCGTCAGGGGTCCTCTCGTAGCCCTCGTAGTGGACCGCGTAGTAGTAGACCCTGTTTCCGCGCTTATGCTTCTCAATGTAGCTTATGGGCGCCCCGCACCTCGGGCAGACCATAACCCCCCTGGGCTGGGCCTCCAAGCCCTCTCGCCTCGAGCCTAGGGTTGGTGGCCAGGGGTTAAGTACTTTTCCCTGCAAGCTTGCAGGGAAAAATCGAGCCGATTAGGGACTGCCTTGGGGACGCCGTGAGGGGCCGCGCGCCTATTCTATAATAGGATATACTAGGGAAGGTGCGGCGCCTCGAGGACCCCTTGACGTTTTCCCTGCAAGCTTGTAGGGAAAAGCTCAGGCCATTTTCCCGCAAGCTTGTAGGGAAAAGTCCTAGGGACGCGGGCGGGGCGCGCTATACTATAGGTAATAGTAGGGGCTGCGGCGCCTCGAGCCCAGGTTGCGCCTCGCTTAGCTTACGCGCATAAGTTAAACTTGATGCCGTGGGGCCAACCAGGAGCCTAAGGCGCGGCAGTTTAACTTATAAGGGCTCCTCCCTCATAAGTTAAAACCCGATGGTGGTGCCTGTGCCCGAGCGGGAGGAGTGCGCTAGGCGCGGATGGGACAGTTGTGTTGATTATAAGGAGGCCTACAGTCAAATCCTTGGGCACCTCTACAGGACAGGCAGCCCCTGGGACGTAGTCCTCTTGGTTCAGCTACGTAACGGTAGCCGCATAGGCGAAGCCATAGAGGCCGTTAGGCAGTTCTGCGAGTCCAAAGCCACAGCCTTAAGGGTCAGGGTCGAGAAGCACAAGGGCAATGACGCCCGCTTAATGGTCCTGCCTGAGGAATTGAGGAATAAGGAGGGCAGGGAGCTCCTGGCCAAGGCCTGCCTGAGGCTCGAGAAGGTGAAGGCGCCTAAGGCGGCCTTAGGGATGTACTGCCGCAAGACCTTCGGCTTTAACACTCACAGCTTAAGGTACGCCTTCATTACGTACATGTTAAGTAAGGGCGTGAACCCCTCGATAGTGGCCAAGATTACTGGGCACCACAATTTGAGCTACATTTTGCACTACACGGAGCTGAAGACTGCCGAGGACATATTGTCGAGCCTTAAATGAAGGCAGCAAGGGGCTGCTGGCCAGGATATTTCCCTGCAAGCTTGTAGGGAAAAGCCGTTAGGCTCCCCAGTACCGAGGGCTCCCAGGGCGTTATGGGGGAGGCTCAGGCCATTTTCCTGCAAGCTTGCAGGGAAATGTGCTCGGTCGCGGGCCCCTCGAGGCGCGGGGGGCGTGAGGGAGGTGGGGCAGGGGGTGTGCCGAGGGGCAGGGAGGAGGGAGAGGGGGGAGGCCTTGGGAGGGAGACTCGCACACTATATATAATAGGAAATCTGGCAGCGGCGCGCCTCGAGCCTAAGGCCGTTAAGGTGCCAGGGAGCCCCAAGCATATGATAACGGCACGCCAAGAAGAGCTATGATGCCCAAGAAGGTGTCCAACAGCTCACCTTTGGTGAAGTCGCTTGCAGCGGAGTAAGGCCTGAACTCAAGCCGCACAACACCGTCAGGGTCTTTGCTGTCGTTGTGATAGACGTAAATGTAGCCTAGGGAGAGCAGCTGACGCAAGGGAACGGAGTCAGGCAAGGTCACTATCAGCCTTACGTCCACCACGGCAAAGACCTGGGTGGCTGGAGCGGTCAGCAACTTAACAAAGTCCTCATAGGCCATTAACTTGTAGCCCTGGTGCCTCCACTTATGAGTGCCCTTGAGCCTTGACTTAAGCTTAGCGTAGACGTAGATACCCACGGGAAGGTCAGCGTAGGTGTCAAGGGGAACTGCCCTTGCTATATCAAGGGCCTTGTCAAGGCTGAGGCCAAGCTCACGCACAATAGTACGCCTTGCACCCATTAGGGCGTCAAGGCAGTACAGCACCTGAGGGAGGGCCCTGTAGGGGTCCTCTGAAAGCTCAGGACCCTTGCCATCAAGGCCCTTAAGGACAAGGCTTGGGTGGCCCTTAAGGGCTGGAGGCAGGTCCTTATAGCTAGTGACCTCAAGGTGCCAGCCGTGGGTCTGGCAGTACTGAAGGGTGCTGTGGACAAGCTGGACGCCCACCTCCTGGTGAGGGGCCTTATCAGGGGCTGACTCATAGGGGACTAGGCCGCGCTTGCCAGTATCAACTACAAGCCGCTCTACGCGGCCGCCGTAGGGGTGAAAGACCGTGATGGGGCCGTAGGCAAGAACCTGCTGGAGGGTGTCCTCACTGCCTGCGCAGAGGTACTTAGCGTGGCCACCCTCATTGACCCTTAGGCAAGGGAAGGTGGACTGAGCGCCTCCCCTTATGCCGTCCACTATCAGGTAGACCGTGCCGCTGCCCAGGACTGTCACAGGGTAGAGGAAGCGGTCTGCAACAAGCACAAACGAAACCTGAAGATATTGCGGGCGGAAGAACTTACGGCCGTCAGGGGCAAGTAGGAAGGCATCAGGCGTAACGCTTGTATTGCGAGTATTACCGAGTTGCGCCTCACCAGAGAGCCAGAGCGGGAGACTGAAGAACCCTACCCCCCCACTTAGCACCCTGAACTCGTTACCGATGCTGTTAGCAAGCTTGAACACGCCATACTGAAGCTTGCCCTTATTGTTGAGGTACTTGGCCTTCTTGCCAGGGTTCATAGGTATTAGGCTGGCCACGTAATTAACTCTCTCCCTATCAACATTGTAGAGCCCCTTCACTACCTTGTACTCCCTGACAACCCAACCGATATTGGGGAACTCCTTCACTATCCTGCCACGCTTGACAACATGTTTTAATATGCCCCATCTTATTGCGCTCCTTATGTAGTAGTTAAGGCCGTGCCTATTGCTGGCCTTAAGCCCAAGGGTCTTCCTTATTTGACTTGTGGCTATGGTATCTGGCATTGACTTAAGCGCCAAGGCCAGGGCAAAGACGTAGAAGCCCACCCTCAGGGGTAGCCACTCCAGCCCCTCAAGGTGGCTCTGCCGTGCTAGCGGTTGCATAAAACCGGGGGGCCTGCGCCAAAACCAGACGGGCTGGAGGCTGGGGCCCGCTGGGGGCAGTGTAACAGCGGTGGGAGACTGAGAATAATAATATTGGGAAGGCGAGGGATTAATCGAATTCGTGGGCCTTGCTGGGTAAAAGGCTTTTAATCTCCCTAGCCTTCTATACTGTATTTGGAGCGTCGTGTCGTGTCGCCTCGTGGGGGGCCCGTGACAGGGCTTGGGGATCGGAGGCCCCTCATGGGCCCCTTCTGCTTATCCTGCTTTTCTATTGGCGGGCCAAAAATTTAAACCTTTGCAGCACGTACATCACACCCGTCACACTTATCACATGTATTGCACCATATGCTCTATATAGAAAACGGAGGCCTGTCCTAGGCGGCCAATGAGCCCTTAGCGGGCAGGGCAGAAGGCTCTGCCCGCTGCCTTCAGTTCTGCGGCATTGGCGCGAGTTTGAGGTAAGAGAAGAGCTTCTCCCGCGTACTTGCGCAAAGCCAAGCATTAGGGCCTAGGCGTGAATACCTGACGCATTTCGGTGTGTTCTTGGCCATGTTCCAATCCATCACTATGTAGTAGTTGAGAACCTTAGCGACCACGACCTTTGCGCCGTTAGGCATTTTCATGCGACGTACGTCTATGCCGTGCCTCTCGAGAACCTCGACTATCTCCTTGGGCGGCTCTTTCTTGTCCTCAGCGTGAACCTCGGCCCAGTTAGCTAGCTGGAGCCAGGCCTGCCCAATCTCTGCGGCCTCCCTCCGCTCCTCACTAGTGCATTCCTTCAAGCTCTGAATCACCTTGCGCCTCCTGCCCCTTAGGGGAACCCTTGGCAATAGGCCAACATAGAGCTTCGCGAGCTCGACGTTGGCCCTATAGAGGCCGTTGTCGAG
>OFEH01000632.1_pt1 | contig 10270 bp, 9 predicted proteins | sample 1521031 | NCBI WGS metagenome assembly OFEH01 (sample SAMN05518350, study PRJEB24110) | hypersaline lake metagenome | isolation source: Grendel Spring, Yellowstone National Park, Wyoming, USA | place: USA:Grendel Spring, Yellowstone National Park, Wyoming, USA | collected 2011-11-16
AATTCGTTGTGTTTGTATCCACAGACGTTGCAAAGCTTTGATGATGGGTAAAATCTATCCACCTTTATAAGCTGTCTGCCATACCAATCTGCTTTGTATTCCAGATATCTGACAAATGTTCCGAATCCGCTGTCTGATACAGACTTGGCAAGGTCTGTTTTTTGCATGCCTTTAACATTCAAAGTGTACTGTAAGCCGTTCTCAGAGCTCTTGAGTGCCTGTGAATGTTCCTTAGAGTTGAAATGCGCTGATAGCGCTCTATCCTCCACCACTATGACTTGGTTATCGTCAATAATGGATTTGGAAAGTTTATGTAGAAAGTCATTCCTTGCGTTTGACACATATTCATGCTGAATGGCTAATCTTTTTCTTGTTTTTTTCAAAGTTTTTAGAGCCTTTTTATTTTCTTGATAATGCTCTCTTTAATCTCTTTTCAGCTTTTCTTAAATATTTTGGATGCTCTATCTTATATGTTCCGCTATCGTCTGTTATTATTACAAATTCTTTCAATCCTAAATCAATACCACAACATTTATTCTTTGGCAGCTTGGTTTTATTTTTAGCATCTTCTAATTCTACCAATATAGACACATAATAATTACCGCTTTGAGTTTTTGTGGTCGTTGCAGATTTTATTTTTCCTTCGAATTTTCTATGCAATTTTATTTTTATTCCGTCCTTGATTTTTGGAAGATATAACGCTGAATTTTCAAAATCTATTCTGATGTTATTATTTACATTGTTTGTTGTATATACTTGTTTACTTTTCTTTTTTTTTGAATTTAGGAAAACCATAATATTCAGGTTTCTCAAAGAAATTTTTAAATGCTCTTTCTAAGTTTTGCTGTGCGTTTGCAAGTGCCAAACTGTCGACTTCTCTTAAGAATGGAAATTGTGATTTATATTTAGCAGGAGTAATTGTAGGCAGTGGTTGTTTATTTTTTAGAGCTTCTATTTTTTCTGAAAGCATTTTATTGTAGATAAATCTAACACATCCAAAGGTTTTGGCAAAGATTATTTGTTGCTCTTCATTTGGATATATACGGTATCTATACGCTTTTAGCATTTCCCTGACTCTCTATGTATTTCTGTATCATTTCTATAGGTGCTCCACCACTTATAAGCAGACAATAGCTTTTAGACCAAAAAATACTCTTTCCACAGATGCTTTCTAATTTCAGGAAACTGCTTTTTTATTATTCTTGAAGATGCACTTTTATAAGCATTGATAAATTTAGATAGCGATGTTGTAGGTTTTGCTTTGAATAAACAATGAACGTGATCTTCTTCACTGCCCCATTCTAAGAGAGTTATCCCATAATTCTGCCCTATTTCTATAAACATCTCTTTAAGCTTTTCTGAAATGTTTTGATTTATCACCTTCCTTCTGTATTTCACAACTAAAATCAAGTGGTAATATAAAAGAAACACTGAATGTTTATTAGTATCAAATTTATGCGCATTCATATTATTTATTATACTACGAAACTGATAATTTGTCAAGATATTTTTGCAATTCATCCCCACCTTATAGAAGGTGAGGACTTCTTGCTATAATTATGTTAAAAATGCTGTTTGGAGACGTATAAGCTCAGATAGAGTATAAACATAGATTATGTGAGCAAGGTATCCATTAGCCATAAGACCCATTAGAAGATTTACAACCCAGCTCTAATCCTGACAAGTATGTCACGGTTATGGAGCATTCTCTGGTAAATGAACATGTCAAATACAACTTTATCAAGGTTTTGCAAGCAAGTATGATTAGTATCGTTGTAAAATCAAAGATGTTGCTTTTTGTATGGCTAAGTAATACAAGTAATATAGTATTACTTTTGTTACGAAAATACGTACAAAATATACCATATACATTTTTTGTTTGTATGATATCACTTTTCGTATAAAATAGGGTATTTTTATCGTTTTAAGTCAAAATAAATTAAAACAATGTTAGTTTTGTAAGTTATTGATATTAACTAGTTTTTCAAGAATTGATAGTAATTTCATAATTTTTGAAAAGATAAAACTTTTATAAAAAATCGTTGTCATAACACTCACAACGATAAATAAACAATTAATTTATATAACAAGAATCATTGCAAATTTAAAAATATGGATTTTCTGATGACTTTTATGACCATTATGGCTGCTAGCCTGTTATAACCTTTATTCTTTGTATGAATAAGTATGATTTAGTTAGTATATAGTAGTATAAAATAATTCATACCAGCATGTCGCTAAATCTATGGTATAGTTAATAATGAAAAGAGGTTATGAAGACCAAAGAACAGCTTCTTGGCGAAACGATAGACTTGTCAATAATTTTGTATCTCATAACAAAATTTTTTGTTGAATGTTTGCAAAACTTCATGTGAGGATCCTCTGAATACGGGAACTGGTTTACTCAGCTTATTGTTCTTTAAAATATCTCTCTGGACAAGTATATTAATCTCAAGAATCTCAGCAGAGCGATATTAGCGCATTTCAGAGCTAACAAGCAGGCATATACACTCTATAGCTCAGAGAAATGCTAAAGCACACTAGAGCGATAAAATCGCATTTTACTTATGGCGTGGCAGATTTGATAAAGTGTTTAAGTTTAAGACACATAAATATTTTAACTCCCATATTACGAGCAACATACCTCAGAAGAATATCTCAACATAAAAGAGTTGCAAACGGTGATAGATTTTCTTAGTGATAAATACTTTATCGAGGATGTGTCAAGAAGGCAATTTAAAATAGAAAAAAACGTTTATGATAATTTATAAAGATTCTTTAAAGATTATTACCCTCCAAATGATAATTGTTAACACAACACTGCAAGAAGTCCTCACCTTCTATAAGCTGAGGTGGTTTACTACTTGAAGGAAGCGCAAAAAAAAGTGAGAAGATTACAGTAAAGCGCAAGCAATATCTACTATTTTAAGTAGAAGCGGCTTTTTATTGGATTTTCAGCTAAATTTATAAATTTGATGGACTTATATCATTTGTGTATACAAATTTAACCTTGTTGAGTTCACAAAAAGGTTATGCAAAGCATGTTTTTATACCAAAGCAAAAATATATCAAGCCTTGGCAAAAAGATGAAACACTTTATTATGAAAAACAAAAATCCTTATAAAAATCCTAATTTGTTATTAACCATAAATAATATAATTTTGTTTATAGATCCACACGGAACAAAACATACGGAAGCTCTTGGAAAGATAGATGGATATAAAAAGATCTTTGGAGATGAAAATGAAAACCCAAAAGTATTTTATAAAGATAAATTTGAGATAAAAAGTTATTTCAGATTTTATAATAAAGATCTTATGCCTTTCCAAGAGTATAAAGCATATCTTATCAAAAGTGTAAAAGGTCTGGAGAATATATCAAATAATTAAGGTTTGAAAACTATCTTCAATACTTGCAAGTAAACTTATATATTTTTTCCTTTTCTTTTTCTTCTTTTTCTAAATTATACTTTCCTTTCAATCTTCTGTTGTACTCATCCTCAAAGGCCATTTTAACTTTTTCTACATCCATTTTAGGCTCTGGAAAGCAGATAACTGTATCATCAATTTTGATAGCAAAACCTTCATTTGGAATCAAACCTATATCAAGCTTGTTAGAATACGCTCTAAATCCAACCAAGTCTTTTCTATCTGGTATTACAACTGTAAAATCACTTCCACAAAAGGCATTGAAAATTCCCCTGGCAAAGCATCTTTCGTCATCCAAACAAAACATTTTTACTACCTCCAATCCATTATTAGATATAAATATTTTATATTAAAATCGTTGCACGGGTTTAATATATTGTTAACATATAAACCGTGGCATACTTGTCGTTAGATTAGTGTCTTTTAAGAAGACAAAGACAGGTATCTGAAACGTGCTTATGCACTCTTGGCTCATACCTATCTGAACTTATAAAACTATGCAAAAATGTTATAATAAATGTTATAATAAAAGTTGAGGGTAAAAAATGTTATCAGCTATAAAAGAAATAGGAGAGATAGTGCTAAAACGAGAAGGGAAAGGTAATGATTACCTTCTTAAGGATTCTATTTATGCTATTGTAGAAAATCCAAACGTTGATAAAGTGTTGTCGGTGATGTTTGATTGTCAAGCTAATTATGATAAAGTAGAGCTTAGTGATTTTGATGTTGGAAAATATCGGATTTACTTATATAGGAAAGGCTCTACCAATGGCTCTGATATAACACCAACATCAAAGATCGCATCTAATACTATAGAAGGCGTATTGGAGAAAACTTGGAAGAAAAAAATCTTCAAATGGTTTAAAGACAATAAAGATAAAAATGAGACATTTAACAAGCTTTATAATGAAATTGTTAAAAGTGAAAATAAAATAAAAGAAGATATTAAAAAGACACTAAGTGATATAAATCTTAGTAAAACATCATTGATTATAACCATAAAGTTAGATGATAAGTTTATAGGTGAGATAGAAGAATTTAAGAAATTTATGGTTGAAGATATTCTATCGGTGGAAGATAAACCATCGTTTTCTAAAGAAGGCGTATGTAGCGTTTGCGGAGAAAGGAAAGATGAGGTTTTCACCACTTCAGAAATATATACTTTTTACACATTAGACAAAGAATGTTATATTGCTTCTGGTTTTGAACGAAAAAACGCTTGGAAGAACTTTCCTATATGCAAAGAGTGTTTTCTAAAGATAGAGCTCGGTAAAAAAACCATAGAAGAAGATCTTAGTTTTAAATTTAGTGGGTTAAGCTATTATCTAATACCAAAGATACTGATAAATCCGCAAGATCAGGCTGTAGAGGATATTTTGGATATCATTAAAAAAAGCAAAGATAAAAAAGATTTTAAAGACAATGAAGAGCTTGTTTTGGAGCTTTTATCACAATTTAAAGATTATATAACCTTGTATCTTTTATTTTTAAAAAAAGAAAACAGCGCCGATAGAATACAGCTTCTTATAGAAGATGTCTTACCTTCTCGTATAAGCAAAATAGTTGATGCAGAAAATAAAACCAACAAACTTTTTAAAACCGAAGATGGTAAAGATTTTTTTAATTTTTCACTTTTGTATGAATTTTTCCAAGATAAAACAAACAAATTTTTGTTCGAAGTTATAGATAAAATCTTTAGAGGCGGTAAAATTGATAGACTTGTAATATATAGAAAATTGCTAAATGTTTTAAATAATGTTTATTATGAGGATAATAAAAGCTTTATTTTTCAAACATTAAAAAGTTTATCTCTTGTCAGATTTTTAGAAGAACTGGGTATATTAAAACATGGAGGTGATAGAGCGATGACATCGCATTTAGAAGATAAGGAGTATGCACAGCCACATAACGGTTTAGATCAAACTATTGAAAAAAGAAAGTTTGACGAAATTTATGAAAAGTTCAAAGGTTTAGATACGCCTACAAAAAGAGGTATATTTTTGCTTGGTGCTCTAACCCAATGGCTTTTATCTTTACAAGCTCATGAAAGAGATGGAAGCATGCCTTTTTTAAAAGCCCTAAAAGGTCTTAATATGAATATGCAAGATATAAAAGGACTACTTCCAAAGGTTGTTGATAAATTTATCGCTTACGACAATAGAACAACTTTTGTCAAAGAGCTTGAAAAAGAGATTTCTGCAAATCTTTTGGCAGAGCAAAATCCTAAGATATCTATAGAAGAGATAAATTTTATATTTGCAACAGGTATGGCTTTGTATGACAAAGTTAAAAGTCTTTTAAAGGAGGATAAAAATGAGTGATTTATTAAAAAATAGAAGAGAAATTTTGTTTTTATACGATGTGTCTTTTGGAAATCCAAACGGTGATCCAAACGATTTAAATAAACCACGTATAGACGAAGAGACCGGGAAAAACATAGTAACAGATGTAAGGTTAAAAAGAACCGTAAGAGATTATCTTATGAATTTTGAAGGTTTTGAGATTTTTGTAAAAGAAATCGCTAAAGAAGATGGAAGCATACAAGATGCAAAAGCAAGGGCTAAAGATTTTAACAACGATCCAGATAAGATTTTGAACGAATGTATAGATGTGAGGCTTTTTGGCGCTACTATCCCTATTAAAACGGACAAAGGCAAAGAGAAAGGGGATTCCATTACATATACAGGTCCTGTACAGTTTGCCATGGGACAGTCTTTACATAGAGTAAAACTTGAATATATAAAAGGAACCGGAGCTTTTGCTTCAGACGAGAAAAAGCAACAAAAAACCTTTAGAGAAGAGTATATAATACCCTATTCTTTAATAGCTTTTCATGGAGTTGTAAACGAAAACGCAGCAAAACATACAAAGCTAAAACAAGAAGATGTAGATTATCTTTTGAAAGCTCTTTGGCTTGGCACCAAGAATCTTATATCTAGATCTAAAACAGAACATATGCCAAGACTTTTGATAGAAATCGTTTATAAAGAAGGTAAAAACTTCCACATAGGAGAGCTTCATAGATATGTAAAGCTTCAAACAGATAAACTGGATGAAGAGATTAGATCTTTTGAAGATTATGTATTGGATTTGTCAAAGCTCTATGAGGTTATAGAAGACGAAGCCCAAAATATAGAAAAGGTACTCTACATGGTGGACAGGAACCTAAACATTAAACCAGATATACCAAAAGGAAAAGTTCAATGGGAAAAATTGAGCCTAGAGCGGTAACGCCCGCATTTTACTTCTTAGGTTTACGAAAGAACAGGCATACACGAGGTAAAAATGCTAAAGCATACTAGAGCGATAATATCGCATTTAAATACTACTTTTCTTGCTTTTGATATATGGGGAGATTTTGCTCATTTTAAGAAGTTTTACACCACCTCCTCCCCTCTTACTTTTTGCATACCAACTCCTACTGCATTATACGGTATACTCTCTGCCATATTGGGATTTGACAAAAAAGAATACGCAAATTTTATAAACGCCCACAGCACAACACTGGCTTTACAGGTGCTAAATCCTATTAAAAAGATAAGAACTACTTTTAACTACATCGATACTAAAAACTCAGGAAGTTTTAACCTTATAAAAAATAGAACCCAAATAAAAACAGAGCTATTAAAGGACCCAAAATATAGAATTTTTGTAAACCATAAAGATAAGGATATATTTGAAAAATTAATCTATATGATAAAACATAGAAAAAATGTTTATACGGTATCTTTGGGACTTGCTAACATGATAGCTAATTTTAGATTTGTGGGTATATACGAGGCAACACCTGTTGAGAACTCCCAATATCTGGACTCTATTGTTTTGCTGGAAAACGTAGAGTCAATAGATATAAATGTAGAATCAATAGACAATTCTAAAAAACAACCACGCTTTTTAAGGGAAAAAATCCCAATAAGCATGGACACAAAAAGAGTTGTGGATGTTTATAAAGATGTAATCGTAGAAACCCAAGGGCTTAGGATAAAAGGTGTTTTTAAAAACTCTTATATGTTAGAAGACCAAACAATTATAAGCCCTTACAATCTTATATGAGCGTATATATAGCTATAATATCGCATTTCAGAGCTAAAGAAAAGACAAAGTCACTCAGGAGATATAAGAAATGCTAAAGTACTCTAATTTGTATTCACATTGCGGAAAGCTTATTGAAGATCATGTGGCAAATGTTATAAATTTATCGATGTTAAATGCTAAATTTCTTACAGAAGAATTGAAAAAACTTAGTTTTATAACGGCTTTTACCCATGATATAGGAAAAACTACGTCCTATTTTCAAGATTATTTGAGGAACTCTTGTGATGGTAAAAGACATAGACAAAACGATTTAACAAATCATTCGCTGCTTGGAGGTGTTGCGGGTCTTTACATAGCTGATAAAATATTTAAAGATGATTTTTACAAAGCCCTTTGTTTTATAATCCCAAAAAGACATCATGGCAACCTAAAAGATATATTCAACGATATTGTTTTATCACAAGACACCGAGAGTGCTTTTGATATCCTAATAAAACAAGTTAACAGTATTGATAGAGATAATTTTTATATTTTCCTAAACAATCTAAAAGCTAATCTAAACTTCAAAGACTATAATTATATCTTAGACTTGTTTGAGCTTGAGGATTTTAAAGATTTTTTATCTAAAAGCTTAGAAAAAAGATTAAAAGATTTAAAGCTATTCATGCTAAGGTTTATAAGAACTTCTAATTTAGAAAGCTTTTTAGAAACGATCTTATCTTATTCTATCCTTATAAACTCAGATAAATCTGATGCCGGAGCAGGACAGAATATAACCAAAATTCAGGAAAAAGATATAAGTTTCACGCCGGATATTGTAAAAAATTATGTGAAAAGGCTTGATGGGGGTAAATCCAATATAAATGATATAAGGGCCAAAGCTTTTGATGTGATTTACAACCAACAAATAGATTTAGACAAAAAGATATACTCTCTTACACTTCCTACTGGCACAGGCAAAACGCTTTTATCTATTTTATTCGCATTTAAATTGCACCAAAAGCTAAAACAAGAAAAAGGCATAACCCCAAAGATCATATACTCTTTGCCATTTTTATCCATCGTAGAGCAAAATTATAGTGTTTTGGAGGAGGTTCTCAGAGAGCATTTTAAAGAGGTCACCACAGATATTTTACTTAAACATCATCATCTATCTGACATTTCTTATAAAAGCCAAGAAGACGAATATGATTTTGAAACATCAAGAGTGCTTGTGGAAGGTTGGGAGAGTGCCATAATAGTAACTACTTTTATGCAGTTTTTCTATTCTATCTTTAGCAACAAAAATAGTATGCTTAGAAAGTTTAGTAATCTGCAAAACGCTATTGTAATATTGGATGAAATACAGTCTATACCTGTCAAATATTGGAATATTATAAACGATACTTTTTTGAATATGGCGCAAAAGTTTAACTTCTACGTTGTTTTGTCTACCGCAACACAGCCAATGATTTTTAACACTACAGAAGATCTTGTAAACCACAAAGAATTTTTTGATGCTTTTAATAGATATACTATACATATAGATTTAAACAAAAAGACTATAGATGAGTTGTTGGAAAATATAGACCTATCCCAAGATAAATCTTATATGTTTGTGATGAATACTATAGAATCTTCAAAGTCTTTATTTAGGAAGATAGATGAGTTAGGAAAGCTCCACGGCAAAGAAGTTTATTATCTTTCCACAAGCGTAGTCCCTAAAGAAAGAAGACAAAGGCTTACTGAGATTAAGAAAAAATTGGAAAATGGCCAAAAGATAATACTTATCTCCACTCAGCTTGTGGAAGCCGGTGTTGATGTAGATTTTGATATCGTATATAGGGATTTAGCACCCCTTGATAGCATAGTGCAATCTGCCGGTAGATGCAACAGAAACTATAACATACAAAAGGGTTTAGTTTATTTGGTACAGCTAAAAGATGATCAAAATAGACCTTATCATAGTATCTATGACGAGGTTTTGATAGATGCCACAAAAGATATCTTAAAAGGTAAAGACGTTGTAGAAGAAAAAGAGATATTTGATTTGATAAATGAATATTATGAAAAGCTAAAAAATAGAAAAGCTCAAGACAATAAGCTACTTGAAGCCATTAAAAGGCTTAAGTTTGACGGTACCAAAGATGAGGTGTCTATTTCTAACTTTGAGCTTATAAAAGAACAACCTTATAAATCAGATGTGTTTGTAGAGCTTGACGATGAGGCTAAACTCGTATGGAAAAACATTGAAGAGATTATAAACATAAAAGATGTTTTTGAAAGAAAAAAAGAGTTTACAAAGATAAAGCCAAAATTTTATGATTATGTGGCATCTGTGGATGTGAGAAACAACACTCCTGAATTCAAATACTTTATTTATTTTGTAGGTTATGATTCTTTGTTGCTTTTTTATGATAAAAGCACTGGATTTAGAAATAAAGGCGATGATTTTATAGGCCTTTAAAATTATAAATAAATCAGCTTATACCCCTCCCACTTAAAGCTTACAATGTTCTTATCTTTCTTACTAAACTCTATCCCTATTAGATAGATCTCTTGGTACTTGCCTATGTACTTCTCATAATACCTTTTATCTTTTATCTGTTTAAAGCCTTATGCTCTTCTTTTTCTTCTACTACTTTAAACTCTATTATATAAACTGTATCCTCTGATAAGATAGATAGGTCAATCCGTCCAACGCTGGTACTATCTTCAACTCTAAGGTTTAGCCCAGCACCGTTAAAAAGTGCATATACGATAGATGCATAAAAACCCTCGTATGAGGCTATATCGTTGTTTCTATACCAATCATGGGGGATGCTGGC
>OFEH01000634.1_pt1 | contig 10240 bp, 9 predicted proteins | sample 1521031 | NCBI WGS metagenome assembly OFEH01 (sample SAMN05518350, study PRJEB24110) | hypersaline lake metagenome | isolation source: Grendel Spring, Yellowstone National Park, Wyoming, USA | place: USA:Grendel Spring, Yellowstone National Park, Wyoming, USA | collected 2011-11-16
CATCCCGTATATATGAAAAAGTGTTAAGAGATAAAAGCATAGAGCTTATAAAAGAAAATTTAGACAAGGAAAGTTATTTATCTTCGTATTCAAAAAGAAAAATAGTGGAAACTTTATACTCAGAAGAGTTTTTAAAAAGAATAAATAGCAAATATCTTGAAAAATGGAAAAAGGTTGAAGAAATCCTGAATTCTAAATGGGAGAATGTATTCAAGACAGCCCAAGAGATGTTTAGAGATATATTTACCATTGAGGTCGTTCCATATATGTTTAAAGAGATTGTACAGAGACTTGAGGAAGATTATTGCAATGCAAAAGAAATAAACAATAAACAAGAAAGGAAGATGAAAAGAATGAGTATCTTAAAACAAATTAACGATTACAAGGTCCCCATACCACTATATTGGTTTACACAGAATAAATCTACATTTGAATATTATTCTAGATTAGGCATAAAAATATTGGGTAAGGAATTTGAATATGACCCTGAATTGGGTATAATAATAAAGGAAGAGACTCATTATTAATTGATCGTACATCATAGCTTCTCTTGACTTTTTGCCATATCTCTGCTAATATTAATAACAAGGAGGTATGCTATGAAGCGATTTGTTTCTAGTTTAAGTTTGTTGTTGTTATCGGTTCCAATAGCGATGGCACAAGTACCTGGTACTACTGGTAATACTGCTGTTGGAGCTGCTCTCTCAACATTAGCTAAGTGGGCTGGACCTGCTATAGATACTCTTGCAATTTTGGTTCTTGTTGTTGGCATCATGGCTTCTGCATTTGAACTATTCAAGAGAAGCATAGGTTGGGCGATAGGACTATTTATCGGTTCAGCTGTTTTGTTTGCAGTGTTATGGGCAATAGCCGCACCTATACAAAGTACGCTTTCTAGTATGGCAGGTTTAATTAATTCCACCGGTGGTTAATAGATAATTGCAAGTTATATAGGTGCAAACATGTTAGCGCAAAGAAGCCCAGTAATCGCATTTGCTACGGCATCCTTTCTTCTTGCTAACATTACTTTTGCCCTTTCTCTTGATACAAATGTTGATTACTGGCATAAACCTACAAAATCTACAATCAAGAAAGAACAAAACAAGGAATCCCAACAAAATGTGGCACCACAACCTACAATTTCAATTGAAATCCAACAAGCACTAACCAAACTGCAAAGTCCAAACGCATACGACGAACCAGGTTACCACAAATATATAAAAATCATTGCTGATAACATCAAGCAAGTACCTACCAGTGAGTTAGAAAAACTTCCAGAATCTGTCATGCTTGATATATCAAAATACCAGTATGAGAATCATATTAAAGCCACCAAACCACTTGTAGCTTACCTATATCTTAAAAATCCAGATAAGTATAAAAATGCTTTTTGGGACTGGTATACATGGCAAACCCAACAAGTTGGTATGCTCACTAATAATATGGAAGCTTTGTCCAGCGAAAACGCTAAGATGCTAATGTCTAACGATGCGCTTGTTAAATGGTTTAAAGACCACAATATAGCATTCCTTTTCTTTTGCAAACAAGATAACAATTACTGTCAAGCTACCATACCAGCGGTTAAACAAATGCAGCAATCAGGTCTTAATGTAAACATCGTAGATGTAACAACACGGCCAGACTTAGCTAATGAATGGAACGTAAACACCGTTCCAACGCTAATTGCACTAAATCCAAATACTCACGAAGCAGCCGAATACAAAGGTGGTTTTAATATGGTTCAACCAATGCTGTATTATTTTTACCAGATGTTTAAAGAAAGAGATAACCCTCTTCTTCGTGGAGGCGCGTCATGAGAAACACAAAGTTTAAAAACAAAGCAATTAAGTTTGCCATACCTGTTATTGCTACTGCTACATTGGTATATGCACAAACACAAACAGATCTGGATTACACACCTGGTAATTACATTATAATTGGTAGTCCAAATGCACTACCAAATCAACAATATAATGTATCAATCAGCGGTGGTAGCACAACTTACTATATGTATTTACCACAACAGCAAGCAACCCCTTTTCAAAGTTATAGTCCACCACAATGGAACCTTTACAACACACTCCTTTCGAGCCTTGGCAACCTTGCACTTGGTGCTGGATCAGGATTGTATAACATGTCTTTGGCAAATCCGCAACAACTTTTTGGTGGATTCGCTAACGTTTTAAACCCACAAACTCTTACTGGGCTTGGTCTTGCATCAATCCTATATACAGTAGGTACATATGCACCAGTGTTAAAAGAAGCAATGGTTGGCGCAGACAACATATCTAAGCAGATGGCAATGTTTGCAAGCCAAGGTTTAGGCGCAATGCAAAATGCAATAAATGCCTTACCTGATGGTGAAAAACAAGCAGTTCAAGCTTGTGTGACATATAACTTAACTGGTGGACAACAATTTACTGGTTTATCACTAAATCAAGTAATGTCGTATTTAGGAAATAACAACCAGGGTGCTTTTAACAGCCTACTAGATTCCTGTATGCAAGGAGAAAGCATAGCGCAGATGTTCAACTATAATGCACAATTAATCAACAATTACCTTAATCAATTTAATCCAAGATCATGGATGGCTGATGATATACAACAAGCTGGCTTGCAACCAGATCAAAACAATAACTTGGTTGCTTCTGACACAGCAACCCCATCTTCAACAAATAACCTTACCTCATTGTTTAACCCACAGCTTGTTGCAAAAGATATGCTCATAGCAGCACAACCAGCAGTGCAATACAATCAAAGTGCACACAATATTGTACCACAGTTTGTGTATATAACAATGCCAGACGGTTCAAAGCTGTTGGTAAGCCTAGCTAATTTTGACCAAGATATAAAGGCTATAGTTAAAGAGCAGATGGATTATACACTATCAAGCATAACAAGTACAACAGATTTTGATACATACTACAATCAATATGTAGTACCAGTTAATAACGCATTAAGTTTAACTGGAAACGACATTTACAATTACTGGTATACCCTTTACAATGCAATACAAACATACTTATATGCATATCAAAACGGTACGTTACCACCACCACATGATAATATTATTGTCACACAACAAGATTTGAACAACATGGAAGCACAAATTGCCAGTACCAGAAAGAATTTAACAAATCTATACACCGCATATTTTGAAAAAGAAACCCTTCAATACCTACAACAAGAAGCACAAGAAAACGAACAAAAATATATGGCTGAGCATTATATGAACAACAAACCTGCACCAGCATCAGGAAGTCAATCTCCACCAGCCCCACAACCAGCAGGAACATCAACAGATCAGGCACCTCCACCAACACCAGCAGGAACTGAAGCACCACCAATAATAGCAGGAGTAAGATTTCAATGATAAATAGAAAATATATATTGCTTAATACACTGTTTTTACTAACTTTTCCGTTGCTAATTTTCTTTGGCTTTACTTATGCCCAACAATCTGGTAGTTCATCAAAAATAACACCACCAACTATAGATCAACAAGTGCAAAAATTTGTGCAGAGCAAACAAGTAATAACAAGTGAAGTAATTGATAAATCTAAGCAAGATGTAATTAAAAGTATGATAGCTAACATAAACAGCATGTGTGGAAACTTTAGCACTAATACAGACATATTAACCAGTGCAGAATGTACCACAAAAGACTCTAACGGGAATCTTGTAACATTCGAGATGGACTGTCAAGGCGGTAACTCTTGTGTGTTTACAAAGAGAATTGACCAGCCAATAACTATAACACAAACACCAACATCTACCAGTGTACAAGCGACACCAAACGTTCCTTCACAATCAGCAGTAAGCACAGAAAGGTGGCTCAAAATATTTGCTGGTCTTGTTTATGTTGTACTTACTGTATATTTATTCATTGTAGCATCTTCCAATTTACTTAAACGTGAAATACTATTTCTTGTGATTGACCTATTACTTTGGGCAGCACTTACTTCAGCTATGTATGCTGTACTGAAAGGAGGCTTATAATTATGATGTTTGTATCATATACACCAATGGATGTCATAGGCACTGAGGCTGGGTTATCTCTGCTTACGAAAATGGCTCAAAGTATTTGGAGCGGTAGCTTTTTTGGTGCTGCTATACTCAGTATATTTGTGTTTTTATCTCTTGCCAAAATAGCTATGGATGGTATTATAGAACATAAATATGAAAGAGCACTTTTTGAGTTTGTCAGGTTAGCTATTGTTGTGGTGTTATTTACTGCTACTGGCACCGCTACAATATTTGATATGAGTATTCTTAACTTTGGTTATGCAAATCAAGCTGAACAAAATGGTTCAACTGTAGCTGGTACTGTTATAAATTATATCTTTGGAAATGGTAATCCTAAACCAACATCAGCTACAATACAAGCATATAATGTGCCACTGATGGCAGAAATTTATGCAATCGCTGACAATCTTGTCTATCAAATTACAAATATTATGTTAAATCCACAAAAGAATACAACAATTGATGTAGCAAACATGGTATTAGACCCAAAAAACATATTATATGATTCATGGCTATCTATACTTAAGTCACAAACAAATCCTGGTTCAATGTTTAAGACGTTCGCAAAATGCTATGATCCGCAAGATTATGATAGTTTAAGTAAGCTTGGAGGTGATACATTATCTTGTGATGATTTCAATCAACAATGGGCTGCAGCGGCACAAAATATTGTGAACCAAATACAACAAAATGGAAATGTTGATCCAACTGCTTTAGGCAACATGAAATATTTCGTCACCCTAATTCAAAGTGGCGCGCTTCAAAACAATGATAGTTTAAAAAACGCATATCTTGGGCAAGAACTGCAAACAATGAGCACCGCAGCTAAAGAAATACAAAAAGTACATGAGAGTGGTGCCTTAACAAATGCTACAAATCCAGCAAACAATTGGGCTGAAAGCCTTATTAATAACTTACAAGCTACTTTTGGTTTCTTTATGGGAGCTATTGGATTAGTGGGAGCAAATATAGTATCACCAAAACAGTTTCTAGAAAGTATGATGATAATGATTCAAGAGTATGCTATTGCTATTATGTTTATTTTACTTCCATTGGTAGTAGTTGTTGGCCTTTTACCTATATTTGGTAACAATTATAAGTTGATTCTTAAATACGCTTTTTCTTTCTTCTTGATTAAGCTTTGGATACCAGTTTATTGGTTTATATATGTTGCTATGATGGATATTACAGCTATTATGATGTCTTCTGCTGTACCCATACACAATGGAATACACTACATAGACAATGGCATACAATATGCTATTACAACCTTTGTAGGACAATCAGCATATGCACAACCTATAACAAGCCAAACATCTGGTATTCCATCTACATCAAGTCAACAAGTTCAAAGCACAATTAATGCAATGTATGTAGCCAATGAAGCAAACAGATGGAGCGATTTTAATTCCATACTACTTTCATTCTTTGCGGTTGCCATACCAGGTGTCTTCGGCTCATCTGCTACATATCTAATTGGTAAAGAAACAATGAGAGCTGGTGCTACTGCACTAGTCGAAGGTTTATTGTTTATGCAAAAGCTTGGTGGTATGGTTGCTGGTGGGATGGCTAAAGGTGCTGGACTTCTTGCTAAAGGTACAAGTCGCCTTGGTGGTAAAGGTGGTGGAACTGGAGTACCTGAAGTGGTTTATAATGCCAGACCTGTAGAAGAGCCAGCTGCATTACCAGGTGGACGTGGTGCACCAGCTGATAGGATGCTTGAAAAAGAAGGAACATATACATATACAGGTAGAGCACCAAGGGGAGCAAAACAATTGACTGGTTCTTCAACCTCGTGGAATTACGGAGAGAAAGAGAAAAAACCTGTAGCAACTGGTTTACTGATGTTTAAAGATGGTACAAAAATAAAAACAGATTTTGCTGGTGACGGTAGTATATTAAGTGCAAAAATGAAAAAACCAGGTAGTGATAAGCCCATAGATCTGACACCAGATGAATTTATGCACTACGCTAAATCCAATCATGATCAAATAGAAGCTAGTGCATTACTAAATCGCAAAACAGGAAAAGTTATAGAAGTGGATGAAAATAATAAAGAACGGTCTTATACATTAGAAGGCGAAAAACTTAAAGAAATAATTGATCGTCTAGATAAGGATAGATGGTAATAGCTATCCTATATCTATACCAAGCATTTTTAATATTGGATTAACGGTCTTAACATCATTAGTACTGGCAGTTTTATTTTTATTCCTTGCTTTTATTCTAGCCCAGAACTCATTCCAAAAAGCAGTTTCTTCTTCTTTTGTTCTACCAGATACTATATCGTGTAATTCACTCACATCTTCATATAAATTGTTTATTTCAGCATGATAGATAAGACCTGCAATATGCACTCTTAATTCTCTGAATCTATCAAAAACAATACAATCAGTACATGTTGTGAGAAACTCAATTGGTTGTGAAAACCTACCATCTTTCATTCCAACAAATTTAATTTTGTTAAACTCTTTATTCATTATAGTATCATAGAGCAAATCAGCATCTTCATAATTATCAATCACATTGTCTTCTTTAATACCAGCGGCTGGGTCTATTAAAATCATATTAGATAAATATCTGCTGTTAATTACGAGCGGTGTGTATACTTTATCATTAGCTATTTGATGGGTAAACATTTTTATGTCTTTATCTCTTATAGCTTCTCTTTCAAGTATATGGGAAAGTTTTATCTTATTTTCATCAATCATCTTTAGCCAGTATAAGAACTTTGCAACATACAGCCTTCTATACCAAATTTGCAATTGTGTGCCAGAACCTGTATAGTTTGAATCATCTTTTATCTCTTCATCGTATTTTGATTCATTCAAGTGTTCATACTCATATATTGTACCAACATTTTTTGGGTGATACATCATTGCATAATCACGTATTATGTGTATATGAAGAACGCCAAGGAAATTAACAATATCAGGGTTAAATATGATAAGATGCCCGTGACTTGTTAGAAAGAAGTTTGGTATTCTTTCATAGTAATCTTGGCTTCTTCTAAAAAGCAAATCATAAATTGCTTTTGTTTCTGGTCTCATAACACATACCTCCTATAAAAGATTTTAGCATATTAACATAATCACTTATCAACCTTATTCCAATAATATATACCACCTGCAACATAAATAGGTGCGATAAACCATACAAAATCCACTACACAACTTACAAGAAAAACCACTAGTTGTAGGGCGAAATATCCACCGTTTCCTGTCGCTTGATGCAAGTGATCAAAGTGGTTGTATATCTTTTCTTCAAAATGGTATATAAACGGAAGAGTGCCCCAAAAGAAGACAAACGAAAAAATTGCCCAGTTTACCTTCTCAGTAAATTTAAGCCAGTGTTCAGATAGCCATCCAAATAGGGCATTCATAGTTGGTCTCCTTTATGGTCCGTATTTACTCCCTAAAGCTTGACAAAGTCCTGTTGGTAAGTCTTGGTCTTTAAACGGTGCATCGCCTGTCTTGTGTTCATTAATAAGCTTATATGGATAGTAATTAGTTAAGTAATCACAAGCATAACCACCAGGACCATTGCCTTCTAAATGTCTTACCCAAGAAATAACCAAACCTTTAGTCCAAAATCCATCTTTGTAAAACCCAAACTTTATTGGATATTTGGGATTGTTTACAACATGTACTGTTGGAGAAGGGGCATCTAAGTCTTCTCCTATTACTTCTACATCCTTTGTAATTGGTTTTCCATTTATGCATTCAGTATACACCACAAAGTATTCGTCTCCGTCTCCAGCATCCATTAACATCAATGCTTTATTGTCTTTCGTAATGTATCTTACCAGTTTTATTCTTAAATCTTTATCAACTTGCATTTTGCCGTTATGTAACACAATTGTTTTGTTGTAATTACTCAGGTAAGAATCTGGTAATTTTCTCGTGCTAATCCCATAATCATGGTTATACGGGTTAAAGCACAACCCACTGCCAAAAGCCAAGCTCGTAAGAGCCAATGCTGAAACTAACTTCTTTAACATCCTAATACCTCCTAAAAAATATTTTATGCCAATATATCTTCTTCCACTTTCTTTATAAACTGTCTTACTCCATATTGGGATGCAATTGGTAGGTTTTTCTTTGTAATAGCATCCACATCAACGTTTTTGTTATACTTCTTTGCAAGTCTTCTTACAATCACTTTGTAGTCTTCTTCGCTAAGCGAAGTAAATGGTATTACTTTGTCTATACGACCTATAAACTCAGGTGGGAACTTTGAGGTCATTACGCCTGAATTCGTTGGTGTTTCTCTGCGTATTAAGTCAAGACTTGCATATTCTAAAGCATCTGTAGGATCACCTGATAATAAATTCTTTATTGCAAGCTCAGCTGCAATTGGATCTTTTTCTTTGGTGATTATTTCTTTTATTGTGGCTTGATACAAGTTAGATGTGAATATAATTATGGCATTATCAAGAGTTACTCTTTTTCCAGTTGATGTTTCCTGGATTTCCCCTTCATCTATGAGAGTCATAAATGTCCTAAACAAGGTTGGATCTGCTTTTTCCATTTCATCAAATAGTATTACTGCTCTATTGTTTTTCATCAAAGGTCTTGTTAGAGCACCACCTTCATCTGAGCCTATATATCCACGAGGTGAGCCTGTTAGTGTGGAAGCATCATGAGGGTTGCCAAAGTTGCCCATATCAAACCTTAAGAACTGATAACCTGATTGCTTGAAGTACTTATATATTGCTTTTGCAGTTTCAGTTTTACCTACACCTGTGGGACCCACAAAGAAGAATGTTCCAAATACACGGAAGCCCTCTCCAAGAGCTTTTGCTTTGTTGACTTGCTTGGCAAGCTGTTTTACTATTTTTTCCTTAGCATAGCCTTGTCCTATTACTTGTTGATCCAGTGTTTGCCTAAAATCATCAACTACAAAGAGAATCTTATCAGATTTGGCATTCTTACCATCAGATACCGGTGTGCTTGTTTTTTGTGGGTTATCTTTATTGTTAGATGTGGATGCTGGGTTATATATCATTGTTTTTTTGGTTTAGATCTAAGTGTGTCCACAAGTATAGAATACCAGGCGGTGATAAGACGAATACATAGAACAGCGTTAGAAGAAACAAGCCTGTTGGATCCTTGATATAAAAAACAGATAAGTCTGAGACAATGTTAAGAGATAAAAAGTCAAAAGCACTCCTGAAGAAAGAACCAAAAGCATCATTGTGTTCATCAAGATGGTAGTTATATATTGACATACCAAAAGGTAAGAATAAGAAAAAGTATGATACACTGTTCACTAAGGCAAAAAATCCATGATTAGAGCGAAATAAAGAGTCGGGACTATTATATACCCAAGTGGTGTGAATAATAAGATAGGCACTAAGTATGTAAAGACCAGTTAATATGCTTAATGCAATTAAAATGCTTGCGTTTTTAAGGACATTTTTAACGTGCCTCATAAAGCCTTCTAACTGAGTAGCTTTATCAAAACATTGTGATGCTTCTTCATAACGATTAAGATATTTCAATAAAATACCTTTACTGTACCAATAGTTAGCATTATTTGGTTCTAACTGAGTAGCTTTATCAAAACATCGCAAAGCTTCATTGTAGCGTTTAAGCTTTTGTAATTCAAGTCCTTTACGATGCCATATTTCTGCACAATTTTGATTTGAACGATTATTGCCAAGACATTGAGATGCTTCTTCATAACTAAAGCCCAATAATATCAAATCGTAAGCATCTTTTAAGCTTTTAGATATCTTTGACCAATTTTGATATTCTCTTAAAAGTTTTTTAAGAGCATTTGTGGTATCTTGGCTTTTACTAAAATCTTCTGATTGAACAATGCTATATATTTCATCTACTAAATCGGGCTTTTCGTCTTTATATTTCCTCAGTGGTTCCAGATCAAGAGCAGTTATACCTTTGCTTTTTAGAAAAGACGCTTGTTTTATGCTAAACCCCAAATCTTCAAAGATCAGAGCCTCTTCTGGTTCAAAACCTGCGTTATACCATGTTCTTGCTATCGTCCCACTTGTCCACCCAACTTGTGTCCATCTTCTTGCATCGTTGTATCCAAATCCAGCATCTATAAAAGCTTTTGTTTCAGAAGGTGATAACCCAAGCTTTCTCCAGTTTGAGTCTGGTGGTATATTGTACTTTTGCCATTCTTTTTCTACTTCATCATCTGATTTTTCAGCCTCTTCATAATAGAAGTTTATATTGGTATCTCCACT
>OFEH01000636.1_pt1 | contig 10219 bp, 19 predicted proteins | sample 1521031 | NCBI WGS metagenome assembly OFEH01 (sample SAMN05518350, study PRJEB24110) | hypersaline lake metagenome | isolation source: Grendel Spring, Yellowstone National Park, Wyoming, USA | place: USA:Grendel Spring, Yellowstone National Park, Wyoming, USA | collected 2011-11-16
CAGCGCGACGGCGTCAATCAGCGCCTGCGCGCGCAGCTCATTTGTCTCCTCCATAGCCACACCCCGCTAGCGCCTTCTTAAGCTCCTCCAGGAGCTCCTGCTGTATGACTGTGGCGTTACCGATAACGTCCACGTCAAGCTCCTCCTCAGCGAGGCCCTCTGGGGTTCCCTGGTTTATTATGTCGCGAACCTCCCTCAGGAGGTATGTAGCATTTTGTATGCGCTCTATCACAAAGTCCTCGTCTATGTACCTGCCGCTGCCGTCGACCGTGGGCAGGTCGCTCAGGAGCTCCACTATTTCATAGAGCCTGCCGAGGGCTATCAATAGGAGCTGCCTGTCGTCCTCCCTGAGCCTGTCAGTGGTCCTCACAAGCGCCTCGAGGTTCCTGTAGACGTCCTCGAACTCATCGTAGGCCTTGTCGACCCTCTCCACGTAGCTCATGCTCTCACCTCAAGAGGCCACCCCTGTTGTCTTCATCTTTTTTAGTCGTGTATTTATTCAACAGCTCCAGCTCACAGGCCTTCAAGGTTTCCTCCCACCACTTATCAGCCCCTGGCGACGCCTTTTTGATGATATAGATATTATCTGTCAGTAGCACAGCAACAGCGATGGCCGTGATGAGAAATATATAGGCTGTGACGTAGCTCGCAAGCCCGAAGATAGAGATAAGAGGGGCGAGAACAAAGACAAAGGCCATTAGGAACATTAAACTGCCGAGCGTTAGCATAACGTATGCGCGATCCCTCATATCAGCTAGCTTTCTTAGATCATTGTTCTGTAAGGCCTTTCTCACATCCATTACGTCATCGAGCACAAACCAAACCATAGCAAGCACGCCCCCCAGTAGATTGAGCCCAATTGCCATGAAGTTCGCAAAGGTGTTTCTGAGAACGTCTGACAGAACGAGGAACGCTATTCCTAAGCCGAAGGCTAAGCCGATCAATTTTAACAAGATGGCCACCAGCTTACCCAGCTTACCCTTCTCCACGTAGCTCATGCTCCCACCTCATTCTGCATCGCCTCATACTTCTCCTTGAGCGAGTTCCCGACAGCTTCGAGAACGGGCGGCAAAACTGCGAAAATCACAATAGACAGGAAAAACATGGTGGCGTTGCCAAAGTATGTAGACACCCCGAAGAGCGTAACTCCAAATATAGCCACAAAAACAGGTAAATAGTCCGCAAGGGCTACCGTCAGCATCTTCTTCATACTCACGCTCCCCCACCCCCGCCGCCCTGTTTCAGGACGCTGGTTAGGTAGTAACAGATGCTCCTCCTTATGAAGTAGGACCTGTTACTTTTGCCAAACTTGCTAAGTGCGTCGTCCACCTCCTGAAGGGTGGAGACGGCGAGGTACACCCCATGCGATACCTTGCGCTCGTGCGCGTATGCGTAGGGGCACGGCGGTAGCTTGCCAAAGCGCTTCGCATAGTCAAGGCCAGCCGCTATGGCCCTCCTCGCGAGCTCGCTCTGCGTGACCCCGAGCGAGCGGGCCGCCTCTGTGAGGGCCTGGATAAGGCTTGGCGTCATGCTTATGCCATGCAAGATTACCCTGTCGCTGCGCTCTGGCTGCCCCTCAGCGGGCTGGGCAGCGCCGCCCTGCTGGGGCCGCTGGCCGTGGAGCCCCCTGTCTATGAGCTCCCCCAGTACGGCGGACACGGTGATGTCCTCCTGCTTTGCCAGCTCCTCCAGCTCCTGCTTCCACTCCTTTGGGACGGTCGCGCACACGACTTGCTTCTCCACACCTACCTTTTCCACGTCCCCCCACCCCCTGACTCCATAAGCTCATATGCCCCCTTGGCGATGCTCGCTATCATGTCCCCCAGCAGGCCGTCCAGCCTCATCGCAACAGCGGAGGACAGCTCCTTTGCCCTCTCAACGTTGCCGCCCTCCTTGTTGCCCTGGAGCGCTTTAAGGTTCACGTGGAGCTCCGCGAGGCTACCTATGACATCAAGTAGCTCGCCCCAGTCGTCCTTCTCTGATTTCCTCACGATGAGCTTGGGGAGGGACTCATAGCTGAGGATGCTCATGGCTGTATAGCACGCCTCGTCAGCCCTGGCCAGGTCCTCCACAACTTCCCTAGCAAAGTCCCCCTGCAGCTTCCTCGCGGCGTCAAGGTCGCTACGAACCATGCGGCATATAAAGTCGACGCTACCCCCCAGGTCCTCCTCCAGGTAGTCAAGGATGAAGTGCCAGAGGCTCCCATTAACTCCCTTATCTGTCTGCTCGCTCACCCCCCATCACTCTCCCTCTCCCTCCTCCTCGTCGTCCTCGCAGACGTCTATGTGGATACCCCTGTCGTCCACTTTGACAACGTCGGCCTCGTCGACATATCCTTTTCCCTCACGGTCATGAACTAGCCAGTAGCCCCACCTTCCCATGTATTTAACGCACCTGTCATTGCTCACGCCTTCTCGCCCTCCTTCATAAGAATGGCCTGCCTTGCCCTCTTTATCTCCTCCTCAAGCTCTGGGTGGTTTTTAAGGTGCTCCCTGAACGCCTCAATCATTATCTTGCTCTTTGAGCTCGTCAGGCTCCTGTTGTCAGAGTCCTTGTTCTTGAGCTGGTATATGTAGGCCAGAAGCGTCAAGTTCTCCCAATCCTCGTAGGGCATATAAACGCCCACGAGCTTCCTGTCAGGCCTCTTAGGCACCGCTACCACCTCCAGCCTGCTGTTGTATCCCCTCCAGGAGCTCCCTGTTCTTCTTTATGAATTCGGCAAGGTCTGGGTACTCCTTTTTCAGTATCTCAAAACCTTCAAGCAGTAGCTCGCTGAGTGACACCGACCTCCCCCTCTTTATGGAGAGGTAATGTGCAGCAGCCGTTATTTCAAGATATTCGTCCTTAGACGCATACACCTTTATCTCGCGCCTCTGGGGCCTAACAGGCCCCTTCCCCTCCTCCACAGCCTCACTCACACCTTACCACCTCGGGCCTTACAGGCCTGTTTAGTATTTAGTGCTAGGGCTTTAAAAAAGTTCTGCCTAAAAAGAAACCAGAAACCCTTTTATACCACTGTGTCCTTACTCTATATTGGGCCCTAGTGGCCTGAGGCCCATTTTAGAATAGGATACAGGGGGTGTAAAAAACCTATTGACCAAAAACTAATATAAAAATAAAAAGAAACAAAAAGCTCTTTGGTTAAGAATCTGGGGAACATGGGGCTGAGCTAATGGGCTGGGCTTTCCTCCCCTTGACAGTGTCGGCCAGGGCCCTTGTTGTCGCGATGAGCTCTGCCGCGTCCCTTACTATGTCGTCCGCCAGGGCGTCAGCTACCTTCGGGTCGTTCGCATAGTAGAGGGCCTTGGCCTTTTTGAAGATGTGCGTCATCAGCGTCTTGACGGGGTCAAGGGCGGACTCCTCTGAGGATACGACGTCCGAGTGCTCCCTGCCGTTTACCTCTAAGTCGGCGGAGTAAAAGATGCCGCACCCATGCCTGTACTTGTAGGTTCTTATGTTTACCCTGTCCTCCGTTATCAGGGTTTTGTTTGCAGTCTCCTCCTGCTCGCTCACGCTCTCACTCTCAGGCCTCTCAGGCCTACCTTAGCACTTAGCAATAGGGCTTAAAATACGTTTTGCTGGGTAAGAAACCAGAAACTCTTAAATACTCCTATAGGGCTACTCTAAATGTGAACGGCATAAGGGAGGGGAGTACGATGGACGCAGAAGAAAGGATGATGGAAAGGTATCATAAAGCGCGTTCCGAGTGTATCGATGAGATTAATAGAAGAGTTTCACATTGGTACATAGATACTCTTGAAATCGCTCGTGAGTTATCAATGTCAGAGCGGTGTCGCAGGCACCCGTATTTCATAGACTGCGACCCGAATTATATAGCAGAGATGCGCAAAAAAGCGATAGAGGAGGCTACAGATGAGTGCGTGAAAAAGAAAATGGAGGAAGAAAAAGGTTTATAGACCAAAAGGCTTATGTAAAAAGTTTTTTAGATTATGCGTTCTTCTGACACTCCTCCCACGCGCTGGCGATCGTGTCCATAACGTTGGTTATTCTGCCGCACACAAAGGTCACGCTACTCCATGACCTCTTTGCGAGCACCTGGAGGACGTCCATTATCAGCTCGTGGGCGTTGCTTGCCTGCCTGTAGCTCAGGCAGCCTCTGTCAGCGAGCTCTGCGGTCAGGCTGGACAGGACTTCCGCAATATGTTGTGCCTTTGAAAGGTAGTCCTCCAGCAGGGGATCATGCTCCTGGGTCATTACCTTACCACCTCCAGGTCCCTCTAGGGCCCATACTAGAGTATTAGCGCGGGCATATTTAAGAGTTACTGCCCTTACGAAAATAGGTAGACTTAAATACCCCTATGTACCTATTCTAATATGGGTCGAGAGGATCCAGGTGAGGGATATGGCCGCGTCGTCTTCCGACCTCAGGAGGTCGCTCATGGAGGTTAATCTGGCCAACTACGAGCTTGACATGTACTTGGACAAGAGGCTCGCCGCCGACAACGGCTCGCTGCTGACGCACGCTGCAGCGCTCTACGGCGCCGCCAGGATGGCCTACTTCCTGTTAGGCTCTGTGCCAAAGTGCAAGCAAAAGGTAGAGAAGGTTCTCACGGTCGCTAAAATAGAGATTAAGGGCGTGGCCAACTACCTCAACAACGGTAGCACAGATAAGTACAAGGAGAGAGAGCTTAATGAGGAGCTTACAAACGTTGAGGGCCTTATCTATGAGGCTGTGGCCCACTGTCTAGGCCTGCGGCTGTCCTATGAGTCGCCCATAACGAGCTAAGGGCCAGAGGCCTAAACGCCTTTTCCTTTTTTCCCTTTTCTCTTTTTAGGAGCCCCTTATAAGGGATTCAGGGGCCTTTACAGTAGATACGCTTAAATATCCCTGTGCCACTATTCTAAAACGGGCCTGAGAGCCCGAGAGTGAGAGTGTGAGCGAACAGGAGGAAACTCAGGAAAAGAGGACTCAGGCAAAGGAGGAGGCAAAAGCCGTAAGGGCTTTTGTTTTAAGTATTGAAAAAGGCTATAGGGCCTTTTTGAGAAACGGGGACGTCTTTCCCAATGAGCCGTGGGACCACGCCTTTGACCTTGCAGATCGCCTTTATTATGCTGCTTATGCTTATTCCTACATGGACAGCAATGACGAGACCGAGCTTATAAAGCGCCTTGCACAGGTAAGCTATAATGACTTTGACGAGCTTAAAGCTGTATGGGGTAACTTTAGTGAATCGCAGAAGATAAAGGCCTTTAGGCAATTACTTTATGCAATTGCAAAGATTGGATATGAGGAGCTGCTCGACGCAATAACTAATAGTTGGGTGTTTAAGTTAAATGCTGACAAAAGGCGCCAGGTAATTGACGCCTTTAAGAGCTATATAACTGACGACCATGTCAATAGCAGGATGAGGCTAGCCGTTGCGCTCGTAGATGTCTTTTGGCCTAACGAGGAGGACAGAAAAGAATCCGAGGACCGCGTTATAGCACTTTGGCATGGATTATTACTTGACAGCTTTATCCCGCGGCTCAAAGTAGAAAAATTAATAGAAAAACACATCTTAAGCGCTGAGCCTGTCAAAACCGTGGAGGGCATCTAAAACGAGGTAAACCTTAATCTCTTTTTTCATTTTCTCTATTTCTTTTTTGTCCTTAACCTCTTATAAGGGATTGAGCGACTTTTATGGTAGATAACTTTAAATATCCCTGTGTCCCTACTCTAACACAGGCCTGTAGGGCCTAGAGGTGTGAGAATATGGAGGATGTGAAGGAAAAAGAAATTAAGGAAATAATGGATCTTTTGGAAAAAGCCAAAGAGTTAAATGTAGAGGTAAAAGATATAAAGGAGAGCTTGATAAAGAAGATAAAGGAGAGCTTAAAAGAAAACGAGAGACACGATTTTAACTTTAAAGGGACAGCAACAACATGCAAGATAGAAGGGCCTCACCCTCCTCATGTAATAGGGTATTATGACACAGTAAGAAGCGGACCATTACAGAACTTTTGCCTTGGAAAGGAAGGCTATGTTGAATTTGAGGGAATAAGGCGCAAGCTTAAGATCGTTATAGAGAATTACGAGCATGGGGATGGATGGATTGCTGGCAGAGCAAAGGGCTTCTATTATTATACAGATTAAATAAAATTTTCTTTTTGCTTTTTCCTCTTTTCTCTATTTCTTTTTTCTTTACCCCAAGCCCCTTATAAGGGGCTAACGGGCCCTTAAGGTAGAAATCTTTTTATATCCCTGTGTACCTATTCTAAAATAGGCCTGAGAGGCCCGAGAGTGAAAAGGAATGAGCACCAGGGGCCTAATAGAGGTCTTTAATTCTAAGAACGAGTTACTAACAAGGATTTATGTACATGGTGATATGTACCCAGACAATGGAATGATGTGTGAAGTCTCTAGGTTTCTCAGTAAGAGGCTCCTCGTTAATGGGATCCCTCCAGATGGACACTTTGATGTTGTAAACGGGATGGATAACCTAGCGGCACTAATAGTAGCGCACCTTGTGCATTGGAACACAAAGGAAATAAGGCGTTTCTCTAATGTGAAAAAGAACGACCTGGCCGCAGGATTTGTTTACCTCTATCCCTTTAACCTTGATATAAAGGACACAGATGTCGAATATATTTATGAGCTTCACCCTATGATGGAGGAGGAGAAACTCGTTTATCCTGGCGGAGCACAAAAAGTCCTAGATGTTGTTAGGGTTGTCGCTAAGAAATATGAGTGGTGGGACGGAACAGGGCCCACGGATGTCTTCGACGGAACCCTAAGGGACTTTACTAAGCAATATTGCAAGATCTAAGCCCTCTTTTTATCCCTCTTTTTTCTCTTTTTTGTCCTTAGCCCCTTATAAGGGCTTAGGCAGGTTTTTCAGTAGATAAGCTTAAATAGGCCCGCGTTACAATACTAAAATAGGCCTGAGAGGCCCGAGAGTGAGAGCGTGAGCGAGCAGGAGGAAAAGGAAAACATGGAAAAGAGGACTCAGGAGATAAACGAGAGATTGAAGGCCGAAGGAGAGGCCGCAGTCGAAGGTATAGTAGAGGAACTGAAGAAATACCACGAAAACGGAAACTGGGACAAATTCTTCGAGGAAGACATACTCGATTATCAGCTAATAGTCAGTCCCGATAAAAAGGAAATTTTGGGCTTCAGCATACTGCTAGTTATGGGAGGCCCATTTATGGAATTTCTTTGCGAGAGAAACACGGGAGAAATTCTTTATTATTTTGGGGATATAGAGATAAGGAGAGAGGTCGATCCTGAAATTTGCGACGACATAATAGGCTTTTTAGAGGAAATAACGCCTTAAAAACCTAAAATCTTTTTCTTTTTTCTTTTCTTTTTATCCCAAGCCCCTTATGAGGGATTCAGGGGCCTTTATAGTAGATAAGCTTAAATATCCCTTTATACCTAATACAAAATGGGCCCGCTAGGGCCCGAGAAAAAATGAATGAGAACAAGGTAGAGGGAAAGGTTCTTATTGTTGAAAGATATCCCTACGGTATAAGGTTTTTTGTTAATGGGAGTTCGGAAAGCTATTTTATTAAGGACTCGGACAAAGAGGGGTGGTTTATTCTTGTTGTTGAGGGGAATAGAGAAATGGAAGATATAACCGAGGATAAATACGAAAACCTAGGGGTAAAAAGTCTTGATGATCTATATTATGGGCTTACCTTGTTCCCGACAGAATTTTTTGAAATGTTGACAGGCGAAAAAATCAAAATTGATTTTTTGATTAGCATAAGCAAACATAAATTTGAGGTATGCGAGGTTGATGCGACAGAAGACGGATCCCCTGCACGTGATATGAGCGAGTTAACCGAATGTTATACTGTGCATAATGATGAGAAGAGAATCGATTATGATAATTATGCAACAATTCCGCCAGACTGGATTTTAACACTTGACGTAGATTATAATTTTGACGAGCTACTACAAAAAGCGTTGAAAGATCCTGAACAAGGAATTAAGGAAATTGAGAAATATGTGGAATGGTAAGGCATTTTCCTTTTTCTCTATTCCTCTTTTTTCTTTTTTGTTTTTCTTTAGTTTTTTAAATAGCTGTTAAAATCTATTTTATGTGTTTTTCTTTTTCAAGCATTTTTGCTTACTTTATTAATCAATAATAAACGCTATTAACTAAAAAGACTACTAAAGATACAAAAATACAAAGCAAAACATTAATAAAAGAAAGTAACTTAAGGGATATTTAAGGGATTAAGCGTCTTTTTCAGTAGATAAGCTTAAATATTCCTTTATACCTAATACAAAATGGGCCCTAGCGGGCCCGATAAAAAATGTCAGAGTCCCAGGTACAAAATAATGAGGAAAAGGAAAAACTGTTTAACCTAATAAAAGCAGCTATTAAGGCCTTACGACACGCTGACGACGGCAGCTTTGATATTTACCTCGATCCCCCGCTTTACCTAAGTAATGTTGAGTTTAAGTCTTTCTTTGACGAATACGACGAATTTGGAGGATTTGTAGAGCTCGGAAGTTATTATTTTGCTGAGCTTTATTATATTACCAGTATGTCAAAAAATGATAAGGATCCTAATAAGTGTAAGGAAAACCGAAAGCACATTACAATACTATTTGGAATCAAAGATAACGGTACTTATGAGGTTATTCATATAAAAGGCAGTACCGAATTAAAGATAACCGACTGCCCTTAATCTCATTTTTCTTTGCTTTTTTCTTAACCTTTTTATCATAAGCTTATGAGCTTATGCTATATATCTCAGTATAACGCTCTCGTAGCTCGAGCAATATTTCAATTGGAAACTGTTCTTATTACCTTTGCTTATCTGTTTTTGTTTTCAGGCTCGAGCTTGTTTTAGCTAGAAATTGTTCTTATTTGCTAATGAAACAAAACCTACAAAATAGTAAGGTTTTAGCAAAAACCTTTATAAGGATCCTATACCTATTCCTAAAACGGCCCTAAGGGGCCAGGTGAGTGAGTTATGACTGAAAACCTAACTGAAGAACAAAAGGGGGCCCTTTGGAAGTCTTTAAAGGTGTTCTTAGAAAAGCTCGTCGAGGTTGATAACCTCAACAGGAATTTGACTCGGTTTTTACAAGATAACTTCGACTTTTCCGATTTCAGCGCGCATTATGAACCGCCACTTATGCTAACAAAACAGGAGTGCAAAGTGCTGATCAGGGGCTTAGCTGATCACTTCGACGTTATCGAAGTTAGCGCATCTACTGGGCGCGTTTTCATCGATATGGAGCGCTTTTCTCCCGAAAACAAAAAACGAGTTATAGTAGTATTTGCAACGAGAAATATTAACGAAAAAACTGTTTGTTTAATTGAAAATGTGAGTGCTAAGACATATATAAATCGTTGATCTTTTCTTTTAATCATTTTTCTTTTTGTCAAATCCTATTGTCATAACCTTAAGCTATATACTATAGCTTATGCTTATGTCATAACCTTAAGCTATACATTATACGTTAGGCTTATGACATAAGGGGCCCCATATATATTATAGCTTAGATTATGACATAAAAGCCCAGAATATATATTCTAGGGGTTTATGACAATAGGGCCTCGAATAAGCTATAGCTAAGCCCATTACGTTAAGCCCTCGAATATATATTCTAGGCTTATGTCATAACCTTAACATATAATATATTCTAGGACTTAATGTCAAAGTCTAAGATATAATATATAGCTAAGCCCATAAGCTTATGTCATAAGGACTTAGGAAAAGTGAAAGTGAAAAAAGAAAAAGGCTTAGATATTACTGCGGGAGTCTTTGCTTAAGGGCTTCGAGGTACTTTTCGAGGGCCACATATACGTCGAGCTCAAGAACATCGAGCTTAGCGGTTATATCAGACAAACGAATAGGGTCGTCAATTGTCTTAAGCGCGGAATAGACTTGCGCAAGTCTTAGAACTGCATTAGCTAAGGTATATCTTAGCGCTGAGTTGTCTTCCATAATTTCAAGGATCCGCTTTAATATCAAAAGGACTTCAGTAGTTTTACCTAATGCGGCCGCTGCAGCAATTTTTTCTCTTATAGGTCCGTCTGTCTTAGCAATTGTTTTCTCGATGTCGTCTTCCATAAAGTCGTAAAAAATTCTAAAGGCCGCAAGACTGTTGTCGCTCAAATACTCAAAAAAGCCCTTTTCGGGCGCGACCGCTTGCGCCCCCTGTGTTGGGGGCGCCAGCTCTACCTTTTGCTCACTCATGATCTCACACACTCTGGCCCTTTAGGGGCCACTTTAGGAAATAGGGCTTAGAGGCTTA
>OFEH01000637.1_pt1 | contig 10214 bp, 14 predicted proteins | sample 1521031 | NCBI WGS metagenome assembly OFEH01 (sample SAMN05518350, study PRJEB24110) | hypersaline lake metagenome | isolation source: Grendel Spring, Yellowstone National Park, Wyoming, USA | place: USA:Grendel Spring, Yellowstone National Park, Wyoming, USA | collected 2011-11-16
AAGTCTGCCACTAGGCCATCTACCTCAGGCTCACATGGGGTGGGATAGGGGACTACTGGGTGGCAGGCAGGGCTACGGCAGGGTGGGGACAGGTAGTAGAGTAACTGGGCACGACTGGCAGAACAGACAGTTATGGGGCCTGCCCTAACGCAGTAAACGGAAGTCCTGCGGGCAAGCTCTTTGGAGGGGATAATGTATAGGCCTGCCACCATCAGGACAGGCTTACATTTGCCGTTAGTGAACCGCAGGAACGTAATCGGGAACTGGGCAAAGTCTGCGATGGGGGGGATAGTTCCCTGACTGATGGCCATCACCGCACGGTGCCACTGAATATATCTTTGCTCTGCGGTACGCCATTCTGGCAGGGTTTCCCTAACCCACTGCCGTGCGTAAACACGCCTTCCTGGGGGGTGCGGAATACGCCTGGCAATGAATTCTGCCATCTCAACATCAACCTCATAGAGGTCATTGTCCTTAGACTTTATGAGGCCATAACGCATTAGCCTGCGGATGGCCTGATATATGGCCTCTTTGTTACGCAGGGCAAGGGCAAGCTCTAAGTCCTTACGTGTGAACTTAGTTAGGCCGTGAGCTAACAAATAATTGGCAAAGAGCCACACGGTAAGTGGCACGACAATTTGAACCTTGAAGACCTCAAGGCCCTGCCCCTGGGGGGCAGGGGGGTGGGGGGTGCCCCCCCTGTATATATTATAATAATGCGTGCGGTCTATGATTCTGGAGGGTGAGTCAGAAATTGTTTCTAATTGTAAGGTGCGTGAGCTTAAGGACTGTGGCCTTTCACTTTCGTAAGGTTTAAAGGTGCCCTGCGTTCTCTTACTTATGGAGGCCGTAGAGCATCACCTCCAAGGGGCGGACTGGGCGTGGAAGGTGCCACGCCGTGGGGCCCAGTCTGCCCCTGCCCCCTCATACTTATCCTACCTAATGGGCTATTGCCTGCCCAGTCCTATATATGTTAGCCAATTGTTAAGTTACCATCTACCAGTGGTGAATGTCATAGCGGGATTGTCATTTACCACTGGCCAGTGGTGAATGTCATAGGCTATATAGCCTACAATAAGGGGTTAATGGCCTATATAGCCTTGGAGCCTTTTGTGTTAGCTATAGACGGTTAATAACCGTCAGGAACTAGTAAACTGAGTGAGGGGCAAATGTCTGACAACCCAGGCAAATATGTGCGTGAAATTGAGGACAACAACCCCTTCAAGTATGTAAGCCAAGTTGAGCAAAACGGTGCCTACGTTCACCCAATGACCTACGTAACTGGCCCTGTGAGGCAGGTAAGGGTTAGGGGCAGGGGCTACGCAATAGCCGTAAAGGTGCCAAAGCCCCTGGGTGATGTACTGAAGGCTAACCCAGTTTCCGTGGCAAGGCTAACCTTCCTGGGCAAGGTAGGGGTGGCAGGCTCTACTACGGTTGTGCGTGGGATAAGGGCACCTAAGGGGAAGATGTACGTGGCACCCGTGCCTGAGTACTACGGTGCCGTGGCCCAGGCAGTCAATAAGGCCATAGAGCTCACTAACGGTGGCGTACCTTGGAGTGCGGTAATGTACGGTTACCGCTTTGCCAGGGGTGGGCAGTATAGGCCTGTCCTACTACTGCCCAAGTCCCTCCAATACGTTCAAGAAAAACGCAGTTCTAAGGGTGGCAATGTGATGCGGGTGAACAATGTCAGGATATTCCTCTATCAGGACTTGGTGCCAGGCTTTGTTGTGGGTGAAACCTATCAGTTCTACCTTGAACTGGTGCGGGCCACTGCGTGGCTCTAGCAATTAGACCTTGGGGCACCTGCCCCATGTACGGTAGAAAACGTTAGCATGGGGTGATTGCTAAACACGTGGCAATTGCTAAGGCTAGGGGCAATTGCTAAGGCCAGGGGCCTATGCTGACTACGGTGTTGTCTGGCCTCAGTTGTACAATTGTCAGGTTCCCGAAAACCCACGCATGTAGATAATGCTTAGGCAGGGGGTGGCCAGTAGGTATTACAATGAACGCAGGCCTGTGGGCTACGTGATATAGCCCCACGGCCAGTAGGGCAAGGAAGATAAGGATTAGTAAGGCCTTCAAGGCCTGCCACCTTCCTGTTGTGCCTGCCTGTTGTGCCACCTATACCATGACAACCATACTTCCCAGGGGATGGGGGGCAGTCCCTCAGACTTCCGCACCTCATTCTCATAACGCCACATGTCTATGAGGAATTTGTCAATGTCCTGCCCCTGCCCCTGTGGCTTAGGCCTTTCCTTACGCCTGAGAATCACGGCCATCACCCCCTCAGTAGAGCCAATTGTCTTCCTCAGTTGTGTACTCGTGAACCTTGAAGTAAAGCCGTTCTAAGCGGTCTAAGAGGCGTAGAGCATCTGCCTTTCTGAGGGTGCCATCCTCTATCCGCTCTAATATCAACTGGGCAACAAAGTCAAAGAGTTCTACCTCTTTGCCCTCACTACAGGCCACTAGGGTGCGTTCCTTGGGGCACTTCAAGGGGTGCCACCCCCTGCCACGGGCAGAACTCTAACGGGTGAAACCCGCAGTACTGTTACCTCAGGCAGGCCTTCCCCTTCCCCTAACTCTACGCTTAGCCTTACGTCTAACCCACGGCAGTAGGCTATGAACTCTAGGAAGTGTTTTAGCCTGAGGCCAATTAGGTCAGTGAGCCACGGCCTGACCTTCCCAGTAAAGTTGATTGGCTTACCGTGTAAGAGCGTAACAACATCTTCAACTATCCGCTCTAGGCCCTTAAGGTAGGTCTGTAGTAGGTCTGGGCACCTGCCTGCGTACGGCCTGCCCGCTATGATGTGTGTGTAGATTGAGCCAAGGGCGTTAAGGGCAAGTGGCAGGTAGATGTCCTTACCTGCCATGTTATAGACGTAGGCAAAGAGCTTAGCGTAGTAGTCCCTGAGGGGCCCAGTGGGCCCTGCCCCCTGCCAAGCATCTGGGCGTAGCCCTGCCCCCTGGCACATGTCAATAAGGTCAGCAAAGCGGATTAGCCTCACTGCCACCATGTCAGTAAGCTGACTGTAGATGTCCTCATTGGGCTTATCACTGTTTATGAGGCCTAAGACTAAGGACAGGACGTAGCTTAACGCATCTACCTGAGCCTGATAGTCCTGCGGGCAGGCAGGTGATAGGAGTGGGGCCACAGTGTGATATACGGCCACCGTGGCTAACGCATGTACTGCCAGTGGCACCCTTTCCTGCGGGAAGGCCTTCCCCTGTAGGTTGTCCAATGACCTTTTGAACGCCTCCAAGGCACTTCCCTGCGGGATGGCCTTACGGGTTATGTACTCTATGAGGGTTATGGCGTGGCCCCTAAGCCTATCCCCTGGGGCCTGTGCCAGGCCTTCAAGCTTCAAGTCCTCTTTCATAAGCCTGTCCTTAATGACTTTGAGCCTCTTTCCCATGACCTCATTGATTATGTCCTCTATTGGCCTTACGTCGCTCACTGGCCATCACCCCTGGCCTTTGATTCCTCAACTGCCCTTTGTTGAGCGTACTGCCTTAGCCTATCGGTAAGCCCCTGGCACCTGTCTGCCAGTTGTTGAGCCGTATGGGCAGACATCTGTCCCTTAGCCATCCTGTCCTCTATGACCTTAGCAATGTCCTCTAGGTAGTCAATAATGAGTGGCCTGCCCTCTACAATTTCCTGTATTGGCCCCCTGACTTGAACGCCTAGTTTCCCCTGAATCACATTAGCGTAGACGTACTTATCAGGGCCAAGGTAACACTTCCTGACCACGTTCCTATATAAGATTTCACCATTAGGCCCCCTGGCAAAGTGCCAAGCATAGAAATAGACATGTTCGTGTACCTGGCCATCCCTGCCCTTCCTTCTGACAACCCTACGCTCTAAGTAGTCAATGGGTTGTCCGCACTTAGGACAGACATAGTGAGTTGTGCCACTCACTGCCTATCACCCCCTGCCTTAGCCTTTGATTCCTCAACTGCCCTTTGTTGAGCGTACTGCCTTAGCCTGGTGGCAAGTTCCTGTAGCCTGTCAGCTAATTGTTGGGCAGTGTAAGCGGATATCTCAGTCCTGGCCATCTTATTCTCTATGGCCTTAGCAATGTCCTCCAAGTAGTCAATTAGCCTAGGCCTGCCCTCTACAACTTCCTGTATTGGGCCTTTGAGCTGTAGGCCAAGGTCTGCCTGTAGCTTTGTAGTGTAGGTATAGCGGTCTGGCCCAATGTAGTGATAAATGAACTTAACCCTGCCATCAGGCAGTACTTCCCTGTGAACGCCATAGTAGTAGGTCTTGTTACCTATATGCTTAACCTCTATGTTCCATAGGGGCTTACCGCACCTAGGACAGACATAGTGAGCGGTACCGCTCACTGGCCATCACCCCCCATCCTGGCCTTAGCCTCCTCTACCTCTTCCCTGGCCTTCTCCTCAATGTACTGCCTCATTGGCTCTAAGAGGCCTGCCAGTTCCTCTACTGCCTGGGCTATGGCCCGTGCCTGAACGGATGGCAGGGTGCGGTTAGCCATAGCGTTCCGCAGGTTACTGGCCATCTTACTAAAGTAACTGGCGTACCTGGGAATGTCCTCTAGGTCTGCCACCATTCCCTGTAGCTCTACGCCAATGTTCTGGTGCGTAACCCTGCCGTGCCTGTATGTCCTGGGGCCAAGGTAACACTTCTTTACCTTCCGTGTGCCGTCAGGGCCCCTGATGTAGTGCCAAGCTATGTAGTAAACCTGGCCTGTCTTAGTCTTCCTACGCTCCAAAAAATCAATAGGTAACCCGCACCTGGGGCACGGTTTCCCAGGCCCTAACTCACTTCCCATAGGCCCCCACCCAGGGCCCCCATGTGCCAGTGCCCGTGGGGGCTTATAAGCTTTTCTAAAATTTTTGAGCATAGTCGTTAGGGCGTGGCAGGTGCGGGTGCCGTGGCAAGGAAGACCGCAGAAAAAAGGGGGCTACGCCTGTCCTGAGGGCCGTGTGTTTCAGTGCCCTTGGGGCCTTTTATTCCTCTTTGTCCCGCTCAAAGTAAGCATCACCTGGCACAACCTGTATTCCCGTACACCTTGACATCATTAGGATTACCGCACCCTCAAGCTCTACTAACTTATCGTGTAGCTCACGGGCCCTGTCTATGTCCTGCGGGCTTTGCTGTAGGTGTTCAATAACCCACTTGAACAAAACCCTGGCGTTACCTAGGGCAAGTTGTACGTTACGCTCGCACTTTTTGGCCAGTAGGAAGGTGGCACCCCTGACAATTCCGTAGGCAGTGAGGGCCTCAGCTATGAGCCAATTGTTGATGCGGGTGGCCATGTCTTCCTGCCCGTTAGACATCCTGCGGTTGAGGTAGTGTTCAAGGTCTTCCCTTTGTAGGGTTAGGCCAAAGAGTTGTCTGCCAGTGGCAGGCGTAAGGATTCTTTCCTCAAAGTTGTACTCACTGGCCATCAGCATCACCCCCTTCCTCAGGTGGGGCCCTGACAATAGCGGGCAGTCCCGCACATCCCGTTATGAGCATCATAACGCCCACCTTCAACTTAAAGAGGCCATCCATAAGGTCTTGGAGCAGGTCAGGGTTGTCAATGTTCCCAAAGACGTAATCAAGGCCTTCCTCAAAGAGGTCTTTGTAGACCTCTATGGCCTTATGTGCCTCTTTCTCGCACTTACTGCCAAAGATTACGCCAAGTGCCTGAGTCAGGCCAAAGAGTTCCGCAAGCCTGAATATCAGGACTGGGATGTCCTCTTTGTCATAGCCTGCCCGCATGGCCACGTAGGCAGTAAGACTGCCGTACATAGAGGCTAAGCGGTCTAAGAGTGAGTCAATGCTCTTAGGAATCTCAAAGTTCACTGCCTCATTTGCCACTGCCATCACCCCCTCAGTTGTCAGGCTCAGGCGTGGCCTCAACTTCCGCACTGAGCTCTGCCAAGTCCTCAGGGCCTGCGTGAACGCAGGCAAGTGCGAAGGTGTACATGGCTACCTCCATCTTGAATAGCATCCCATCAACGTGAAGGACTACGGCCTTCTGGGACTCAGGCTCACCCTGCCAAAGGTAGTGGGATATTTCCTCAATGACATCCCTAAAGTCCCCTATCAGCTTAGCCACCTGCCTGGGGCACTTAGAGCCCAGTGTTGTGCCTATGAGCTGTAGGGCACCGTATATCTCCAAGACGTGGCTAACTAACACACCGCTAAGGTCATTGGGGCCCCTATTGGCCTTCCTGTCCTCCCAGGCCATTATCACGCCTACGTAGTGCGAGATATCCTCCAAAAAGTCATTAACTTCCCTGGGCACCTCAAAACTGAGGGCCTCACGCCCAGGCCCAGACATAGGCCTCACGCTCACTGTGATAGGCACTTTTAAAAGCGGGCCCCTGCGGAAGTGGCCCAATTCACCACGGGTGGGTGGTGGGTGCCCCCTGTGCGGTGTATTCCTAGTATAGGAACTACTGCGGGTGGCCCCTGCGTGCGGTGCGGTGGCCGTGCCAGGCAGGCTATTCAAAAATTTTTGAGCCTAGTCGTGAGGCAGTGGCGTGGGGGTGTTGTGAGGCAAGGAAGTGCCAGGCCCCCAGGCAGTGAGCCCAGGGGCCTGAGCGTGATAGGGCACGGCACGGTTCGGGCGTGAGGCCCTCAGGTCTGGGCCCTGAGAGGTGGGGGCTATGGCCCCTGTGGGTGTGCGGTAAGCGTGGCGTATTGGCAGGCGTGGCAGTATTGGCTAACGTGGCGTTCTGGCAGTATTGGCGGGTGGGGCTACCTCCTGCCATGTTACGTAAGGTGCCCGTGGCACATAAAGCTTAGCAAGTTATCTTTCCCTGCCTGTCCTGTAAAAAGAGGGGCTTACAGGTCTGCCTCACTTTACCTTAAGTAAGATGTCCTCAGCGGTCTTTGTCTCAGTGTAGTGTAGGATGTGGCTAAGGTTACGGTGGCCAGTGATTTTGGCAATGAAACTGGGGCTCACGCCTTTGCTCAGTAGGTACGTGATGTAGGCGTACCTCAGGCTATGGGTGTTGAAGCCGTAGGTGGCACGGCAGTACTCCTTTACCGCACTCTTAGGGTTCCTGACCTTTGTCAGGCGTAGGCAGGCCTGGGCAAGGTAGTCCCTTCCCTGCCTGTCCCGCAGTTCCTCAGGCAAGACCATTAAGCGGGTGTCATTGCCTTTGTGTTTCTCAACCCTAACCCGCACGGTAGTGGCCTTTGACTCGCAGAACTGCCTGGTGGCCTCTATGGCTTCCCCTATGCGTGAGCCGTTCCTAAGCTGAATTAGCAAAATGACATCCCAGGGGTGGCCCGTCTTATAGAGGTGGCCCAATATCTGGGCGTAGGCCTTACGGTAGTCTACGCAGGAATCCCACCCCTGCCTAACGCATTCCTCACGGTCAGGCACCGTGGGGCACCTTCAACCTTACCTTACGTGCGGTCTGCCCATATAAGGTCAGATGGGGGCAGTGGGGGCAGTGCGTGGCACTATGACATGGCCCTGACCTTATGTGCGTAAGGGCAGGCAGGGAATGAGGTAGGGCAGGAACGTAGTGGCCCCCTTTGGCACTGGCAGGGCCTAAGCCCTTCCCCCCATCAGCTCAGGACACCCGGGGGCCATCTAGTGCCATATTGCCATAGGGTGCCCTCATCGGTCATTTGGGGGGCAATCTGGGGGCCAGACTCCCTTCATCTGATTGTCCCAGTTCCTGGGGGTGCCCTATAAGCCTACTGTCGGTGGGACTGCGGTCTTCCGTGAGGTTCACCACTGGGGGGTGGTGAACGCCATGGGGCTATGACATTGCGGGACTGTCGCACTTAATACTAATAATAGGATAGTAGAGCGTGGGGGCCTGCCTATGGCAAGTGAGGCCCAGGCAGGGGCCAAGCCCAGTGAGGGCAGGACTGACGCACTCAGTGAGCTAAATCAGATAGTCCGCAGTGCCCCAAAGTGCCCCCCTAACGTGAACTGTGAGGGCCTTATTGCCTTCCTGGGAATTACGGCAGGGCTCTACCTGGCCCTAAAGGCCATTAATGACGGCCTGAGCACTGCGGGCACCCACGGTTGTAACTGGGACATCTGCCAGACCGTTATGAGGCTCATAGACAGGGACATCAACCGCATCAATGAGCTAATGAGTAGGGCCAGGGGACTCATTAGTGAGGGCAAGCTTGACAGTGAGGTGTTAGACCTTATTACTAATGAGGCCTCTCAGGTGATTGAAGACGTAACGCACTACTATCCCGTAGCCATTGACCTACTGGCACGGTACGGCAGGGGCAGGCCAAGGCAGGGGCAGGGCGTATAGACTCAGGAAGGCGTTCAAAAATTTTTGAGCATAGTCGTTAGGCCATGGCCTCCAAGCGGGCCTGCGGTGCCACCATCCCGTAGAGGTACCTGTAGGTTTCCCCCAGTGGCCTGCGTAAGAGGGCAAGGACTGCCACGGCAAGGCCAAGACTGTCATAGTAACTAAGCCCCAGTTTCTCTAGGACTTCCTGCCTGACTATTGCCCCTGCCTTAATCACGCTATAGCGTGGGGGATAGACGTACTTATCTATGGTGCGGGCAGTGTAATCGGGATAGACCGTGATGTAGCCAAGGCCAAGTAGGTCTTGAAGCCCTGCGGGTTCCCTGAGCGGGACAATGAACTGGGTGAACGGTATGACCTTACGGTAGTACCTCCAAGAACTGCCAATAAGCCGTGAGGCCCTCACGGGCTCAGTGAGGCCACGCTCTACCTTTGACCTACTGCCTGGGGGCTTAGCAATGGTGGCACCCCAAAGGTAGATGTCAGTGGGTGGCTCATTAGCGTGGCCACCCGTAACGGCAGACCTGGCAAGCTCCAAGAACATGTCAGCTATTTCCTCTACGCTCTTACCGTAGAGCCTGGGATAGAGGGACTTAGCCTTATCGGTGGCAAGCATGGCAGGCAGGTCATTAACGGCAGAATACTGTAGGTCAGTGAGCCACTGTAGGCACCGCAGGACTTCAATTAGCATGGCCTTATACTCCAAGTAGAGCTGGGCGTAGAGGTAATAGCTTAGCCAATTGAAGTTAATGACTACCGCAGGCCACCCAAGGGGGTTGTCCTCAGTAACGGCAATGGTGTAGCGGTAGAGGCACCCGTGGGAACTGGTGCGGAACACCATAACGGGAACGTATGAGCCACTGTCCTTATCCCCCCACCGTTCCGCTATGTCCCTTAGCCATATCCTATACTTATCACGCAGGGGCACCGTGTTCACCGTACCGTGCCCATCACATCAGTCTACGCATTACCTGCGAGTTTCTTAAACCTTGAAAATACGGACAGGGGCACGCCATCAGTGAGGACATTCTAAAATTTTTGAGCCTAGTCGTTAGGGGCAGGCCGTGGCGTGCGGTGGCGTGTGAGCATGACAACCTTGATGGCCGTGGCAATGTGATGGGCCTTAGCGTAGAGGTGCGTAAGGATGTCCTGGGGGCCAAGCCTAGAGGTTACGCCACCCAGTGGCCTGGCCTCTAGCCTAACGGTGCCCTGCCTGTCCTTCCGCTCATTGTGATAAATAAAGTCATAGTCTAAGGACATGTCCCTTGAAAGTGAGCCATCACGGTCTGGCAGGGAAACCCAGACCTCAAAGTGAGTAACCCTAACCCTACGCACTGAGGCCCTACGCAGTAGGTGGGCACGGATGTCCTCACAGGTAAGCCATTCCGTGGGCCCCCTTTGTAGCTCAACCGCTAAGAGCTTTGACTTCCCCCACCCACGGCCTTCCCTTTCCTGATAGTACACGTTACGCAGGAAGACCTGGGGTGGCCCAAGGTAGGGCGTAACCTCAGGCCTACGCTTACGGCCCTCATAGGCAGTGGCAAAGAGCTCCAAGGACTTAGCGGTAAGGGCAGTGATGGGGAGGCCAGTGGCAGACCTGCCGTAGCCCGCAAGCGTAGAGTAGAGGGACAGGGTGGTGATAAGGGCAAGGTCAGTAAAGGCCTCTACGCCCTGGCAGAACTGATAGATGTCAGCTCCAAGGTGATTCCTGACAAAGGAAGACCTGGGGATAATACGCAGGTGCGGGGGATGGCCCCCACGCCTACTGACCTCTACGCTAAAGAGGTCATAGGGGACTGGGGACTTGAAGGCTACGCCAGGCTCATAACGCCTGGCAGTGTGCGGAAGGTCAGACAGGGGGATAAGGGTGCCCTTGAAGTCTGCCACCAGGCCATCTACCTGCCCGCAGGGGGGGGGATAGGGGACTACTGGGCAGGGTGGGGACATGTAGGAAAGTAACT
>OFEH01000638.1_pt1 | contig 10206 bp, 10 predicted proteins | sample 1521031 | NCBI WGS metagenome assembly OFEH01 (sample SAMN05518350, study PRJEB24110) | hypersaline lake metagenome | isolation source: Grendel Spring, Yellowstone National Park, Wyoming, USA | place: USA:Grendel Spring, Yellowstone National Park, Wyoming, USA | collected 2011-11-16
ACGGATCTCCACCGCAGGAAGGGGAGGGGACTGACCCTCACGGAGCTGAGGCAGCTGGCGCTGGACCTGAGGAAGCGGAGCGAGTACTACCAGCGGCTCCGCTCCCAGGTGGCGCAGGGGATCGCCGACCGGTTCCACGGCGCCAGGCGGAGGTTCCGCGAGGGCGTGCTACAAGCGCGGACTCGTGAACGCGATCTGACGCCGGGCGACGGGGTCTTCGAGTGCCCGGCCCGCGGCTGGAGGGCCGATCGCGATTACAACGCGCCCCTCAACACGCTGAGGAGGGCAGGATGGGAGCCACCCGCGGCGCCTGCGGAGCCCCGCCCCCTGCCCATGGCCGAGGGCCGCGGGCAATGTGGGGCAGTGAAGCGGGAAGCCTCATCCTGAAGGGCGGGGCAGCTCACCAACGCTCTGGTCGAATGCACGATCACACGGGCGCTTCGAGCTTCAGGCGGGAGGCTATCTCCCCCCAGATCCCCCTGGGCAGGAGGAGCCACACGGCTATGGTGGCAAGCCCCTCCACCAGGAGACTCCACCCGGCGTACCCCGAGGTCGAGTAGAGGAGCGCCACGAACGCTATCGCGCCTATGGGCGCCCCCATTATCCTCCCCGCCCCTCCCACGAGCGCCACGAAGATCATCCCGATGACCCATGACAGGTTGAACATCGATGTGGGTATTAGGTAAGCTGCGTAGAGCGCGTAGAGGGAGCCGGAGATCGAGGTCAGCGCCGCCGAGAGCACGAACACGTACACCTTGCTCCTGAAGACGCTCACCCCCGATTCGGCGGCGACCACCTCGTCCGCCCCGATGGCCCTCAGCCCCAGGCCCAGCTTGGACCTGTAGAGGTAGTAGATGATCAGCGACGAGGTGGCCAGGAGCGCCAGGGATCCGAGGTAGACGTCGTGGCCCGGGATGGCGAGCGCGGGCCTGTACGTGACACCCTCCCCGGCGCCCACATAGCTCCAGTTCTCGAACGCCAGCTGGAAAATCTGGGCGGCGATCCACGTCCCGAACGCGAAGTAGGCACCCCTGAGCCTGAGCAGGGGGAACGCGAGCGCGGAGGCCAGGGCCGAGCTGAGCGCCGCGGAGGCCAGCATCGCCGGGACTATGGGGATCCCCATCCTGCCGAATATCACCAGGCCGTAGGCGCCCAGCCCCACGAACAGCTGCTGCCCCAGGGACACCAAGCCCGCGTGCTCCGCCAGGAACCCCCAGAGGAGGGCGGCGGACCCGTATATCAGGGCCAGGATGAGGAACCCCTCGAGGAGGCTGCCTCCCCATGCGGGCACGGAAGCGGCCAAGACCAGGAGGGCCGCCGCGTAGAGCGCCCTGCCACCCACCCTCATTCCATCGGAACACCTCCCCCCTGAGTATGCCGCGGGGGCTGGCGACCAGTATGACCAGTATCACCAGGAGCGTCGTGAGCATCTGGAAGGTGGCCCCGAGCGCGAACCCTGCGAGCACGAACACCTCGCCAATGATCAGCCCGCCGATGAACGTCCCCAGGAGGCTCCCCAGCCCCCCTAATATCACCGTCCCGAAGGCTATCAGCATGTAGTCCGGCCCGGAGCTCGGGTAGAATGTGAAGGTGGACCCCAGGAGCACCCCCGCCACGGCGTTCACTGCCATCGCAAGGCCCATGGCCACCGAGTAGACGTACTCGGGCCTTATGCCGAGTATGCGCGCAGCGTACTCGTTCGTCGAGACCGCGCGCATCGCCCTGCCGATCGCGGTGCGCGCCAGGACTGCCTGAACGGCCGCCAGTGTCGCCACGGAGGCGGCGAGATCTATCAGCAGCACCGCCTGCGTCCTGAGGGGCCCGATGGAGACGCCGCGCAGGAGGTACCCGGCGGCGAGGCTCCTCTCATTATATGAGAATATTATCAGCAGTAGGTTCTCCAGCGCTATGCTGAGCGCGAACGTCACTATCACCACGTGGTTCGGTCCCCGCCTCAGGGCCCTGTTGAGCAGGAACCTCTGTAGGGCCCACCCGATGGCGAACATCGCAGGCACCAGCCACACGAGGCTGAGGAGGGGGGGAATGCGCCAGGCCTCGAGGGCAGCCAGCGCCATGTAGGCCGCCAGTATCGCCAGATCCCCGTGCGCGACGTTGATCTCCCTCACGATGCCTAGGGATAGGGAGAAGCCGTAGCCCGTGAGAGCGTAGAGCCCGCCCAGGAGCAGACCCTGGAACGCAAGGGTGGCCGCGACGTTATACATCCTGTGACCGGAGCTGACTATGTCACGTTCTATAAGCCTTTATCCGTGGAGCCCGATTGGCGCCGCTGGGGGTGCCGGCGCTCCCGGGCCCCGCTCGCGGGGCGCGAGCCCGCTCCCCCCTCCTCGGGCGCCTGGCGCCCGAGCCGCCCTCCATGACCACGCTGCCGCCCTCCATGACGTACCACCTGTCGGCGATCTCCATGAGGCGCCTGTACCTGTGCTCCGTGATGACCATGGACACTGTCCCCCTGAGCCTCGCTATCACGCTGTCGTAGAGGTTCTCCATCACGATCGGCGCCAGGCCGGCCGATGGCTCGTCCAGCATAAGCACCTTCGGCCTCGAGATGAGGGCCCTGGCAATGGCGACCATCTGCTGCTCCCCCCCGCTCAGAGATCCGACCCTCCACTTCTCCTTCCCCCTCAGGGCGGGGAAGAGCGAGTATATGGATTCCAGCCTGTCCCTGAGCTGCCGCCCATCGAGGCCCCAGGCGCCCAGGAGCAGGTTGTCCCTGACGCTGAGGGATGGGAAGAGGCCGCGGCCCTGGGGCAGCAGCGCTATTCCCATCCTGCATATCCTCTCCGGGGGCAGCCCCGTTATGTCCCTCCCCATGAAGTATATCCTGCCGGAGTCCGGCCTCACGACGCCGCATATGACGTTGTAGAGGGTGGTCTTCCCGGCCCCGTTGGGCCCTATGAGCGCGACGAGCTCCCCCTCGCCCACGTCGAGGCTCACGTCCCTCAGGACGGGGACGCCGCCGTAGCTCTTAGAGACGTTCACGAGCCTGAGGAGCGCCTCCCCCTTGGACACCGTTCCCCTACAACCCGAGCGGCAAATATTTTACCTTTCCCTCATCCGGCCGCGGTCACCCTTTAGCCTGACCGGTTGTGGCGCGGACCCGATCCGCTCGACCCTGCGACGGCGCGGGGATCGGCGCCCCCCGCCGCTCCTCCCCAGCACGCGCAGCAGCCCCCTCAGGTCGGGTATCACAGCATCGGGCTTCTCGGTGGGACAGTACGCGTCCCTCACGACGAGTATCGAGAAGCTGCCCATCCGCCTGGCTGGTATTATGTCGTAGTCGCGATCGCCGACGACGATCACCTCCCGGGGGCTGAGCGAAATCCTGGCCGCGGCCTCGAGGAACATGTCGGGCTCCGGTTTCCCCCTCTCGACGCAGTCGCCGCCCACCACGGCGTCCATCAGCTGCAGCAGGCGCGCAGAATCCAGGAACAGCCTCGCTATGCTGGACGGCAAGGACGTGGCGACCGCCATCCTGATCCCCAGCGACCTGAGCTCCGCCAGGACCTCCGGGACCTCCGGGAAGGCCCTCACCTCGCCGGCGTGCTCCTCGAGGTACCTCGACCTCAGGTTGGTTAGCTCCATCAGCGACGAGGGGGACGAGGGGCCGACGAACGCCTCTGCTATCTTGGAGGCCGGGAGCCCCACGAACCGCTCTATCTCGGACGGATCGACGCGATGCCCGAGGGAGCGCAGCGCGAACTCCCAGGCCGCGGACACGAGACGCACGGTGTCCAGCAGGGTCCCGTCCATGTCGAAGATCACGCCGCGGACTCCGCTGGGCGCCGAACACCCGCTCAAGCTCGCCCAGCGGGGCGACCGCCCGTATATTAATGTCTTCAGCCATCGGGCCCGGGGCCGCAGCGATGCCCGGCAACCCGATCGGGCTGCCGGGCATCCCATGAAGGCTGTTAACGTGCGATCGTATCTGCTGGTAGCTGCGCTATACTTTTAACCGGTCGGGGCGGCACGGCTGCAGATGCCAGCCAGCAGCGGGTCGGAGCTGGAGTTCAAGTTCCAAGCGGTCGAGGAGGAGGAGCTGGAGCCCGAGTACGACGTCGTGATAGTCGGGGGAGGGCCGGCGGCCTTCAGCGCCGCGGTCTACAGCGCGCGCTTCCTGATGAAGTCCGTGATGATAGGGGAAGAGCCCGGGGGCCAGCTGACGCTCGCGGGCACCGTGGATGACTACATAGGTATACCCGAGGTGATAGCATCGGACCTTATAGAGCGCTTCCAGGGCCACGCGGCGAAGTACGGCGTGAGGCTGGTCATGGATCGGGTGGAATCCGTGGAGGAGTTGGAGGACTCCAGGAAGCGCGTGACCACGCTGGGGGGGCGCGAGACCGTGGCGAAGGCGGTCATAGTGGCCATAGGGTCCAAGAGGAGGAAGCTCGGCGTTCCCGGCGAGGATAAGTACAACGCCAGGGGCGTGAGCTACTGCAGCGTCTGCGATGCCCCCCTCTTCAGGGGGGCTGAGGCCGTGGCGGTCGTCGGAGGGGGCGATTCCGCGGTTGAGGGCGCGGCCCTCCTGGCTGACTACGCCAAGAACGTCTACCTGATACACAGGAGGGACGCGTTCAGGGCGCAGCCGATAAACGTGGAGGCCCTGCGCCGCAAGGGGAATGTGAAGTTCCTCCTGAACTCGGTGGTGAGGGAGATATTCGGCGATACGAAGGTGCGCGGATTGATCGTGGAGGACCTGAGGAGCGGGCGCCGCTCCGAGCTGCGCGTGGACGGAGTATTCATAGAGATAGGCTTCGAGCCCGACGTGGAGTTCGCCAGGAGGAACGGCCTGGGGACCAGCGAGGGAGGCTACATAGTTGTGGATGACTGGATGAGGACCACGAGGCCCGGCGTGTTCGCGGCCGGAGACTGCACGAGTGCCTGGGTGGGCTTCAGGCAGGTGGTCACCGCGGTGGCGCAGGGGGCAGTGGCCGCCTACTCGGCGGCTCGCTACGTGAGGGATAAATGGGGCTGATGCGACGCGGCCAAGCGCCCGATACCCATTTCGCAGCGATGCCGACGACCCTTGCGCGGGGGATGCCGCATGGCCAGCATCAGGGTGATAGCGCCCGCATCGTCAGCAAACCTGGGGCCCGGCTACGACGTGCTCTCCATGGCGCTCGACGGGCTACATGACCTGCTGGAGGTCAGCGTGGAGGAGGGATCGGGCATATCCCTGGAGGTCAAGGGAACATACGCGGGGGAGGTCCCGGAGGATCCCGCGAGGAACAGCGTCGGCGTGGCGGCGTCGGAGCTCCTGAGGGTATCGGGCATCAGGGCGCACGTCCACGTGGTCCTCCACAAGGAGATCCCGCCGTCATCCGGCCTCGGGAGCAGCGGCGCGGGGGCGGCCGGCGTGGTGTGGGCGCTGAGCAGGATGCTCGGATTGAATATGGATGAGAGCTCGCTCGTGGAGATAGCCGGGAGCGGCGAGAGGGCGGCCGCGGGGGCGGTGCACTATGACAACGTGGCCGCATCGCTGCTCGGTTGGTTCAACATAGTGAGGCCCGGGTCGCCGCCGCGCGTGGTCACCGTGAGGCCGCCGGAGGGGGCCTCCATACACGTGGCGCTGGCGGTGCCCATTGGCCCCAGGGCGGGCGGCAAGACGAGGGCAGCGAGGGCCCTCGTCCCCCACGAGGTGCCCATCGAGAGCGTCGTCTGGAACCTGGCATCGGTAGCCATGATCGTGGCCGGCGCGGCGCGCGGCGACGCGGCCCTGATGGGCACTGGGATGTCGGACCTCATCGTGGAGCCGGCGCGCAGCAGCATGGTGCCCGGCTACTCGCGGGTCCGGAGGGCGGCGATGGAGGCGGGCGCGCTCGGCGTGGCGATCAGCGGCGCGGGGCCATCGATGATAGCGCTGACCGGCGACGCCGAGGCCGCCGGGAGGGTGGCCAGGGCCATGGCAGAAGCCATGGAGGCCGAGGGGACGGCGGCCGTCGGGATCCCCTCCAGGCCGGGGCCGGGTTGCAGGGAGGCCCGTGACTCCGTCTGAGGTTAGCGCCCGATGGGCGCGCTACGCCAAGTACGTCCTCCTCACGAGCTCGTCCCTGAGCAGCTCCTCGGGAGTCCCCACCTTGACGATGGACCCCCTGTCCATTAAGTACACGCGGTCGGCCACCTCGAAAACGAGCGCGGCGTTCTGCTCCACGAGGAGGATGCCCATCGTCCCCTTGAGCTCCTTCAGCGCGTCGTAGATGTTGTCGACTATCCTGGGCGCGACGCCAGTCGATGGCTCGTCCAGCATCAGCACCTTCGGCCTCGAGATGAGGGCCCTGGCAATGGCGACCATCTGCTGCTCCCCCCCGCTCATCGTGCCCACCTTCTGGGACATCCTGCCCCTGAGAGGGGGGAAGAGCTCCAGCACGCGCCTGACGGCGGACTCGTAGTCCTCGCCGGACCTGGCGCCCAGATTGGAGTGGGCGAGCCTCAGGTGCTCCCCCAGCGTGAGCCCGGGGAAGAGCTCCCTAGTGTCCGGCACGTAGCCGAGGCCGAGCTTGGCTATCACGTGGGCCGGGAGCCCGGCTATCTCGATCCCGTCGAGCTTCACGGAGCCCGACCAGGGCCGCACGACCCCGGCTATCGTGCGCAGGGTGGTCGTCTTCCCCGCGCCGTTGGGCCCTATGATGCCGACCAGCTCCCCCCTCCCGACCGCCAGGTCGACGCCGTTGAGGGCTATAAGCCCGCCGAACCTCTTGGTGACACCCGACACCTCCAGGAGCGACATGCGATCACCTCTAGCCGTCAGCGCGCCTGCCTCGCCCTCCTGGTTTCCATGTACCTAGCCACATAGCCATATATCCCCTTCGGTGCCCTCAGGAGGACGACGATCAGGAGGAGGCCGAATATCACGAGCGCCAGGTTGCCGCCCACGACCGAGATCGAGCTCAGCGAGGACCTGATCCAGTTCTGCAGCGGGTCGAGGAACACGGTGCCGATCAGGACCCCCTCCGGGTACCCCATCCCGCCTATCATGGAGTAGAAGACTGGCCAGATGCTGTATTCTAGGTCGGGATACCCGAAGTAGTCGGGCGCCACGTAGCTCGTGTATAGCGCGACGAACATCGCCCCCGCGAGCGCCGCCATGTAGCCCGAGATGCCGAAGATCATCGTTTTGTAAAGCCGCGAGTTTATCCCGATTGTGCCCGCGGCCGTCTCGTCGTCATTTATCGCCGATAGGGCGAACCCGATCCTGCGATTCTTGATCAAGAGGATCACCAGATAGGCGGCGAACGCCAGCGCGGATGATAGGGCGAGCCTGGCGCCCAGGGAAAGCGGGAATGCTGGGAGTGTGAGCCCCACGGCGCCCGCCGTCCAGGGGGACAGCTGGCTCGAGACCGCGAGCGCGTAGCCGGCAGGCGTGAGCGCGAAGGTGAATATGCCTATGTACCAGTCCCTGAGCTTGGACGACACGAATCCCACGGCCAGCCCGGCGAGGGCGCCCACCGCGGGGCCGGCGAACAGCGCCAGCCACGGGTTAACGCCGTAGCTGACGACGAATATGCCGTAGGCGTAGGCGCCCAGCGCGAAGAACAGGGCCTGCCCCAGGGACACCATGCCGGTGTTTGCTAGGAGCGACCATGAGAGCGAGTAAACGTAGAAGACCATGATCGTCATCGCGATGAGCGTCGGATAGCTGCCCCACATCCTCGATACGGCCGTTATTATTGCCAGCGCGACCGCGACCGCGATCGCCTTGATGTAAGTGGAGCCCGGGAGCTTCAGCCTCTTGCCGACGCCCGCGCTCATGCTCATCCACCTCTGAATATGCCCGAGGGCCTCACCAGGAGTATCAACGCCAGTATTATGAAGGCTATGGCCTCGCCCCACGTCTCCCCCATGTAGTAACTGATGAAGCTCTCAGCGAACCCTATTATCGCGCTCCCCACCATGGTGCCGGGTATGCTGCCGACGCCGCCAAGTATCATGACGGCGAACGCCATCAGGGTCAACAGGATCCCTGTGAATGGGTCGAACGTGAACGCTATGCCGTAGAGGGTTCCGGCTATCGCCGCCAAGGCGCTCCCGACTATGAATGTCAGGTAACCTAACCTGCTCGCGTCTATGCCCGATATGCTGGCGCCCACCGGGTTCTGGCTCAGGGCCCTTATCGCTATACCCTGGTTCGTCCTGAATAACCAGTAGTAGAGGGCGACCATTATCGCCCAGGATATCAATATTATGGACAGGTCGTCGTAGGTCAGCAGGACGTTGCCCGGCAGGAGGATCCCCGTGCCGCGGAGCGGGGATGGTATCTCCACTCCGGTGCGGTATACGGGGAGGAAGTAATACGCAAGCCCGTTCTCCAGCACGTACGAGACGCCGATCGTTATCAATATCATGTTGACCGGGCTGGTCCTGGCCGCCGGCTTCAGCGTAAACCTGTATATCAGGACCCCGAACCCCGCGATTACCAGCACCGCGGGTATCATGGCCAGATATGGGCTCCATCCCTCCAGCGTCACGAACAGGAAGGCGATGAACGCCCCGAGGACCATCAGGTCCCCGTGGGCGAAGTTCACGAGCTTCAGGGTCCCGAATATCAGCGTGAGGCCGGTCGTCAGCAGGAGATATATGCTGGTGAAGAGCAGGCCGTACAGCGCGGTTGACAGCAGATAGGACGGTATGAGGAATGCTGCCATCGGCCGCGGCCTAAGTATATGCTGTATATAAAGATTGATGTCTTGAGAGCCGTCCTAATTCTTACAACATATCGAGTTACGACATCATTGTTTGAAGAATATAGTGCCATCTACCATATACGCTCACACATATATCATCCTGATATGTTGAATAAAAAAATAAATAGAGTTACTGGAATACGTCACGGGAATATCCCGAACTGCGGGCTCGCCGTGGCGAACTGGGACGGCCAGACGACCTGCGTGTAGGGCTGGCCGCTCGTCGAGTTCCAGAAGACCTCGATCATCAGCGGCTGGAGCGACACCTCGTGGAAGCTGTCGAACAGGGTCCCGCTGGGCGTCGGCTTCACCAGCACGACCAGCTGCGGGGGCGGCGACATCGTTGCCAGGGCGTTTATCACGGCGGTGTTCTGGGTCGTTCCCGCGTCATGCAGCGCGTAGGCGGCGACCCACACGGCGTCGTATCCGGAGGCGCCCAGCAGGTTGCCCTGCTGACCGCTCAGCTCCTTGTAGGCACTCCTGAAGGCCGCCCACTTGGCGTTGATCGTGGCGTTGCTCGTCACGGCGTACTCGGGGTAGTTGGTGGATATGAACGTGCCAGCTGCATCGGGGCCGGCGGCGCTCGGCCCGTAGAACGACATGTCGTCGACTATTCCAGTGGAGGGCCCCATCACCACTCCCTTGAGGGCCGGGAATGTGGCGGCCTGCTGCTGGAATGCCGCCTCCTCGTTCGGGAAGGAGCCCAACACGATCGCGTTGGGGCTCTCGGTGGCGATCTTACTCAGTATGCTCTGGAACTGGGTGCTGCCGAACGGATACCACTCCACATCGACTATCTGTATCTGGTTCTGCCACCCGTTCTGGTATATCGTGTAGTTGAAGCCCCACAGGTAGTCCTGTCCGTACTCCGTGTTCTGCCCAACGTAGACGACCCTCAGCGGCCCGCTGGTGCTCTGTCCCTGGGAGCTCTGTATCTGGTCCTTGTACTGGTACAGGAACTCGGCGGCCCACTCGCCGTACTGGATCCCGGTGGGCTGGTAGTGGAATATCATCGACTTCGACGGATCGAAGTTCGTGAGGTTGCTGGTCCTCGTCGCGAGCGGCGAGGAACATATGAATATCGATGGCTCATCGTACTGCTGGATGACGGGTATGTCGGCTATCGCCACGACGCTGGCGGGGGTCGTTATGAGTATCGCTGCGTGGTCGCTGGTTATCAGCGTGGAGGTGGCCGTGGGGCCGAGGGATGGGTTCGTCTGGTCGTCCTGCCACACTAGGTTTATCGTGTAGTTGCCCGGCCCGTTCGGCCCGTTGGCCATGTATATTCCTCCCTGGGAGTTTATCTGAGCGGCCGCCAGCTGTGCGCCCCAGAGGACCTCCTCGCCTATGGGCCCGAGAGCGCCCGTGAGCGACTGCTCGAGCCCGATCGTCACCTGCCCCACTATCGCGTGCGTCGGCGTCGGGGTGGGAGTGGGCGTGGGAGTGGGGGTGGGCGTCGGCTTGGGCGGAGGGGGCCTGGTGACGTACCATGCGGCCACCCCGC
>OFEH01000640.1_pt1 | contig 10153 bp, 10 predicted proteins | sample 1521031 | NCBI WGS metagenome assembly OFEH01 (sample SAMN05518350, study PRJEB24110) | hypersaline lake metagenome | isolation source: Grendel Spring, Yellowstone National Park, Wyoming, USA | place: USA:Grendel Spring, Yellowstone National Park, Wyoming, USA | collected 2011-11-16
GTTGAGGTCTCTGAGTCTGGGGGTAGGGTTACTGGGTTATCGGCTAGGGGTATTTACATAGATTACTACAGGCCCTACCCACTCCTATCCCTCCAGAGGCCAATTGACATAGTCCTAGTCGATGAGGCGGCCATGATGCCCCTCCCCGTGTTATACGGCATACACGGCAGGTTCAATAGGGTTGTTTACTCAACTACGATACACGGCTATGAGGGTGCTGGCAGGGGCTTCAGCGTGAGGTTCCTCAAGTACCTTAAGAGTAGGAGGGGGGTTAAGGTCCTTGAGTACGAGATGGAGGAGCCTATAAGGTACGCGAGGGGTGACCCAATCGAGAGGTGGCTATTCAACGCCTTCCTCCTAGACGCCGAACCAGCCCACGTGGATGAGAACGACGTTAAACTGGTCAGCGAGGGAAAGGTTAAGTACGTTGTACCTAACATTGAGGAACTTTTCCTCAAGGATGAGGAGACCCTGAGACAGTTCTTCGGCATATACGTCCAGGCCCACTACAGGAATGAACCGGACGACCTGGGCATGATGATGGATGCACCCCACCACACGGTTAGGGCCCTTACCCTGGAGAACGGTAAGGTTGTGGTCTCCATTGAGCTGGCTGAGGAGGGTGGTTTAGATGAGGAGACGGTGAATAACATGGTGCTTGGCTTTAAGCCGCCAGGCAACATAATACCCGACAGGATGGTTAAGTACTGGAAGATGCCTGAATTCGCCAAGTTGAGGGGTTGGAGGATTGTTAGGATAGCAACACACCCAGAGCTGCAGGATAGGGGCCTGGGTTCAGTGGCTCTCAGGATGCTTGAGGATGAGGCAAGGGCCAGGGGGCTAGATTGGGTTGGGGTTGGCTTCGGCGTTAACCCTCAACTACTAAGGTTCTGGGTTAAGAATGGCTACTTACCAATACACATAAGCCCGGAAAGGAACCCGGTAAGTGGAGAATACAGCGTGCTAATGGTTAAACCCATAAGTGAGATGGCCAGGAAGGTTGTGAGCTATGCTAACAGGGAGTTCAGGATTAGGCTAGTTAACAGTCTGAGCGGGCCCTACGTTAACCTGGAGCCTGACGTAGCCCTAATGCTACTTATGGGCGAGGAACCCGTTGAGAGGGGTCATGAACCAGGTTTAACGGGTGGCCAATTCAATAGGCTTGTGGCCTATGCCTGGGGCCCAATGACGTATGAGAACACGGTTGATGCCTTGATGGAACTCTTCAAGGCGTACTTCATGGTGATCAGCAGGGGTGGTTCAAGGCTACCTGAGATTATTGAAAAAGGCATCATAGCCAAGGTCTTCCAGTCAAGGACCTGGAGTTCAGCGGCCAGGGAGCTGGGTGTTAAGCCAACGGTCCTGATGCTTGGGCTAAGGGCTATATCGAGAATACTGCTGGTCTACTTCTATGGAAGTGAGCTTAAGATACCCATATACATGATTCAGCCATCTAAGAGACAGAGGCAGGCCTACTAGACCCAGTCTCAGCGGCTTGCCTTAAACTCAAAGGTATTATATATGCCTTAACGGGCTTATTACCCATGATCTCTAGGACCACGACCAGTTCAGCATCCTTAAGCTCACTGGGTATTGACCTAAGGATCCTTTGGTATGAGTCCTTAGCTTCACGTATAATGTTAAGTAAGTCCCTGGGATCTAAGGCAACGTTAACCATGGATTCAACATCAATCGCATTGATGAAGTCCCCCCTAGACACTGCCCCCTTAATGACCGACTCAGCCTCAGTTAGCCCCTTAACCATGCTCTCAACGAACCTGGTGAACTCCCCAACACTCCTGAAAACAATGTAATCAGTACTCACCAGAACTAGACCTCAGACGCAAATTTAAACATACCGAGAAAAACAGGGTTTGATTTCACCTAGTTTCAGCCCTGGAGTCAAGCCGTTTCAAGTCGTGGAACCGAGGTTCCGGAACATGATCCTTTAAATCCTGGCTAGGTAAAGTTAACTCATGAACCCAGTCAACGTAGCCATACTGGCCCTAGCCATAGGGCTTGCTGCGGTATTGGGAGCCATACCAATACACCCACTGGCCACTGGAGTTACAAACACCACTACTACAGTTACTAATACAACTACTATAACAACTAACACTACCGCAGCACCGTTCACTGCTGCCAATGCCTCAATGGCTCAGAACGCCACCTGTACTGCAGCTAGTGTTCACGTGGAGCTTAGCCTATTCTTCTACCAGAAGGTTGTGCAGGTAGCCAACCTCACGGGTGAGCTTAAGGTAGTTAATGAAACCTTAAACGAAGCACTTAACCTAACCAGGGAGGCTAATGAATCGTTAAGCAAGGGCCTATGCTTCACCGCGCTCAAGGAGGCCATTGAGGCAATGCACATTGAACAGGGGGCGTGGAGCACGGTGGTTATGAGTTACGCCAGGGAGAGGCACCTGAACGTGACCGAGCTCGCCAAGGCTGAGGCTGAGTTGAGGGTACTTAATAGGACTTTGGCAATTGCCCTCAGGATTGCTAATGAGACAGGTAACCAAACCCTGGTTAATGAGTTGAAGGGCTTAATCAACCAGGTTAAGCTGGCTGGGGAGTTAATTAAGGCTGGTAACTACACTGGCGCATTGAAGGTTCTTAGTAGTGTTAAGGAGTCTATTCACAACTTAGCTAAGCAGGTTCATGAGGAGGCTAGGAAGTGGGCTGAGGAGTATAAGGCACTCCATAGGCATGGTAAGGGTGGTGAACACTCCAAGCCAACCCATGGTAAGGGCCAGGGTGGAGGCAGTAATAGTGGTAATGGTGGTAGCGGTAAAGGTCACCATTAATTTAATAAATAATGCTGCATTGTTTATCAAAATTTAAAATCTCTTTCTTTTTATGTTTAATACTCCCTGTATACTATGAATTTAGCCAACTCCTCAAGCTTCCTGGTGTGCTCATTGCTTGGGATTTTACCTAACTCACTTAATGCCTTGTTCATGTACTCGTTAGCCATCTTAATGGCCTCATCCCTAGCCCTTGTTGATGATATAACCTCCACCGCCTCCTTAACATCCTCCTGGGTTGGCCTTGGCTTAGAGAGGATGCTGAGTAGCTTACCAGCGTTGCTGCTTTCAAGGAGTGAGAGTAGTATTACTATGTTACCCACCTTATGTTCCTTAATATCCTTACCGATCTCCTTACCGAACTTCCTCAGGTCGCCGAATATGTCCAGTACATCGTCTATTACCTGGAAGGCCACACCCACATTATACCCAAAGTTGCCTAACGCCTCCAGCTGCTCACCACTGCAGTTGCCTGAAAATCCCCCAAGCCACATGGATGTTTTGAAGAGTGCAGCCGTCTTAAGGGATATCATCTTCACGTAGAGTTCCCTTAGACCTGGCTTAATCTCCCTAACAAGCCTATTCTCAATGAAGTAGGGATCCCTCCTACCTGAATACTCCATCAATATGTCCAGCCTCTCCCCCTCGTCAATGGCCTTTATGGTATCTGCAACTACCTTAGCCACCACCCTCGGGTCCTTTGTTTCAAGTATAGCCTCCTCAATAGCCTCCCTGTACCATATGCCTACCAGTATCGCCGCGTAGTCACCGTACCTCTTCCTAACAGTGGGCATGTTCCTCCTTAAATCGGCCTCGTCAATTATATCATCGTATATGAGCGAGTAGTTGTGTATCAACTCAACTATAGCTGCATAGGGTAAGGAGGAGTCGACGTTACCCCCACAGGCCAGGGAGGCCTCAATGACCATGAGCGGCCTAATCCTCTTACCACCCGTTGAGACTTGGTAAACCACAGCCTCCTTAAAGGATGGGTCAACCCCAATGGTAAGGTACCTCTCAAGGGCCCTATTAATCAACTCCCCGTACCTCTCATGAAGCTCACTTAATACGTCAACCACGGTTAAGCCGCCCAGTATCGCTTAAAAGCATTAACACCCCCAAGTCGTCTAATTATCAACTCATTGTCAACACCCCTAGGTGACTTGGCAAGCACAAGTTCACTAACCCTACGGGCTTCATCAATCAGCTGTGGGCCGTCTGTATCGGCATTAACGACGTTGAGCAGTATAGCCACCTTGAATGCTGAGTCTCTAATAGGCAGCATGGAGCCGTCGGAGCATAGGACATCTACATTAGGTAGCCTAGCTGGGTATTGAAGGATTCTGCATGCGAAATCCACGCAAACGTACTGGCTTGCTAAACCGGAGAGCAACCCAGCCCCAACACCCAAGCCACACCCAATGTCAATAACCCTAACACCCCTAACACTAACACCATCAACAATGCTTAGGTAACCCTCAACACTCTCCCTAAGGTAAAGCTCAAGGTAACCAACCCCCATCCTCTCGTAAAGCTCCCTAACCCTGACCTTATCAGTAAGGCCAGTGAACACCATGTAGAGACTGTTTGTTTGTTTTTAATTTAGTGGTAGGGTATTTAAAAGTAGGATAATTATCCTACTAATGAACTCAGTCCCTGCATGGGGAGTTGGGGAAAACTTTAAGTCATCTATCGGAACATATAAAACAATTGTCAACAGATACATAGCAATGGGAACAGTAGGTAATACGGTTGAAGCCGGCTGTTCACTGGTGGATAATTTAACTGAGCCCCTCTTATTATTGAGCTGGGAAGGGTTTATTAGGGTGTTACCGTAATATGGAACAGAAAGTGAAGGTAGTAAAAGAGGGAGCCATGACGATGGTCATTAAGAGAGGCGGCTTGAGGGAGGGGTTTAACCCGGATAAGCTACTCAACAGTCTAAGGCTTGCAGGCGCCCCAGACCCGGAGTACGTGCTCCAGGAGGTTATTGCCCAGGTTAAGGGTAAGGGGGAGGTTTACTCCAGTGAAATATCCGACATAGCCCAATTGGTGATGCTGAACCTGGTTAGCGAGGACTTTAGGTGGCATGACGCAGCTAGGAATTACCTACTCTTCAGCGTCTATAAGCAGGTTTGGGGCAAGGACATGGTTAAGGCTATTAATGAAGGCTCAGTAAGCTTAACAGAGGCCTATAGGAGGGGTTTTGCTGATTGGTTCAACCAGGGGTTAAGACAGGGCCTGTGGAACCCCGAGGCGGTTAAGGTATATGAGGGGCGCATTGGTGAATTAGCCTCATTAATAGACCCATCAAGGGACTTGATGTTGACCTACAATGGAGTTAGGACTCTGATGAGCCGCTATCTACTTAAGAGGCTCGATGGTTCATTCTTCGAGGCACCCCAGTACATGTGGTTGAGGATAGCCATGGGCGTAGCCTATAGCGAGGTTAAGTACGGCAATGACCCAATGGAGTGGGTTAGGAGGTTCTACGATATAACCAGCCAACTCAAGTTCCTACCAAACTCACCGACTATGTTCAACTCACTGACTAAGCTGGGTGAATTATCAGCATGCTTCGTGATACCGGTGGATGACTGTTTAAGCAAGGACAGCAATAGGGATGATCCAAACTGCTTCTTCGGAATAATGGATGCCGCCAAGCTGGCTGCATTACTCTTCCAGGCGGGTGCCGGGGTTGGTTACCAGTTTGGCCAATTAAGGCCTGAGGGGGATGTGGTTAAGTCAACCAGTGGCGTGGCCTCAGGCCCATTATCATTCATGAGGCTCTTCGACACAATAGTTGACGTGATTAAGCAGGGTGGTAAGAGGAGGGGTGCCCAAATGGGTATGCTCTTCTGGTGGCACCCGGACATAGATAAGTTCATCTCATCCAAGTCTGGTCAGCTTAAGGATGTTCAACTCCAGAACTTCAACATAAGCGTAACTATAGACGACTACTTCATGCAGAAGGTCCTTAACAACGAGGACGTCTACCTACTCAACCCAAGGGAATGCAGGTGCCTCTACGAGACCTGGGGTAGTGAATTCGTGAAGTGCTACGAGGACTGCGTTAACAGGGCTGAGAGGGGTGAGGTTAAGCTTTGGAGGAGGGTTAATGCAGGTGAGCTGTGGAGGAGGATTGTTGAGTCCGCCTGGGACAGTGGTGACCCAGGGCTTTGGAACAAGGACGTGGCCAACGCCAAGATTGAGTTCATAAACGACTCGATTTATGGCAAGTACAGGGTGATAAATGGAACAAACCCCTGCGGTGAGGTTGCCCTATACCCATTCGAATCCTGCAACCTGGGTAGTATCAACCTAACCAGGTACATTAAGGGTAATGGGGTGGATTGGGGTGAGTTAGCCAGTGACATATTCACGGCCGTCAGGTTCCTCGATGACGTGATAGACGCCAACCAGCACCCCCATGAGTACTTGGATAGGGCTAACAAGGCCAGTAGGAGGATCGGCCTAGGCGTAAATGGGTGGGCTGACGTGCTGGTTGCCTTGAACATACCCTACGACTCACCTAAGGCTGTTGCCTTGGCTGATGCATTAATGGGCTTCGTGACGAGGGTTGCGGTTAGGGCTAGTATAGAGTTGGCCAGGGAGAAGGGGCCATTCCCGCTTTGGCCATCCAGCAAGTGGAGGGGTGGTTTCCTACCCTGGAGGGCCCATGATGAGAGGATATCAAAGATGCTAGAGGTTAGGGGTGTTTCAAGCGATGTTGAGGAGTACGTGAATGTTCTTAAGTTCGGCTACGGCGAACTGGGTGACCTAGTCAAGGGTGTCGATGAACACCTGACTAAGTTAAAGGCCACTGATGATGAGTTGGCCAGGGATGCATCAACGGTGGGTATTAGGAATGGGGCCTTGATAAGCATAGCCCCCGAGGGTTCAAGGAGCCTAATAGCTGGGGTTAACTCAAGTATTGAGCCAATATTCGCCATAGCCTACGTGCGCAACCTAAGCATAGGTAGGCTCATTGAGTACAACTACACAGCCCTAAGGAAGCTCAAGGAGACCAATGCCCTTGATGAGGAGACGACGTCCAAGATCCTTGAGACTGGTATGATGCCCAGCAGCCACCCCATGCATAGGCTGCTTAAAACGGCCAATGAGGTACACTGGAGGTGGCACGTCTACATGCAGGCAACCTTCGCCAAGTGGAGCGACAGTGGGGTCAGTAAGACGATTAACATGCCCAGTAACGCAACCAGGGATGATGTGGATGGTGCCTATCGCCTAGCCTGGGCCCTGGGGGCCTTCGGTATAACGGTGTATAGGGATAAGAGTAAGTCGGTTCAAGTCATCTACACGGGTGTTGAGGGTGGTGTAGCTAAGCCTAAGGGCGAGACTAAGGCTATTAAGGTCACGGTTAAGGCCATTAACCTGAATAGGGATATTGAGGAGAATAAGCTTGAGGAGATTGGGGAGACTGATGACCCAGCCTGCAGGACGGGGGCCTGTGGTTAACGTTAAAGACACCACAATAGTTAATAGCACCACCACAGCTAATAAAAACCAATGATTAACCAAGCCGACGTTAAAAAGGCCGTTAAGGATTACGTTAAGTCGAAGGGTGTAATAGGCATAAGGTTCGTTAAGGTTACGTTGAATAGGGGGAGCGGCACCAGCGTACACATCTCCCTATACCTCGATAAGCCGATTGAGTTAACATTTTTTAACGGACTTATCGACGAATTAAGCAAGAGGTATGGGTTGAGGAACTGGTTAATATACGCACCCCACGGTAGGTTAATTAGGCTAAGCGCCACATCAACATAACAATCATCCTAGCTACAACTCAGCCTATACATAACCAGCTCAGTGTAGTTATCTCCCCACGCCCTTACTAACGACACCCTATCCACGGGGATTGCCCTAACCGGCAGTGTGCTTAAATCAACGTAACTGAGCAGCGTCATTAAATACTGGGGGTCAACCTTAACCCTCACGTAGGCTACCGTCAAATGCGGCTTAAAGTCACCCAGGTACCTATCAGCAATGTTAACTCCAGAATCCCTAAGCGCATTAATGATCAGCGCCCTTAACCTGGCCAATAACCCGTGATCATTAATCTCAATAGCCAACACCCTAGGCTTAACTAGGCTAGGTAACAGTAAAGGTTGACCTAGTTCAACCCTGAAGCACTGAAAGCCCTCAACAACACGCCTCAACTTATCACCAACACCACCACTGGGCTTCCTATCACCAATGTAAAGCAGGGTAATGTGATGGTTACCTTGCTTAACCGGGACCACGGGTAATCCGGCTAGTGCCTTAGTGAAGTTAAGTCCGGTAACCATAACACCGTAGAGGTAGCCCATACCAAGCACCAGTGGGTCCAACTAAAATAAATTATAGTCAACCACCTGAGGGCATTAGGGTAATCATCACTAGCTTAGGCCTAAGAACCAGGTGCCTCATGCCCTTAAAATTCTCTATATCATCTCTATATCAAATGTATTAATTAGCATTTTATCATTATGACCATTATTGGCCTTTGATGCTCATTACCCTTAACTCGGCTAAGATCGGTATTTCCCTAACCATGTCCTCGGTAACGTACTCCCAGTAAATGCCCAATGGCTTTGGGTTAACCCTACTAACTCGGATCACCCTAGTGGGTGTTACCACTATGTCCACAGGTAAGTCAAAGGGCTCTCTGGGTATTTCATCATTAACAAGCTGTAGTTCATGGACTGTGGTGACCACTGGCGTTTCCTCACCGACCTTACCAAGCATCCTCATTATACCCCACTCTATTTCCGCATAACCATGGCTCTTACCCAACCTGGCCCCAGTCCTTGGGTTGACGGCTACAGACCCGATTATGACCAGGTCGATTGTGGGTGAGTCCCAGGGCTTTATGGGGGTCCCAAACCTAAAGGCTCCACTTATTGTCGAGGCTTCCCTGTAATGACTCCTCAATATTTTATCTGGGTCGAGCATTAGGAAGCCCTCCTTAATCCTCGGCGTTGGCATTATGAGCAACTTGCCGGTCTCGAGAACTAGCTCCCTGCACCTCCTCTGTGGCGAATCAGGGTTAACCTTGACGACACGGGCCCTACGGAACTCGGGCAATGAGACAGCGAGCTCGCAGGCCCTTTCTGAGCCTATGAAATTCGGTATTCTCCCATAAGTGGGTCTTGGAAATGCTGCCACGCCCCTCTCCTCAAGGAGCCTCCAAACCCTATCCCTAATAGCCTGCTTAACATCCTTAACAACAGCCATTACGCTCAGCGCTCATCATTGAATATTAAATTTACGCCCCATAAGAATTAATAGTCATCTAATAAAGACTTTAAACCAGGCCGGTGAGACTGGCTGTGTATGGCTAAATTCGGCAGGAGGGGCTCTAAAGCCATACCATTGTGGGTTAGGTTTGTTGATGTAGCCATCCTATCGGCTGCAGGGTACATAGAACTAACCCTCGCACAATTTAACAACTGGATGCTATTTGGCGTTGCGGTGCTTATTGAGGCCGTTGTGCTTTACCTTTGGTTCTGGCTTAGGAGGAGGTTCACAAGGAATCCATACTTCTATTCCCACCATTTCGAGTTCACCAATGATGGGGTTAGAATCGTGAATAAGAATGGGGACTCCATTTTTATACCCAGGTATTTGGCGTTGAGTGAGGCGTGTTATGAGTACGATGAGGGTTCAGGATTCGTCACAATTGTTATTAGGCATGATGGCGAAGCCTACACCTTCAGGATACACCGGCAGCACTTCGATAGGGTTAGGGAGATGTTATCTAGGGCTTGGGGAGGGGATTTAAGGACTTGCTCGTAATTAGCCCAGTAGGGTGGACTTTGATGAATCCATGTAGTCAATGCTAAGAACATTACTGGGGCTAACGCCAAGGCCCTTGGTTATGGCTTTAAGAACCTTGAATGCGTATGACTTTGATGCACCGAGGTCACCACCCTTGGCAAATTCATTCGTATGGGTCACTATCCTAACCTCTGTGTAGCTTCCATTATCAATAACCACCGTAACCACGGTTATGAAGCCAAGGGTCCTAAAAAGAATTTGCCACCTATAAAGACTGCGACTCTAGGTGAAGTACCCAGTACCGTGAAGTAAACGTTAGATGCATGCTTGTAGTTACGTAGGGCATTAACCACATCATCAAAGCCCACTGGTAGCAGGACCTTTACCGTCTCTCCGGAGGCGGTAGAGACTTGTTGTCTCCACCGTCTCCTTCTCGACGGTCTCCCTGGGCCCCCTCACCGCAGCGGCTCCCCACCCGTCGCCGGGGGTTCCTCGCCCTACGGGTCTTGGAAACCCAGGGGAACTGGTAAAGGTGTTGGGGATGGGCTTTAAAACCCATCGCT
>OFEH01000645.1_pt1 | contig 10063 bp, 8 predicted proteins | sample 1521031 | NCBI WGS metagenome assembly OFEH01 (sample SAMN05518350, study PRJEB24110) | hypersaline lake metagenome | isolation source: Grendel Spring, Yellowstone National Park, Wyoming, USA | place: USA:Grendel Spring, Yellowstone National Park, Wyoming, USA | collected 2011-11-16
CCGGCTAAGCGCAGCCGCCCTCCTGAGCAGCTGATCTCCTCCCAGCCCTGAGGGGCGAGGCCGAGGTCAAGGTTCACTCCTGTTCTACGTGGTGGAGGGCGACGTGGAGCCGTGGGAGAGGGTTAAGGCCTTTGGCTAGCGCTTCCGTTCGTCCCTAGCGCTCATTCTCATCGATGTTATGTTCATTTGTCGCGCTTAGAGGTTTCCACCTCGTCCATAGGGGCTCACAGCCCCTATGGCGTCATGGGCAGCCCTCGGGCCCAACGGCACGGAGCCCCCATCTACGGGAATCAAGGCCCTCATCGCCCTCGCCCTTGGGGCAGCGCCTCCATCAGGTAAGGGTCATCAACCATGTTGAGGAGGTCACTTAGGGTGACGCCTGGCACCTTACAGGGGCCACTAGCGCTGAGCGTAGAGAAACCATTAGACGACCACAGGTCATAGTCGCACGGCACGCTTACAGGCCCACTGCAAAGGCCCTGAGGAGGCAAAGCCCTTGGGTGCAGGGCCTGACGTCTAGCACATTTACGAACTACTTATTTTATTTATAAATTCGTTTAACATAGTTCTGTATTTTTCATATATTCTAGGAGATATCTCGTATGCCTTAGCGTTTTCATTATAGACAATCTTACTTTCTCTGACCAGCTTTTCTAGCTCGCTTTTACTAAGTATGTAGTATTCTCGTGTTCCACGATCAATCATCCGTAAGATTATAAAGTAATCAAAACCGCTTAGCTTGCTCAGTATTGCGGTCTTACCAAGTAATACCATCCCTTGAACAACCACTTTCACCTCATTTCTAGCTTTTATAATGGCATCTGGAGCACCTCTAGCCCCTCTTTCATTTAAGTCTATTTTTAAGTCGTAAGAGGATAGGTCACAGGCTAATCCATATAATGCCATTTTATGAATACTCGATCTCATCTTCATCAGTTCGCCTCTTTCCTTATATTTTTGAACAAAATCATACAGTTCATTGAATTTGCCACAATAATAACTCCTATTTATGTCACGAAAGATATCCCAAGCAGGCCTGTCATAACTTTTATGCCTAATGTCGTTATATCCTCCGCTTTCAAGAACTGATAATAAGTTGTCATCGACCGGTATTGACTCGCTTATTAAATTATTAATGAAAGAATTTATGTAATCTATCAATCCCTTTTCGCTTACCATTAGGTTAAGTTCAACATTTTTCCCAGTTAATGCTCCTTCGCTTAAGTTCGAGGAGCCAATAATTGCAAACTCCTGTGACCCTGATTCAAATAAGTAGACTTTAGGATGAAACTCCTTCTTACCGTTGTAAATGTACACGGAACATCCTAGCTCCTTTAGCTTCTTGACCCCTTCTAGTTCGGTGATTCCAAAATCTAGCGAAGTAATAATAGTACACTCGCTAACGTCTTCAAAAAGATCACTAAACATTTCCACGCCAGAAAGCTTAACATAGGCTACTGCAACCTTTATTTTATTTACTTTTCCTTTTTTAAGCTTTTCATTAACACATTCTAAAAGGTTAATACAAGGTTCCATTAATTATGCCTCCTTACCTCCATTTTCTTGCCAATAGTTATTAATTTTGTCTTGGCTCTATTTATGGTCAACAACCATACTGGTCTTGCTGGCGTTGAGGCCGTAGCCTCTCCTCCGCCCCTCCAGGTAGACGTAGTAAAGGTAGGTGCTCATGTAGAGGACTAGGTCGCTAGTTCCTGAACCTCTTGAGCTGGGGCTCCGTGTAGTCCCTGACAAGGCCCATAAGAGCCTCCTGAGCTAACAGATTCTCCCTCAAGCAGGGCCAATAGCTCTTTGGCGTTAAGAGTTGCAAGGAGGGTGTCAGGGGTCATCTGCAAGCCTCTTCTGCTCGCTCTCGCTCTCCCCCTCCAGCTCCTCGAAGCCTACGTAGGCCACCTTGGGCCCGTGCATTGCGAACCAGAGGGCGTCCCTGACCGGCTCCAGGACAACCCTGTCGCCCTCGACGTGAAGCCTGAGCCTAGAGCCCTCTTCTATGCCAAGCAGGTCAGCGACCGCCTTAGGTATTGTTACGCGCCTCCCCCTGTGGACCTTAACCTCAAAGGCGAGGCCAACGCCCTCAGCCATGATCTGACCGATAATTGAAACAGCTCCGGCCAGGCCTATAAGTTAGCGGCCTCTGAAAACGCGAACGTTATTGAGGTGGCGTAACGCCTTCCTCGGCGCCGCCCGCCGGCTCGCCCTTCAGCTTCCTCCACTCGCCCAGAAGCTTCCTCGCTACTTCAACCAGCCTGACGGGGGCGCCGCCCTTTACGTCAAGTGTGTAGAATTCTATCTCCTTGTCCTTGAAGAGCTCCCTGGTGTACCTCTCGAGCCTAAGCAGCTGCGGCAGGTAAATGACGGCCTGAGGGTTCGGCACGACGACCCAGAGCCTGCTTGCGCCCGCGTTTACCCTGCTCTCTATCGTGTCCAGGACCTTGTGAAGGGCCGTGCCCGTGCCGTAGAGAGTCTCAACCTCAACGACCAGGTCGCTCATGGAGCCGCAGTCACTGTTAGCATCTTTATCTTTAACATATACGTCGAACCTGACGTTGGCGCCGCCCTGCTGGTGCTCGGTCTCGACGCAGTCTAACGCCTTTAGCCTCGCCTCGTCCTCCCTGGCCCCCTTCCCCTTGAACTCCTCAGTAAGCCTGCTGACCAGGTAGTTGACCATGAAGGCCTTGGTCAGGTAGTGGCTCATGGACTCGCGGCCGGCCTCGTCGCCCTCAGCGTTGGGCCTGACAAGGACCTGTATGTTGAAGTCCTTAAGGGCGCCCTCGAGGGCCCTCCAGTAGTCATCCTCAAGCCTGACGACGAGCCCGTCGAAGCTGCCCTCATAGTCCATCTCCGGCTCGCCGACCCTGCCCCACATCAGGTTAGCGAGCAGGACGTAGAGGCTCTTCTTCGAGGTCTCAGGGCTTATTTGTTTCCATGTAGTTAACAGGTAGTTCTTAAGGACGCCTTCGCGGAGGTCCTCGGCCTGCGCGCCGCTCACGGGGCTGTCTACGTAGTCGCCGTAGATCACTATGAAGCCGTAGCCCTGGGAGAACAGCTCCCTGAGCCTGTCCCTGATCCTCTCCCTGAGGGGGGCCTGTGAGGACCCTTTGACATCACCCTCCTTCAGCAGCCTGCCCAGGTCACCGCTGACCAGGTCTATTACGAAGAGCCTTCCCCCAGCGCCTACCTCAACGGGCGTGAGCAGCTGTAGGTCGGCGACGTTGCTCACATGCTTTGGCTCCGGCAGGCCCCCGACCCTGACCCTGTAGACCTCCCTGAGGGCCCTCTTGAGGAACTCTATGTAGCCAAAGCCCTTGACGTGCTCCGCAAATATTAGAAGGGGCCTGTCGGGCACGAGCCTGCCCAGGCCGAACAGGGCACTGTCAACAGCTTTCTCGACCTCTTCTATCTCGCCCTCGCTCAGCTCGTGGGGGCTAGGCGCCGCCGCTGGCGTTGTGGCGCTCTTTGACGAGATGCTGGGAAGGGGCGACGCAAACTGAGCAACCGCTGACTCCGTGGCGCTCTCCGTGGCGCTCTTTGTAGAACTTGCTGGGGTAACGCCAAGGCCGCGCACCTCATCACTGACGCTCCCAAGGGACGCCTGCCCAGGCTGAGTGAACGTTACTGACACAGGCTTAAGCTCGTAGGTGGTCCTCTGCGGCACGTGATTGCTGCCGTCAAGCTGAAGGCTCACGGCGCTCGGCCTGCTGAACGAGACCGTGACCGGCTGCAACAATATCTTAGCACTTGGCATAACATTGACAGGGGCCCTCTCGTCAACCTTTAGCGATATTGGGCTAACGCTGTTGAAGGAAACCCCAACGGGCACCAGCTGTAACTGCCTCAGTACCGAGACGCTTGGCGCCTCGGCGTTAAGACCGAGCGTAATGCCAGCGGGCCTTTCAAAGCGAACGCCCACCTCGGTCAGCCTCAGGGCGGTCGCACTTACCTTAGGTGTTGACGAGTCGATGCTTAGGCTAAGGCTTGGGCTGCTCGCAAAGCTGACGCCAACCCTGGCCAGCTTAATCCTGGTCTCTTCGCCTTCGCTAATAGCGGTGGAACCTGCACTGCCTGGTGTTGTCTGTATTGATAATATGCCCAGGCCCTTAGGGCGGCGGACACGAACAATGTATAGTATATAGCCTTCAGGAAGCTCCTTAAGCTCCTTCTCAACAACCTCAGCCTCCTGAGCCACCTCAACCACCTAGGCATGCGACGTATAGCTTACTATCCTCAATCCAGGCGATGCCGAGGAACAATAATGGCGAGAACAATTCTAAGAACCTTTCATATGTTATGGGTTTTTCATCAACTGGCTTGACAACACCTTTTTCAACTTCAATACGCCTTCCGTAACAGTACTTTTTGTATTCAGAATCTGCTTTTGTCATGCTTATCAGCTTCTCAAGCGTGTAGCCTGCCGATGTCTCTTCGTTATACTTTGCCTCAACGTATTTCTTAAGTTCATTGCTTACACGGTAACCATAACTATTTAGTTCAGATGTTATATCATAGATTTTCCACACCAACTCGACTATCAGTTTACCAACGCTTCCATCTTTATGTCCAATAACTGCTAGTTCGTCGTTCTTAGATTGCACATATAGGCCTGGGTCTAATATCTTCGTTAGCTCAACCCCATATTTGCTCATTAAGTTCCTGACGGGGTCGCTGAACAGGTTCTCACAGTACATAATGTTAAGGTAAGGCCTTGGCGTTGAGCGTAAAGACTGTATGAAGAACGTGAATGGATTGTAGAGCGGCAGTAGCTTGATGCTTTTATTTAGGAAGTCCTCAAAGGCTTTGACCAAATCCAGGCCGTAATCAGCTTGCACGTGTTGTACCTGTAAAACCTGATTTATTCTCTTGTAAATTTCGTCAACAATTCCCTTCATTTCAAATAAGTACTTCATCATACTAGGATACTCGTTATACCCATTTATCGAAATCCCTAGCAGCTTTTCTTTACCTATTTCCTCAAAGCTCATAACCTTTAATTGATTTAGGAGCCCCTTCCACTCCTCCAGATCATTCTTATACCCGTGTTCCCCAAGCGTTATCCCAAGCACGTACCTGTAGAAGTGCGCGGCCGTGCCAGCTTTGATGCAGTCGATATACTCAATATCACCATAATCAAGGCCAATAAACCTAGTAGAATAACCGCCCTGTCTTATTTTCTCAAGGCAGCCCTCGTCAAGGCCTCCGAACAGGACCCTTAGCGCGAGGTCCCTCCTCTGGGGGTCAGCGAGCACCTGGGCCAGGTCCCCTGAAAGCTCCTTAAGTAAGGCCTCCCTGGCCCTGAGCAGCCCGTTGAGCGAGGCGTAGAACTCGGCCAGGTCCTTGGTGAAGAACTCCTGCCACCAGCTCTCGTCCCAGTACCTGACCCCAGGAACCTTGGGCTGACAGCTAGCCATCCTAATCCCCTGGGCCAGCCATCCCTGTACATTGAGAGGGCCGACAATATAAATGGGCTTTTCGTGAAATTTTATAATAATTTACAAAAACATAGGGCTTAAGTCAAAGCTCACGTCGCAGTGCGCGTCATTAAGGCCTTTGCGGGCGCCCTAGAGTGTTGTCACCTTTAAGGGCACGGCCATCTTAGGGGCGACGAGCCTCTGGACGGCAGGGCGCTCATAACTTCTAGGGGTAGTAGCCTCGCTGTTTGTCCCCTTCTTAGTGACGACCCAACTCACCTAATTGGCGTTATTGTAAGAATTTAATAAGGCGTGGTGCTACGTATTGCTGAGCGCTATGGTTGTTAGGGTGATTTTGCAGGTTAGGAGGGATGATTGCAGTGTGGCTAACACCATGACTGAGACCGGCGTTGGTTTTAACGTGGTTAAGGTCAACATTGGTGTCGACGCGTCAAAACACCTGGTGGTTCTCAATGATAAGGTGGCAGGTGAGGTAGCGAGCCACCTGAGGAGGAGGGGGCTGTACGCCTACATTGTCGATGATAAGACCCTGTGGATAAAGGGGCCGAGCTGCTCAGCCTGCAGGGTCCTGGCGAGTTTCGACTTAATAATAAATGGTAGTCACCCAACTAGGGATAGGACAATATACAACGTTTGGCTGCCCGGCCGAGATAGGGTGCCTGGACTCATTAAGGATCTCAGGAAGAGTGGTCTCAATTTTGAGGTGATGGATGTCGAGGACGTCAGCGGCGTGGAACTCACGGAGAAACAGTTCGAGGCGTTGACCCTGGCCTACAAACGCGGGTTATTTGATAAGAGGAGGAGGGTCTCCATGACAGAGCTGGCGAAGGAGCTTGGGATCAAGCCATCAACATACAGCGAGCTGTTGAGGAAGGCGTTAAAGAAGGTTGTGACGCATTATTTTGACGAGCTGGTCTAGACGCCTAATTAGCGTCATGGGTTGATGCTACGCCTCCTTAGGACCAGTACGTAGAACATGCCGAATATGACTATAGCGAAGCCAAGTGCGGCGACTAAATCGCCCACCATACGCAGCCAAATCAACTCATCAACCAGCGGTATCTCCCAGAAGCCTGGGTTGCCCGAGGGTGTCACGAGGGTCTTTATGAACCAATACCCATAGCTGAGCTCGTACTTAAACTGGAGAACCCCCAATGGCACTAGCGTCAATAGCGCCTGTAGGTAAAAGCCAACGCCGATTATCACCGCAGCCCACCTCATAAGCCTCAGGTGCCTATCGTTAAACAGCCCGGCCAGGTAGTAGGACACGACCCACATGAGTATGGTCGGCACGCCATAGGCCAGTGGGAAGGCCAGGTGGGCGTGGGCCATTGTCGTTTGAGCGTCGTGGAGGAAGTAGTTCAGTATCGGCATGTTTATGAGGCCCGCACCGAACGCCACCACGCCAATGCCACCGCCGATACCAGCCACAAGGGCGTATGTGGCCAGGGTCTTCTGGAACTCCGTCCTGATTTCACCCCTACGCCAGAGCAGTATTGCGTATACTATCAGGAACCCGAGCGGTATAGCCTCCAGCGTACTTATTATAGCCCCCACGTACATCCAGAAGGTCGGTAGGCCATTGAAGTAGTAGTGGTGCGCAGTCCCTATCATCCCGGTCACTATCTCGGTAGTTGCGTCAAGGCCTGTCACGGCTATGCCGAGCCTAGGTGGTACGAGCCCGGCTATCACCAGGAGCACTACGACTATAGTAACCACTATGGGTGGCCAGAACCCTTCAACGAACGCATGTATCGTCATCCACCTGAAGTACTCATCAACCTGGAAGTCCGGCCAGGGCTGGACGATCGGCAGGGCCCCTATGAAGGCGCCCGCCGCTGTCCCGGCTATGGCTATTGAGAGTATCTTAGCGAACGGCTTGAGGACATCCGGCGCCGTCTTTGACGCCTTACTCCATAGGTACGAGACGTAGCCCAGCAGCGCGGTTATCAGTATCAACCACAGCGTACCCTGGGTAACCACATCCCTGCCCTGGGCACCCACTATGAACCACCAGGGAGGCGGTATCAACTGCAGGTAGCTGAGCCAAATACCAAGTAACGTGCCAATAGCAACGGCTACACCGAGAACTAAGACCGTAATGAGCTGTCTCTTGCTTATGTTCAGTCCGAAATATGGGAATACGAAGAACGAAAAGGTCACCCAGGTTAGCGCTATCCACAGCACAGCTAACGTATAATGCAGAGCCCTAGAGACGTTGAACGGGAGTATCGGTACCAAGTTAATGCCGTATAATGACGTATCGACGTAGAGGTGCATCGTGTACGCTCCGAGCAATCCCTGGACGCCCAAAGCGATTGCGAAAAGCATGAAGGCCGGCAAGGCGAGCCTTTGCACCCCGTTAGGTGGTGGCAGATTGATTGCTGTACGTGGGTCATGCCAATAGTCTGTCAGCTTCATGACTACGTATCCAGCCATGGGCATTATTATGAGTAGGATCGCGAATATCATACCCCATGAAGCAAAGACCACGTTACTGGTTTGCTGGAGAAGGCCGGGCATGTAGGGGAAGCCGTTGGTGTAACCCTCCATTGCTATTAAGGCTGACCACGTGAAGTAGGCCGTGAGGTCTACAATCTGGCTCTCGTTAGTGATTAAATTGGGCTTGAGCCTAAATTCCTCTGAGGCCGGCCCTAACATCCAGGAGTAGAATTTAACGGCATTATAGAATCCCTGGGCGAACTGGTTACTAACTACTACTACATCACCGTTGGGGGTTGGGTCCACCACCGGCGTTAGTAATTGCTTAATCTCGGACATCGCTGTGACATTACTCTGAGGTACTGCATCAAAACCGAGCGAGTGCGCCGCAGCGTCTTCAAGTATTCTTAGGGTGTATGAAGTGAAGTCAATACCGAAGTAACTACCCATTCCAAGTATCGAGCCGTAGTCCATAAGCCCATACTTCTGGAAGAGGTACTTACCCTCAATGACCTCCTCTCTCGTAAACAGTACGGTACCGTTGGGCGTAATAACCTCATAGGGTATTGGCGGTAAATGCGTGAATGTATAATACGTCATTAACCCATAAACTGCGTAAACAAGTATCGTAACTACTAGCACTACTGTGGGCCATATGGATTTCCCGTTTGGCATATGACCCACCAGCTATTAACATCACTATGCCCCTATATAAGCTGGCTACCTAACCTTTTAGGCGATATTCCGCAATTCCGCAATAGTTAGATATGCATATGTTTGCATATATTCATTTTTATTTAATTTAGTTGTTTAATAATGATTCAATGACTGAGTTGTAGCAGCACTGGACGATATAGGCGGTTTTATTCTGATTTTGTTAAAAATAGAAAATAATTATATTTATTTTGAGGAATTGATAGATTGCGTAATCGTGTGCTCAGACCTTTACCTGGGCTGGCTTTCCTGTTATTCCGTACTTCTTTGCCCATTCATCAAATACCTGCTTCTCCTCAGGCGATAGGTCATGGCTGAACCTATACCAATTATCCTTCTTCCTTGCAGTATCTGGTGATTCAGGTGTTTTCCATATGCAGTTTACTGGACATACTGGTATACAACTGAAATCATCATAACATAAGTCCCATATTAGCCTAGCCTTACCGTTCTCATCAAGTTCCCATGCCTGGTATGGACAAACCGAAACACATGCACCACAGCCAATGCATATATCTTGGTCGTCAATAACCCTTATGTATTTCCTAAGTTCCTCAACGGGTTTCCTTTGAGCCATACGGATTACCATGTAATGCAAGGTCTCAATCTAATATGATTTTCTATTGGTACCAAATAAGCGAAATCACGTACGTGGAGTACCAATATACTTGTCTGGAGTATTATATATGATATCTATCTTTATAATATTAACTATATGATAAATTATGATTATACATTATTAATAAAATACTATGGATTTAAATTTATTTCTGAGCCGCAATATCATTATGATTTGTATAGTTCAATTGCTCAACAAGGCTGTCCGTTAACTCCACGAGTGCATTTATTATATGCATGTATGGATTATTAGTTGATATTCTACTTTTTATTATGACGGATGCCCTATGAAGTAATGATAGGAGTTCACGCAATGTGGTCTTGGGGATTATTTCATGATATGTTGAAAGGAATACTAGTACTGTTGGTATGTAATCAGGTAATTCTCGTTTGTCACGTTTAAGACCATACCTTTCATAGAGGGTAAGTAATTTAAGCATTAGTTTACTTCTCTTGTTTTCATCTCTATACACAGCGTGAGCCATGTAAAGACCTACATCGTTTGTTAATTCAAAGGTGTTTACGTACAATTCCTGCAATCCATACAAATCCACATCCTTAACACCATCTAGGAACTTCCTAATCTCGCTAGTTATATAATAATTAATGGTGTTATCTTTAAGCATTGATAATGTATTTTCGGATGGATAATCCAATAATGTTGCTATTAATTTAAGTGTCTCCCAATGGCTCACCCATACTCACCTTGTTTATCTTTATCTTAATTTTACCATTATTTATTAATGCGGAACCCTTTAGCTCAGGTACGGCTTCTCTAAATTCTTCATAACCGCAAATTCCCTGCTCTACATAGGCATTTACCATAGTCTCCCTATGCGACTTAG
>OFEH01000646.1_pt1 | contig 10046 bp, 11 predicted proteins | sample 1521031 | NCBI WGS metagenome assembly OFEH01 (sample SAMN05518350, study PRJEB24110) | hypersaline lake metagenome | isolation source: Grendel Spring, Yellowstone National Park, Wyoming, USA | place: USA:Grendel Spring, Yellowstone National Park, Wyoming, USA | collected 2011-11-16
GGAAAAAGCAAAGGCAAACTTAGAGCTAAAAGATATCGTTTTAAAGAAAGTAAAAAATAAAGATGTAGATATTTTTGTTCAATGGATAGAGCGGTATCATCGCGTTTCGGAGTTAGGGAACATTCACAGGCACTCAATAGATCAGAGAACGGCGCAAGGCACACTAGAGCCTTACAACCGCATTTCGACGCTAACAAACAGGCAAAGCCACTCAGGAGAAGAGAAAAATGCTTGGAGCACACTATACGATAAAAATTTAAAAAAACAGATTTTTTGAAGTGCTTGTAAGGATAAAACAAGGTGATAATTACATACCCGCTTATAAATTTATAAACATTCTCCAAAGAGAAAATGCAATGACGCTACTTGATATAGCCGTTATCAGCAAAGTATTGGAAAATATAGATAAGATAAAAGCTATAACCAATGAGGTTTATCTAAACATATATCCACCTTCTCTTGAAAACGATGAAGCAGTAGGGCTTTTAAAAGAACTTATCAAAACATTAACGCAAAATGAGGTTATGCTAAACTTAGAGCTTACCGAATACGCTATCACCACCAACAAAGAATTGTTTGAAAACGATATGAAAGATCATTTATTTTACCTTGCCTTAGATGATTTTGGCACAGGATACACCAATTACGAGCTCATAGGAGAGCTTTCGGAGTCTGGTCTTATAAAAACCATAAAAATAGACGGTGCTATAGTAAAGAAAATATTGGATTCACAGGTTTATATGTCTATGGTGGAAGCTATCACCATGTTTTGTAAAAGAAACAAGCTTAGGGTGATATACGAGTTTGTAGACAGCAACCAAATATTGGAAGCTCTCACAAACATTGCTTCGTCTATTCATTTTCCAAAAGAGTTTATGTTTTTCCAAGGGTTTTACCTTCATAAACCAAACGCTTTGGAAGAAGAATACCAAAAGCTTACTGCAAATCTGCCACGGGATACCAGCATGCCAAACTCTCAACAAAACCCAAAGACGGAAGCGTAAAGGCGTAAGCTTATCATTGTAAACTTATCAAATTATAATAATATAATAAAATATAATATAATAAAATATCAAATATCCTTATGTTAATAAGTGAGGTATTGTTATGATTGATTTTAGAGTTTGTCCACACGATACAAAAAAAGGGCTTGATAAATGGCTAAACATAGCTAAAAAGATAAAAGAAATTTTTGGTCAAGAGGTGGAGCTTAAGCCTTTTAAAAACTTTGACGAAGAATACGCTTATTTTTCTACGGATTATTTTAAACCAGATATTTATTATGCAAGCTTTGATATAACGTTGTTGCTTTTAAATAAGGGCTATAAGATCATAGGCAAATTTAAAAATGAAAATGATATTTTTTTACTGATAAGCCGAAAAGAATTTAACGATGAAGAACCAAGTAATATAACAATTGTAGATAAGCTAAATTCTTTTTATGTCTTATACGATATGGACTTTTACGACAAAAATATAGTATTGTCAGAGTCCTATGATGAGGTTGCAAAAAAGGTGATAAGCGGCGAAGTAGATTTAGGGCTAATATTTAAAGAATACTACGATCAATTAGACCAAGAAGCCAAAGACAGCATAAACATCATAAAGGAAATATCTTTGGATGCAGATCATCACTTCTTGGTATCAAAGGAATTTTATGAAACACATCAAAATAGTATAAAGGCTTTTATAAAAGCCTTGGACTTGGAAGAAATCTCTGAAGAAAACCCGAATAAACTAAAGATATATTACAAGTCTGGAAATGTTGTCAGAGAATCTGTAATCCGTAGCATGCTTTTAGAAAGCTTAAAAGATATAAACCAGGCGATAATATCTGTTGATACGGAAGAAAAGCTTTTTGAGCAAATATGCCAAAATCTTGTAAATAAAAGCAGTTTTAAATTTGTATGGATTGGGAAAAAAGAAGGAGAGTTCATAAAACCAGTGCATAAATGCGGTGAAGACGATGGATATGTGGATAATCTTAAAATAAGCGTAAGAGAAGATGTACCAGAAGGGATAGGACCAACTGGCATAGCTTATAGAGAAAATAGGATTGTTATAAACGAAAACACATTAACATCAGAGCTTATGAAAGCTTGGAAAGATGAGCTTTTAAAAAGAGATATATATTCATCGTTAGCTGTACCTCTAGAAAAAAATGGAGAAGTTTATGCGGTAATAAGCGTTTATTCTAATATAACGTTTTCTTTTAAAAAAGAATTTATGACAATATTTGAAGAGATTAAAAAAGATGTATCCTTTGCTTTGGAGAAGATTGATAAAGAGAAAGAAAGTATCGTTTTAAGAAAAGCCGCAGACGATGCAAAAATGTGGCTTCTTATAACAAACAAAGAAGGTTTGATTGAGTACGTCAATCAATATGTTTTAGATCTGACAGGTTATAAAAAAGAAGAGCTTATAGGTAAAAAACCAAGCATATTTAAATCTGGATATCAGGATGAAAAGTTTTATAAAGAGCTTTGGGATAGCATATTGTCAAACAAATTTTTTTCTGCTATTTTTATAAATAAGACAAAAAATGGAAATATTATATACATAGATCAGACTATATATCCAGTGGTACTTAAAGACGGGACCATTAAATTTGTGTTCGTTGGCAAAGACATAACCAATGAAAAAGTATTGAGTCAAAAGCTTGATAAATATAGATTTTACGATACTCTTACCGAACTGCCAAACTTTTCAGCTCTTAAGTTTTATGTTTCAGATGTCGTTGAAAGCAAAAGATACAAAGATTTTGCTTTGATACTTATAGATATTCACAACATGTCTTTTGTTAACTCCACCTATGGGTTTGATGTGGGCAACGAAGTGCTAAAAGAGATAGCAAATATCTTAAAGCAAGAATTTCAAGAGGGGTTTGTGGCAAGGGTCGGAAACGATGAATTTGGCATATTTGTCCCAAATATAGAAAGCGAATCTATTCTGATATATAAGATTAGAAGTATTTTAGATAGAAAGATAAAAACCACTAAAAACGAGATTAGCATCTCTTACAACGTTTCTATCGTATTATCTGATGTTGATAGTGCTGATTTTGAAGAAGTTTACAACAACGCCATTATCACCCTAAACCTTTCTAAGAAAGAGGGTGAAAACGTTATAAAGTTTTATGAATCTGAGGTAAACACAAGATTAAAGAGTACGTAATGTCAGAACATCTTGTGGAAAGAGCTTTTGACGAGGGTTTGTTTAGGTTTTATTTTCAGCCTTACCTTGGTTCAAAAGATTTGAAAATCATAGGTTTTGAATCTCTTATAAGAATAGTAGATAAAGATGGCACTGTCTATGCACCCTATAAATTTATAGATTACCTTGAAAATAGTAAGTATATCATGCATTTTGAAGAATGGGCTTTAAAAGAGATATCTAATAAGATAAGAATATTTAAATCTTTAGACAAAGATATATCTATATCTTTGAACTTATCGGCAAAAGGGATCTTAAGCTTACCCGATGAGGATTTTATTGAGAAATTGGCTTCTGTGCCTGTGGATATTCAAGATAATTTAGTTTTAGAAATCACAGAAAGAAACATTATAAAAAATGTAGAAAAATCCAAAAAGATATTTAAAAGTATAAAAGAATTAAACAAACATATCAAAATATCAATAGATGATTTTGGCACTGGTTATTCATCGCTGGCTTATCTAAAATACCTTCCGATAGATATACTTAAAATAGACATATCTTTTGTAAGAGGTATTACAACCGATAGGCACGATTTTTCCATAGTAAAGTTTATAATCGGCTTATCCAAAGATTTTGGTTTTAAGACCTTAGCAGAAGGCGTAGAAACAAAAGAACAAGTAGATATGCTTTCATCGATGGAAGTGGATTATTTTCAAGGGTTTTATTTTGCTAAACCTATGCCAGAAGATGAGACCACAAAGTTTGTCTTGGAGAATATGAAAAAAAGCACATGAGTATGCTAAACTGCACGCACGAAAATACTATAAAAGCCCTTTGGGAAGATTACCTAAAAACAGGTACGATAGACCAAGAGCTGCTGAAGAAGATAGTTAGTTTTGAGTGGGAGAAGGTATAACAAAGAAGAGATATCACGATGATACTTGGCATAGATTACGGAGCAAAGAGAATAGGGCTTGCCTTAGGAGATAAGTATCTAAAGATATATAAACCCTTTAAGATAATAAAAAACGATAAAAATCTAATACAAACGCTAAAGCATATAGTAAAAGCCTACAAAATAGAGCTAATAGTGCTTGGATACCCACTAACGCCTTCTGGAAAAGAAGGCCAAAGGGCAAAAAAGGTAAAAAAGTTTTACGAGCTTTTAAGAAAAGAGTTAAATATAGAAATAGTATTACAAGATGAAAGATACACAACCTTTGAAGCCAAAAGCTTAAGCGATGAAAAAGAGACTGACCACATAAGTGCATATATAATATTAAAAGAGTATGCAGAAAACCTTTAAACAGATATCTTTTATAATCCTTGGCACCGTGCTTATGCTTGGTTTTTGGTTTTTAAGACCACATATAGTAAATAAAACAATAGATATATACGGATTAAACAAAGAAGAGGCTATAAACAAACTCTCAAGAAACGGCATAGTAAACAAATACATATTGGAAGCCCTTCTTTATATTACAAACGCCCATATAAAATATGGGGAGTATAGATTTAAAGGCATCGTAAGCCCTTTTGAAGTGTATAGAAAGCTAACAAGGGGAGAGTTTTTGCTTCATAAAATTACAATACCAGAAGGTTTTGATATATACGATATAGCAAATAGACTTCAAAAAAACGGTATATGTTCTAAAAAAGCTTTTTTAAAGTACGCCCAGGACAAATCTTATGCCAAAGCGCTTGGTATAAACTCAGATGGTTTTGAAGGGTATTTGTTTCCAGATACATATTTTTTCTATAAGCATGAAAATCCAAAATATATAATATATTCTATGTATAAAGCTTTTAAAGAAACGATGAAGAAAAACCATCTAAACCCCACAAAAGATCAGATTATAATAGCCTCTATAGTGGAAAAGGAAGCAAAGTATTTAAAAGATAAACCGCTTGTGGCATCTGTTATATACAACAGACTTAAAAAAGATATGCCGCTTCAAATGGATTCTACCGTAATTTACGCTTTAAAAACAAAAGGAAAATGGAACGGCACTCTCACCAAAAAAGACCTTTCTATAAAAAGCCCCTACAACACGTATCTTGTAAAAGGGCTTCCACCAACCCCTATCTGCAACCCAGGTATCAACTCTATAAAAAGCGCCATATACCCTGCAAAATCCAATTACCTTTACTTTGTAAGCGATAAATCTGGCAACATCTATTTTAATAAAAGCCTGAAAAACCATATAAAAGCTGTAAAAAAAGTTGACGGATAACATGAACGCAAAAGAATTTTTAGAAAAAGCCCAGCTAAACCAAAGAATACCTACCTCTACCCTTATTGTATCTATAGAAAAAGATGTAGAAAAACTAGCCCTCTCTTATGCAAAGGGGATTCTCTGTGAAAACAAGCAACCATGGGGATGCAAAGAGTGTTATAGTTGTAAGATATTTTATGAAAATCATCCAGATTTTATATGGATAGGAAAAGAAAACTCTATAAAGATAGATGATATAAGAGAAATATCAAATTTTGCCAACCTAAAACCAAACTATAGTCCAAACAAAGTATGTCTTATAACAAACGCCCAAAACATGTTAAAAGAAGCCTCAAACGCCCTTTTGAAAACCTTAGAAGAACCGCCTTTTTACCTAAAATTTATCATCACAGCGGACTCTTTATCAAACATAATACCTACGATAGTATCAAGATCCATCGTTTTAGAGCTTTTTGAAAGGAAAACTTCAAAACATCCTCTATGTGAGAAGCTTATCTCAAAACGCTTTTACGAAACAATCCCCCAGATAGACAATATAAAAGATATTAAAGAAAAGGAAGAGCTTATAGACTGTCTAGTAGAAAAACTAGAGCAACACATGTTAAAAATTGGCTTCAACAAAGATATAGAAAAAGCTATTAAAAGCCTAAACACCACCAAAAGAGCACTTTCAAGAGGCATAAGACTAAGCCTTTGGATTAGTGCTATATTAAGCCCTATAATAGATAGGCAATTCTAAATTATTTAAATAATTAATTTTAAATATGGTATAATTTACATATGAATCAAGATATAGGTGAGCTTTTTAATCTATTTTGGTTTTTATTTTTATTTTTCTTTGTAGTTTGGCCTTTTTGGAAAAGAAGCCTTTTAAATAGAGAAAGGGAGGCAATGATAAGGCTTATAGAAAAAAAATATAACGCCAGAGTTATAACAATGATTCATAGACAAGAAGGGTTGTCATTTTTTGGGTTTGCCTTTATGAAGTTTATAAACATAGAAGACTCTGAACAGGTGTTAAGAGCTATAAGGATGACTCCAGAAGATATGCCTATTGTTATGATACTTCATACCCCTGGGGGACTAGCGTTGGCTGCCTCTCAAATAGCTAGTGCTTTGGCAAGACATAAGTCAAAAGTTATAGTCATAATTCCTCACTACGCCATGAGTGGTGGTACACTAATAGCCTTATCCGCCGACAAGATAATAATGGACCACAACGCCGTATTAGGACCCGTTGATCCACAGATAGGGCAAATGCCGGCTGCTTCTATACTAAAAGTGCTTGATGTAAAAAAACCAGAGGACATAGACGATGAAACTATGATAATGGCTGATGTATCCAAAAAAGCAATAGAGCAGATGAAAAGCTATGTATACGAGCTTTTAAAGAAAAAAGGACATCCTGATGATGTTGCAAAAAAGATAGCAGAAGAGTTATCCACAGGTAAATTTACACATGATTATCCTCTTGATGTAGACCAGCTAAAAGCCATGGGCTTAAATATAAACACCGATGTACCAGAAGAGGTTTATGAACTCATGGAGCTTTACGACCAACCCACAAATTCTCAAGTACCCTCTGTCCAATACATACCTATTCCTTATAAAACCTCTCAAAACAAAAAATAATGCTTCTAAGATTTATAACGAAGCGCTTTTTGTTTACTGTATTTTTGGTTTATCTATCTATTTTAGCATTATTTTTTATATATCAAATTTCAAATTTCTTTATCACTTATCATATGAAGAGCCCAAAAATACTTTTTCAAACAATATTAAACTTTTTACCGATAGTGCTTTTTTACACAGCTACTATAAATGTATCTATATCAGTTTTTGTATTAAGCCACTACTTAAAAAGGATAAAGATGTTTTTGGTACCTCAAAGCTTTGGAATACCAATAAGCCATATATTTAAGCCCTTTATCATAGTAAGTCTTTTAATATCTTTTGGAAATTTGATGCTAAACGAATTTTTCATACCAAACGCTACAAAAGAACTAAAATACATAGAGCACGTCTATAAAAAAAATCAAAAATACGAGCTTGGAATAGCTAGAAACCTCTGGATAGCAAAAGAAAAAAACAACGAAAAAACTTTCATAGGAACATCTTTAGCCACATCAAACGGCTTATTTTACAACATAAAGATAATAAATGTAAAAAACAACAAATTTAACTATATCATAAAAGCTAAAAAAGCCATAGTGAAAAATGGTTATATGGATTTAGAACAAGGGATAGAAACATCCTTTAGCCCGTTTAGAGAGATATATTTTCAAACATTACACCTTAAAACAGAAATAAATCCAAAAGATTTGAACCTTTGGATAAAAACCCCAGACGAGCAATCTCTTACAGAGCTTGTTAAAACCGCTATCGTAATGAGAAAAGAAGGATTAAACACGTTTCCATATATATCAACGTTTATATTTAAGCTAGAATTTTCCTTTTTGCCTTTTTTGATGGTGTGTATAGCATCTTTCTATATAGCTAAAAGCCAAAATACGATAGATTGGTATAAAGCGTTTTTATGGCATGCTTCTTTATTTGTTATAGGTATAGTAATACCTTACAGCTTATCTTCCAAAATAAATATGAATCCCTTATTTTTTGTAGTGATATATGTATTTATTAGCTTTTACGCTTTAAAAAGAGTTTTTGATATACAAAGAACAAACTGGTTTTAAAGTTTGTTTAGCTTCTTTAAGGCATCTGGAAGTTTTAACAAAGATACGTAAACTCTTTTCCACTTGTTCCATTCTATAGATGGTAGGTTTGCACCGTACGTGTTGTTAGAAGGAAGATCGTAGGCAACGCCCGATTTGGCTGCTACCTGTACATTTGAGCCTATGTTTACGTGATCTGCAACTCCCACTTGTCCAGCAAGTATTGAATTATCCCCTATATTGACGCTACCCGAAAGCCCCACTTGAGATACCAAAAAGCAGTTTTGCCCTATCTTACAATTGTGTCCTACCATTACAAGGTTGTCTATCTTTGTAGATTTACCTATGATTGTGCTATCAAGAAGCGCCCTATCTATAGTGGTATTTGCCCCTATCTCTACATTATCTTCTATGATAACGTTTCCTATATGATTTAGCTTTTTTATACCTTCTGGTCCTATAGCGTATCCGAATCCATCCGCCCCTATCACAGCCCCTGAATGTATTATTACATTTTTACCTATAACGGTATTTTTGTATATATGAACTCCGCTATGCAAAATACTGTTGTTTCCTATAATGGTGTTGTCTCCCACGTAAGTAAAAGGATATATTAGCACTCCTTCTCCTAAGCTTACGTTTTTGCCTATATAGGAGAATGGTCCTATATAAACATCTTTACCAATATGTACACCATCTTCTATAAAAGCTTTGTCCGATATACCTTTTGGTTTTTCACTTTTATAAAAAGTATCAAGGACTATAGCCATTGCATACTTTAAATTTTGCACCTTTATAAAGTTTGGCGCTTGTAAATCTATATCAGATACGTAAGCTATGTCTTGTTTAAAATCTATATCTTTATGTTTTTCATCTACAAATACTATAGTATTTGGCTTTTGAGATAAAACAGAACTAACACCAACAACATCTATATCAACGATATAGTTTGAAATGCCCCCAAGCAAGGAGGCTATTTCAGATAATTTCATTTGTGTGCACTATCTAAGGTTTTTATAATAGATGGTGTTATATCAAGATTACCAGTGTAAAGCATTTGGTTGCAATCAAAGACGCCTTCTAAGTTATGAGATTTTGCATAAGATGTAACTGCATTTTTAAGGGCTTCGGTAAACTCTTTACCTGCTTTTTCCTGCATAGCTTGAAGTTCTTTTTGAGCGTCTTGCTGATACTCCAAAGCTTTTAGTCTTATGTTTTCGTATTCTTTAATCTTTTGTTTTTTGGCTTGTTTGGAGATGGCTTTGCTTTCTATCTCCTTTTGAAGGTTTTGAAGTTCAGTTTCATAGCTTTTTAGCTTTTGCCTTATCTCACTAACTTTATCATTTAGAGATTTGCCAAGGGATTTGGCAAAAGTAGATTTTTGCATTACCTCTTGAGTATCCACACATGCAAAACTACCAGCGTAAGAAGAAGCCGACAAAACAGACAATAGCCCTACAGCTAATACTGAAGCCTTTAAAATCTTTTTAAGATTTTTCATTTTTGCCTCCTTTTAAAAGTTATAAATATTTTACCACGTTTCTTTAGGCATCATAGACTCTATTTCACCAGCGTTTAAACTAATAAGCCTACTGTCTTTCTCAATCACTATAGAGCCATCTTTATCTACCTCTTTTAAAATCCCAGACACCTTCCCATCGTTTGCCGTTATAAGTTTGTTTTTATAAAGAAGGTTGTCGTTTATAATATTTCTAAAATCTTCAAAACCATGAGAGTTAAAATAGTCTATATCTTGATAGAAAAAATCAAAAAACGTTGTTAAAAAGTGTTGCTTTGATATATATATACCAGTGAAAAGCTTTAAGGATATAGCCCTGTCTGATATATCTTGTGGGAAATCCTCTTGGTTTAAATTTACGCCTATACCTATTATGGTATTTTCCTTTATTTTTTCTACCAAAATACCTGCAACTTTTCTTGGCTTTTCCAATAAAACGTATATATCGTTTGGCCATTTTAT
>OFEH01000649.1_pt1 | contig 10029 bp, 4 predicted proteins | sample 1521031 | NCBI WGS metagenome assembly OFEH01 (sample SAMN05518350, study PRJEB24110) | hypersaline lake metagenome | isolation source: Grendel Spring, Yellowstone National Park, Wyoming, USA | place: USA:Grendel Spring, Yellowstone National Park, Wyoming, USA | collected 2011-11-16
CCCAGCCTTACCATGCTTACAATGAAGCATATATTTGATAGCATAAAAGGCTTTATAAAAGTACTTGAGCTTATAGCCGATTACATAAAAAGTCAAGAGCATATAGAAAAATCTCATTGCATATTCATAGTGCTTGATTATATTGCATCTGTGAAGAATAACCCTGAAGAGATTGAGAGTATTTTAAAAGAACTTATAGGAGGTGATAAGAAAGCTATGACACTGATAGAAAAATGGATTATGGAAGGGTTAGAAAAAGGTAAGCAAGAAGGCTTGCGAGAAGGATTGCAAAAAGGATTACAAGAAGGATCTCTTAAAGCCAAAAGAGATTATGTCAAGAGTGCCATTCTTATGAAATTTGGAGTATTGCCAAAAGAGCTTGAAGAGAAGATAGAAAGTACAGATGATATAAAAGCTTTGGATGAAATGTTTAAAAAGGTTATACTGGCTGGCAATATTGAAGAGATTTTGTAAGTTAGATAATTTGTTCCCTTAGATTGTGAGCATATAAGCTCACTATATCCTAATCACAATTTAAGCCTTTTTCTTATAATATATAAATGGATCAACAAAACCGCCATCCTCAAGATATAGATATAAAAATATCCTTCTCTATATTAAATTGCAGTGCGTATTTTAACTTACCAATGAAGTTTAGTTGTTCAATTACTCAATCTCTAATTCTAATGGTACTCCAAACTTTTTTAGTAAACTTTTAGCTTGTTTTATACACTCATTAGTAGAATAATTTGTTTCTATCCACAATCCATTTGAAAGTTGTTTGGGTGCATGGAAATCACTGCCACTTTCGTGTTTAGGCTGATTATTGATAAGGTATCTTTTACCACGTACAATTTGTACTGGACAGTCGGATGGCTTTATTTTTCCAACATTTATAAGCCAATTAGCTGTATTTACTAAAATTTCATAAGAATAGCGGAGTTCAAAGACTTTGTCTCCCAATTTCATTTTTCGTGGAGTCCCCTCTTTCCGTGATACGGACTCTACAGTTACCTCAGGTAGAGCCTCTTCCTCTGATTGGCCCGGAATTATTTCCTTAATTTTTTCTTCTAACAAACTTTCAATTTCTCCATCTTCAAACTGATAGTCCTTATAACCTTGACTGATAATTGACTTAACCATGGGCATTAAGCCTTTAATAATTTCTTTAGGTTCATTTAATAAAGATTGCCAAATTTCATCCAATATTTGTGCTTTTTTTACTAAAACTTCTACATTCTCAATGTTAGTTTTTGAAAGTGTCAATATTTTTCTATAAACATTTGGTAATTCTTCTTTTTCTAAATCTGCTTCCCAAATTATTCGCTCTTTTAAAGTAGTCCCTTCCTCGAACGTTTTAACCAATATCCAAACTACACCATTGGTTAATACACCATACTTTGCGCCCTCATTAAGAGAATAATTTGCCAATTGTTGTAAAACTTTTTTTTGTCTAATATCAATGCTTAGATTTTTTGCCTCAATAAATAATATTTTCTTTCCGTTCTTAAGTAAGGCGTAGTCTGGTACACCTCCTTCTGTAAATAGATTAGGTTGAACTTCCTCTGGATTTTCAGGATTCCATCCAAGGTGTCTCAAAATAGGATTTATTATCTGATCTCTAACAGCCATCTCATTCTTTGTATATAGATCACGAAATTTCTTGATTTTTTCTACTAATGGTGTTAACACCTCACTATAACTGTTCATTTTTTATCCTCCTTTTTGGTAAAATTCCACACATGAGATTGTGCAAAAATTTTACAACTTAATGTAGCAAAACCGTATAAAATTATAACTCAAAAACTTAAAAATTGTTGGTGTTGTATAAGCTTGAGCACATCCTAATCACAATTTAAGCATGTCTTTTATAATATATAAATGGATCAACAAAACCGTCATCCTCAAGATATAGATATAACCATAAAGAATATAATACTTCCTCTTTTGGAAAGTAAGCTAATGAGAGATATAATAGGTATAAAATATAAGCGGGAGTTAGACTCAGTGTTTAAAACAACAAAAGAAAGAAGAGTGGATCTTCTTCTTGAGTTAGAAGATGATTCTATTCTTCATATAGAATTCCAGACAACAAACGATAATACAATGCTTTATAGGATGTTTGAGTATTATAGCCTCATCAAAATGGAATACAAAGAAAAGACTATACACCAAAAGCTTATATATCTTGGTGAAGACAAATGCAACATGAAAAACACTTTAAAAGATTCAAAGCTTTATTACGAATATGAGCTGATAGACCTAAAAGATTTTCAATGTGATGATCTGTTGGAATCTGACAACATGGCAGATATAACCTTTGCATTTTTGTGCAACGTGAGAAATAGAGAAAAGCTATTTCGTAAAGCTCTATCCAAGTTAAGAAAATTACCAGAGCAAGAAAGATCTGACTGGGTTGGAAAGATATTGACATTCTTAAATGTAAGACCTAAATTAAATGAAGAATTTGAAAGAGTATTTAAGGAGGAACCTATGTTAGAGATACCACCTCTTACTATAGAAGAGTTGAGGAAGTCACCATTTACAGCAAAAACTGTAGAACAGTTAGAACAAGAGGCTACTCTTAAAACCAAAAAAGATGACATTAAGAGTGTTATTCTTATCAAGTTTGGAGTAATACCAAAAGAGCTTGAAGAGAAGATAGAAACCACAGATGATATACAAACTTTAGATGAAATGTTTAAAAAGGTTATACTGGCTGGCAAGATTGAAGAGATTTTGTAAGAGATCAATTCCCTCTACAAGTATGCCACGCTAAATTATTTTTATCTCCTCTTCCGTTAATCCGTAAAGCTTGTAAACTAGCTTATCTATCTCATACTCAAGCCTTTTCACATGTTCTTGTTTTTCTTGGTTTGTGTCATAGTCTTCAGATTGGGTAAGCGTGAGGATTTGATCTACTTTTTGGATTATTTGGTCTGCTATGGGTTGGTTTTTAGAATTTATTTTTTTGATAGGAAGTTTGCCAAAATAACCTTCGTCAAAGTCCATTGTTCTAATGGCTCTATTATAAACAAACCAATAATAAAACCATTCTGCTAACCGTGAGTTTAGAATTCCAAGAATGTATTCATAAGAAAATGATTTATCTTTTAAAAATGTATTCATTACAGTATCAAGCGTTAGATAACCTTCCTTATCATAAGTTGCCATAATGATTATTCTATCAAAAGGTTTCATAACATGAGCTACAATTCTTTGAGAAATTATTTTAGGTCTCATATATTTCTTAACTCTTGCGCTGTTTAACTCTGATTTAGTGAGTTTGACTTTATCAATTTCTCTATATATTTGGTATTTGTTAATATTTTTTCCTCTTAATATAGGATAGCCTGTATCTGAAATTTTTCTTTGGAATGGCAAGCCTCTAAAAGTTTCTGAGATGTTATAAAGTTTTATGCTATCTTGCATTAACTTTTTAAGAATTTCTAATTTGATTTCATCAATGTAGATTGGCAAAATTTCCAATTTTTCAATGATTTCTGAATTAACATCGTTTATAATTTCAATATTATCGTTCCAAAAATCACCGGCTTTATAAAAATAAGATTTTTCTTTAATTTTTTGGCTAATCAAAATAACTTGTTCAAGTCTAACATTTTCAAAAGCCTTAGAAATATCAATCAGTGTTAGAAGCTTATTTTCTTTATAAACAACCTTTCTGGTTCTTTCCCAACTGTCAACATAAGTTATAGATTTTGGTATTACATAAGATAGGATACCTTTTTCTTTTAAAAGGTTAAAACCTTTTTCTATAAATAAAGATGCTGAATTTTTGCGAGTTTCATAAAATCTGTAATGGTCTTCTATATAATCCTTGTATTTTTTAATATCTGCGCCATGTGGCGGGTTTCCAATCACGATATCAAAACCATCTGTTACTCCAAACATCCACTCTGGGTCAAACCAATCAGCGGAGGCGTTTGGATCGAAGATATCAAAATGAGCTATTTTATCGGCTGTTTCAGCAGGAAAACCATTTTTGATCAAAACCTCTTTTATTCGCTCTCTTATCTTTTTGTCTTCTTCTTGTAGTTGTATTTTCTCTTTTCTTGATCTAATTCTAAAATACCTATGCCTTAGCTTTTTAAGGGATTCTTCCAATTCTTTTGTATTTATGCTTCCAACTTGTTTTTGAGATTTACTTTCTGGCCTTACTGGAATATTTAATCCTATCAAAGCATTTGCAGAGATAAACTTTGTTTCAAGGTTTGGCAAAGGTAAAATACCAAAGTTTGGTTTAGTTTTATCTGCTTTTTGATCCAATATCAAAGAAATAAAAAATCTCAATTTACTGATCTGAATAGCTATAGGTTGTATGTCTACCCCGTATATGCAGTTTTCTATCAAATACAGCTTTCTTGCATAGTCTGGGTAATTTATGCTTTCGTCAAAATGTTCTTTTACCTCATTTAAAAGCTCTTTCAGAGCGTTTTCATCTTTTGCCATTTCTAATACTTCTTTACTTTCTTTGTTGATCCTATCTGCTTGTATTTCATACCAGACTTTGTTGGCCGGATCAAGCTTTTGAAGAAGATAAACAAGTTTATGCAATATCCCCATAGGAAAAGCACCAGATCCGCAGGCTGGGTCTATTATCTTTATCTGGTCTATTGCATAGATTAGCTCTTTTTTTAAATCTTGTGGTAAATTTATATTTTCGTTAGAGTAAGAAAATAAATCGTCAAGTATTTCTTCAGCTTGTGGTACTTTTGTCTTTAGATACTCTCTTAAACTCTCTTCTACCATGTAATCTACTATCTCTCTTGGTGTGTAGTAGCTACCCGTTGCTTTTCTTGCGGTGGTATTAGTCTCTGGATTGTAGCTTGCTAATAGATTTTCAAATACCTTGCCAAGAAGCTCAGGGTCAAGGGCTATTTCTTGGTCTATCGGTGTTGCCTCATCTGTGGTAAAGTTGTAGGACTTAAGAATATCTATGAGCCCTCTAACTTTTGCGTTTGCACTCAATTCATATTTAGATAAATCAACTGTTTTTTCTTTACTGCTAAAAAACAATTCATCATCGATTTTAGCCTGCTTTTTCTCATTCCTTGTAAATCCGTCTATATAAATACTGTCTTTATCAAGGCAGTCAAAAAGCCCGCCGTTTATAAAAGGAATGCTTGAAAAAAGCTTTTTAGCCTCTTCTTCATTTATCAAAAATTTATCTTCATATCTATATTTGTTTTTTACTCCAAAGTCTTTTTTGTTTGCTGGGTAACCTTCGTTTTTTGCCCAAGCTCTTTGGTCTATTGGCGTGTTTAGTGTTGCAAAAAATAGATTTTGTAAAATTGCATTGTAATAGTTGTTGCTATTACCAAAATCTTTTACGATGTTTCTTAGCTTTTGTTCATCAAACAAATCATTTGGTACCAATCCTTTTTCTTTTAAAAACCATATGAAAATCAATCTTGTAAGAAGCCTAATTAAACTTTGAGCATTTCTAATCTCTTTATCTTTTTCTAATCGTGGCATACTTGTAGGATCTTCAGAATATTTATAATCATCCGGAAACTTGACTTTATCCATCGCATAGAAATACCAATTTTGAAGCTCGTTGTAAAATTCTTTGGTTACTGGTTCTACACTAAAGGCGTTTTTTATAGATTCTAAATTTTTAAAATTGCAGTCTTTAAGCTGATTTATGAAGGTTTTGTTTGGAAGTTTTGGATCCACATAAAATGTAAACCTTTTGTAATAACTGTATTGGGCTTTTATGCCATAGGTATTTTTAAATACAAATGAAAGTCTAAACGATCTATCAGAGTAAAATAAAAACAACCCATAATATTTATTTTCTTTGTTCAAAAGCTCTTTTGCAATATCAAACTGTTTTTTCTTACTAGTTCTTTCAGTAAGATTTTTGACCTTAACAGCGAAGGCTACCAAATCAGCTTCCCGGTCTTCTAACTTTATATCCCCTAAATATGTTATTTCCTCTATCAACTCTTCATGGTTTTCATAATCGTATACTTGTCTTGGAGAAACGGTAAAACCATTATGATAAAGATAATCTTGAAAATCTTCCAAAGAAAACGCTTTTGTGAGGTTTTCCAAAGTGTGCCAAAGGCCGTTCTGAGAGCTTTGGAGTGGCTGTGTCTGTTCTTTAGATCCGAAATGCGTCTTTGCCGCTCTATCTACCATTTTTAAGCACCCAAATTTATGTTTTCACCATGTAAAACATGCTTGTCAGCACTCTCTTGATTCTCTACACTTATTATAACATCTTCGTTGGATAGATTTAAAAATTTTAGCTGATCTTCTATTTTTCTTAAAAAATCTTCTCCTATTTCGTTTTTTATCTCCTCTAATTTAGAACATACATTTTTGATATCTTTTAGATCTTTTTCTATTTCCACAATTTTTCTTAATATATAATCCGAAAGACTTCCATAATATTCTATATCTTTTTTAAGATCGATAATAAAAGCTCTAAAAGGTTTTAGATATTCATCTTGTGTATTCAACAAACTTTGTAAAAGGTTTAGAGCTTTTGATTCCAAAGAGCTTGAGTTTGATCTTCTTCTTATATAAGCATCTTTGTCTAACACTATTTCATAATTCTTCCAAAATTTATCTGACAATCTTAAAGATTTTTCACCCTTGTTTGCTTTTATTTTCTCGTAAGCTTCTTCAAAGCTTATGGATTTTGGCTGTCTTTCTTGATAATCTTTGTAGCCCACAAACATATCTTTTCCTTTTCTAATGAAAACAAAAAGTTCATCTTTTTGCCCTTTTTTGGCGGTTTTAACCCTTTTTGGCATATCTTCAATTTGACTTAGTATATCTGGATAAGATTTTTTTATATTTTCAAACTCATCCCTTAGCTTTGTAAAAAAGCTTTCTTCTTCACCCTCTTGATAGGTGTTTAACCTTTTGTATAGCTTTGACTCGGTGGGTTCTTCAGACTCATCAAAGATTTTGGCATCTTCTCCAAGAATATTGTGAATCATAAACATTTTGTTTTGGGCTATCTCCCTTGATTTTACTATATCAGATCCTTTTTCAGTGGGAAAGAAATTGACTATGTAAATCTCATCGTAAACCTTTTTACCTATTCTATTTATACGTCCCACCCTTTGTATGACTCTAACAGGATTCCAAGGTATATCGTAATTTATCACCACACCAGCTTTGTTGAGGTTATAACCTTCAGATAGTTTATCGGTGGCAAGAAGTATGCTGTAATTATCTTCTTGTTCTTTGTTTTGGGCATCAAAATTTTTGGCTATCTCCTCAAATTTGGCTTTCCCTATGTTGCCATAAGCACTAAGCAATATATTTCCAAATTTAGCTTTTAATATACTGTCTAAGTGTTTTGCCGTATCTATGTATTCGGTAAATATAACCACTTTTCTATTTTCTTTTATAAAAGCCTCGATACCAGATACAAGTCTATCTGCTTTAGGATCATTTTCTGTAAGGTTTAGCTCTTTTATCTTTCTTATAAAATCATCAAAAAGATCAATATCACTTTGTATATCTTCTATAAATTTATCTTTTAGTTTAAACGTAGATAAATCATAAACTTTGTAATAGTTGCTGTTTAGTTTTTCGTTTTTTAAACGATCTTCATAATCTGCAAGCTCTTTTAAAATATCATCTGGATCTGCTGTAACGATATCTTCCATGAGTTTCCTATCAAGTATAAACTTATTTGTTTTCTCAATAAACTTTAAAGCTGTTTCATTTATACGTTTAAAGCTTTTAATACTCTCATAAAAAGATCCAAAACTACTTTCAAATCTTTTCACAAGAAGCCTTCTCATGAAATCGTATAAATTTTTCTGATAAACAAATATAAACCTATCGTCTTCAGAAAGCTTGCTATCTTCATTTGTTATACCTTTCTCGTATTTAATAGGGATATATATAGCACCCTTGAAATATCGTGGCATGCTCTTTGTCATAGAGTTCCTTTTATCTAAAATACGCTCGTTAGCGTTCTCATCAAAAGCTCTTATCACCTCATCGTAAAATCTTGATTGCTCTTGTGTTAATTCATAAAACCATTCTATTGGATCTCTTACAATAGGAAGATCTATCTTTTCCTTATAATGCTTTAAATCAAGTCTATTTCTTCTTATTAAAACAGGCTCTACGATGGCTTTTATACGCCTTGCCAACATCTTAGACTTATCCCTTACTTTTTCAATATTTATAGTATCTTCTCCAAAGATCTCTTTGTAATATTTTTTGGCTTTTTTCGTCTTTCAGCGTTTGATGAGTTGTAGTGTTTCTTGATATAAGAGAGCTCATTAAACAGATCCTCATATTCATCAAATTTTGCCTTTAGATTTTCATCAAGGACTATCGTAGATTTTTTTGGTATCGTAAAAAGCTTAAGAAGTGAAAATATATCAGATGGTTTGTTGTTAAAAGGTGTAGCGGTAAGAAGCATAACAGTTCTACCTCTACATATCTCTTTTAGCTGATTATAACTAGCGGTGTCTTCGTTTCTAAACCTATGGGCTTCGTCTATAACAACGATATCTATGTTGTCTGAGTTTTTTACAAACTGAAGCGCCTCATCGAGCTTTCCAATAGACCACACTTCCCATCCGTAAAGCTCAAAATCTTCCAAATATTTTTTCCATCCTATCGTTTTAGCATCATCCCCTATCAAATGAGGAGGCGATATAACAATACCCCTTTTACCCATCGCCTTACCTACCATACAAGCAACGATTGACTTTCCAAGTCCCACCACATCGGCAAGGATAACCCCTCCATGCGCTTCACAGCTGGCTATTGCTTGAGATACAGCCTCAATTTGATAAGAGTAAGGCCTATATCCCTTTCTTTCCATAAGGCTTATAAGCTCTTTACCTATATCTTTAGCTTGGTAAGTGTCAAGATAGTTTTTAATAAGATAAACATATGCCACAAAAGGATCTATGTATCTTAAAAATGTATTTCTTCTCATGGCGTTTACAACGTCTTCAGTAGATAACTCTATAGCCCTTTCCCAATTAGCGTCAAAGTACTCTTCTGCATCTTTAAAACCATAATCTTTTATCTCGACGTTAAACTCGTTTTGGCTTTCGATACCAGCAAGCGTTAAGTTGCTACTTCCTGTTATAAAAAGCTCAGGAGCCCCCGTTTCAGTGGTTTTAAACAAATAAAGCTTTGCATGGTTTGGATCTTTAGTTTTTCTTATTACAAGCTTTCTTTTTTCTAAAAGCTCCACAAAAAACTCAGCTTGTTCATAAATCTCTTTCTTATCGAGTTTTTCATTTGTAAATGCAATTTTTATAGATTCTATAAAATCTCTTATGGTTTCTTCTTTGTTTTCTATGCTTTTAGAAGCCTCATATAAACCAAAATTTCCCTTATCTACGTTTAGACCTACAAGTATCTTAATATGTTCATCTTGAAGCTTTCCATTTTCATACAGCTCTTTTAAAGTCTCATACAGCTCTTTTATACCAGAAAAATAGAAAAATCCCACAAGAAACTTTAGCTCTTTGCTTATACCAACAAGCTCTTTTAGCCTACTTTGTAAACTTTTATTACCGCTGTTTGTTATAAAATTTTGAGGAGTGTGCTTTAGCATTTTTCACATCTCTTGAGTGGCTTTGTCTGTTCCTCAGAGTTGAAATGCGCTGATATCGCTCTAGAGTGCTTTAGCATTTTTATGTTCTCCTGAGTGGCATTGTCTGTTTATTAAACCGTGGCATACTTGTAAACCGTGGCATACTTGTAGCTTTGAAATGCGATGGTATCGCTCTATCCATTAAATTATTATAGCTTAAAAGCTAAATATATAGAATATATAGAAATTCTGAGGTGTTGTAGGGGCTTCTTCTTTGTAAACCCCTCTTCCCGCTAAAAAATTATAGTACGTTTACATAAAAAGCTTAAAACACTAAATTTTTAAAGCTATATTAAAAGCTGTTTAAACCGCTGTTTTGAGTGTTTTGTACGCTTCGGGTTATCATGTTGTTCATGAAATTGTAAAGGGCTGATTCAAAAGAGTTTATACCTGTGGTAGCTTGCTGGTTTTCT
>OFEH01000650.1_pt1 | contig 10024 bp, 14 predicted proteins | sample 1521031 | NCBI WGS metagenome assembly OFEH01 (sample SAMN05518350, study PRJEB24110) | hypersaline lake metagenome | isolation source: Grendel Spring, Yellowstone National Park, Wyoming, USA | place: USA:Grendel Spring, Yellowstone National Park, Wyoming, USA | collected 2011-11-16
CCATATACCGTTACATATTGACCACTTTGATTTTGCATTGTTAGACTTAATGTAACTGTTAATGTAGCTAGATAACCTTCCAAAGTTCCACTAGATGTTCTAACAGGATAAAGCTCAGCTTTTCCTAAGTAAACTGTTTGACTAGCATAAGAAACACTCATATAAAAATAAGCATATGGCTCTACTGCAGTAGATCCTTTTAAATAAAGAGTTATACTTTGTCCTAACTTCCAAGGACTAGATGGTGAAACAGTTAATTGGTAGCTTGGTTGCGAAGATACTGTTATTGGTATCGAGGCTTCAGTACCAGATAGATAGCTCAATTTAGACGCCTTAGACTACTTCAACAAGTACATCTATTGTACTTATGCTCGTTGTTGTACCTGAATATAGTGTAAAGCTTACACTATTACCACTTACCGATACATTAAATGGCCCTGAAATTGCTCCAGGTGCCGATGTATTAAAATCTATATGAACTAATTGTTTTACAAGTAATGCAGGTACACTAGCTGTAAATGTAGCAGTAGCTCCAGCGTTAATAGTTGCACCATTTATTGTAGTTTTTACTAATTTTTTACCATCATATGTTGTACCGACTACTTCATAGCTCATTTAGTTCACCTTTACCAGAGTAGACTGCTGAAGAAGTTGTATTCATATAATGCGACTCCAAATAGTCTTACTTCTTCTCCATTAGTATTAGTCCTGTAAGGCATAGCTAATAGCTTAACACCAACATCATAAGGTACTATTATAGCACCAGGTGTTGGATAAGCATATAGATTCTTTCCTTTTTCTACTTCTACATCAACTAAAGGCTCTACTCCCATTGGCCCATAGCTTTCATTTACCTGTGTTATTACTTGTAATTGTCTAAATGATGGTGTTGATCCTACTTCAATTAAACCATCTTGGAATATAACTAACATTGCTCTCTGTGTTGGTGTACTGCTTGACATATAGAATGTTGATGCATTACCTAATATATAAGCAGCAGTACCAGCAGTTGTTGGTAATGACCAAGTATCTTTATTTGCATATCCTGTTGGAGCAGAAGTTTGGTTATAGTTAACAATTTGTGGTATTAAGAATGTTATTCCCAATTGTCCTGGTTGTGCAGGGAATGAGAATGTACCATTTCCCTGTAATTTGCCTTTAAATATTCCAGCGGCTACATCTACTAATCCAGCTTCTATTTGATTTTTAGCAATCTTATATAATACAGGACTTTGATACTGCAATACATCTAATTGTAAGCCAAGATAGTTTTCTAAAGCAGCTTCTTCGCTTGAACTAAGATTAACAAATGGTATAGTTGATTTTGATGGACTAAATACAAATACACCTTTACTTAACAGAGGTGCAAACAAATTAGACGCATTCGCACTCAAGGTCGAACTCATATATATCACCTAGCTAATTATTTAAATGTTACATAATGCTTATAAGGGCTTTCCACAAATTATATAAATTGTGTATAAATATGGTAAAAAGACTTGAGCCAAGAGATAAGAAAAAAGATGAAAAAATTAATTTAGCAATTACAGAAGATACTCTGCAATTATTAGATAAATTTAAATTTGAAAATTGTTATTCTTCTAGAGGAGAAGCAGTATATGCACTTTTAATATACTATTATTATGGAAAAAAACCAGAAAGTTTATGTCCAGGTATTAAGATAAAAGGAAATATTTTATAGTTACAATATTTCTCCTGATACTTTTATTCCTGATGCTACAGGTGCTTTAGCTGGTTGCTGTGTTGGCGTAGGTGGAGGTGGTGTTATAACTGGAGGTGGATTAAATGTTTGTACTGATGCTTGGATTGATGCTTTACCAAATCCTGCTACTAGTGAAGCCTTTTGGCTAACATATGTATAAGGATTAGTACCTACTAATGCCTCAATTAACTTATATATTCCCAATATTGTCATTACTGAAGAAGCTATAACTCCAAATTCCATTTTATTGTATGATTTAAATAGTGCGTAGTAGCCCCATCCAAATAGCAAATCTATAATTCCTTGAAATGTATTAGATTGTCTTTGTGAACTAAGAACACCTTTGTTTGATAATGCAGAACTTGCTGCTATAGCAACCCATTCACCAAAAAGTGTAGTAACAGAACCTACAGCTATACCTTCCCAATACTCCTTATCCTTAAACCAATCCATAGCCGAACTTTTTAAATCTGCCATATTAATCCTCCCAGTTATATATAACAACTAAATCTTTTAAATTTATATATTTTAAAACTAATTAGCAAAAAAGTTATGTAATAAAAGTTGAAATAAAGCTATTAGCAAAATACATAAAAGCTTCAATTAGTTCTGTCCAGACTTTTCTGTATTGTGGTTTAGCCATAAAAACATATGAAATCATACCTTCATATGCAGCATCTCTTGTATCTATAGTAAGCCATTTTAAGAAAAATAATAGTCCTTCTAATGAATTTTTCTCAGCTTTTTCTATAGTTTTTTGTAAAACAGTTTTAAGATAATTAATTCTAGTTTCATAGTCTAAACTATATATTTTCTTAACCTTCTCTATTACTAATTCCTTCTTTTCTTGAGGTATATCTTTATTATTAATAATAAAATTTATTTCATTATTTAATACTTCTTCAGATATAGGTTGTTTACATTCTGGACATTCACTAGGCTTTGGTAGTTTATCAATACTAATTAAGTTAAATTTATTTAATGTTTCCATTAACATTACATATATATTAGGGTCTAGTATTTCTGCAAAAGCATTCAATAACTTTTCTTTATTTTTATTTATCTCAGAAAATGCTAGTTGTATTTTAGTTTTATGTTGGGACGTCCATAACAATAGCTTTGCTAAAGTATCTATTGTTTTTACTACATCTTCTTTAGGTTTAATAGTTTCAATTTTTACTTCTTCTTCTTCTTTTTTCTCTTGTTTAGTTTCTTCTTTTTTTACTATTTCTTCTTCTTTTTTCTCTTCTACTTTTTCCTCATTTTTTTCCTGTTTTACTTCTTCCTTTTTTTCTAATTGAACCTCTACTTGAGGATCCTCTTTTTTCTCCTCAATTTTCTCTTCTTCTTTTTTCTCTTCAATCTTTTCTTCGCTCATTATTAATCACCTTATAAATGAGGCATTTCTTCGCTTACTTGTATTTCTGGCTGAGGTGATTTACCTATAACATTCTTAATAGCCTGTAATTTTGATGGATCTTTTAGATAATCTAATAAGCTTTCAACTAATTTAGATACAACAGGGTTTTCTAAAGGGTTTTTATTATTTTCTTCTTTAGGTTTTACTTCATAGCCCCTTTTTTCTAATATTTTCTTAGAGCTTTCAGTTAAGCCTTCTAAGACATTTAAAAATTCATCTACACTATTTAATCCAGTTTTATCTTTAACAATCTCATTTACTTGGCTTTTTATATTTTCACTTAATTTATTATTTTCTGCTAATTTTTCTATAGCTTTATTTATTGTTTCCATCCACATTTTATCTTTTTCTTCTTTTTCTTTATTAATTTTATCAATTAATTGCTGGTATTGACTATGCATCTTATCTATCATTTCTGCTATGCGTTCACTTTCTTTATCATCTTTTGGCTTATTATTTTCCATCATTTTCATTAATAATTGGAATTGTTGTTGTTGCATTTGCAACATCATTTTCATAAAATCATCGCTATTATCTTTTTGTGGAGTAAAAGCCTTTATTAATGCCAATAATTCTGAAGTATTCAAACCCTTATCCTCCTCCACTTTCTTATTGTCATCTAGAGTAGATATAACCTTTATAGCTAGTGCATAATTTATAATATCTTCTGGAGTCATTTTAGAAGAATTCTTGCTAATTCTTTCTGATAGTTTTCTAACAAGTTGTGAAGCAGCAATATCAGTAGATTTATTAGTAACTTCACCGCCAACTTTATTAAGACTCATTAATGTATTTATAACATTTTCTAAGCTATCACCTTTATTTGCTATATTTTGCAATTTTTGATAAGCTATTTGAGAAAGAGTATCACCAATATCTAGGATTTTTCCAGCTTCCTTAATCTTTTTACTAGTTTCTTCAGGTATTTCTTGATTGGTCTGTATATTAGATTCATTCTTTGTATTAGAAATAGAAGGTATTTCATCTGAAGACACTTCATTTTTCACCTCTTGTTTCTGTTGTTTTTCAGGTATATTATTTGTTTCTGTTGTTTTATTATTCATTAACTTATTAAATTCTTCATCACTAACTATCATATCCTTATATTCATCAGGTATTTTACCTCCAAATATCCTATTTGCAATACTTTGAGAAATTTTACCTGTATTTAAATAGGTCATCATTTCTTCATCTGTAGCTACTGATGCAACTAATTCATTAAAATCTTGCTCTTCTTTTTTCATATAAATCACTCCAATTTATCTAATACAACTCAGAAGTTTTATTTATTATTGAGCTAATTAGCATTTTCTTCATTTTCTAGATTTTCCATTTCTTCATCTATTTCTCCAGTAATAATTTTTTCTATTAATTCTAAATCTTGAGTTCTCTTTACATATTGTGCTAGCAAATACATTAATTTAGCTATAGCATCTGTTGATTTATCAAATAAATCCTTTAAATATTCATAATCAGGCTTTATCTGAAATAAAGCTTCCATAGCATCATCCATGCAGTCTTCTAATTTTTCATATCCAGACTGTATGCAAGAATTTTCATAATTATCAATAAAACGCTCTCCTAATCCAACAATTTTATCAGCATGTTTTACAGTTATAGGCTCTGCTTTCTTTAAGTATGTCTGTCTAACTTTTTTCAAAAGCATTGTTCTAGTACTATCTTCTAAAGCATTTTGATCTTTTTCTTGATTCTCTTCAACATTTTTAGGTTCTTCTTCAACATTTTCTTCTTTAGTCTTAGGTCTATTCACCTCAACTTTAGGTTGTTCATTACTTTGTTCATCGTTTTTTATTGATTTTTGATAATTTTTATAATTTTTAAAAAATGAAGAATAACTAACTCCAATTTCATCAGATATGTCTTTAATAGTGTAAGGTAAATTCTCTGCCTTTATAGCTTTTACTAATGCATCAATTTCTTCCCATATTTCTTTATCTATAGAAGGTGTAGATAATCCTCCCTTTTCTTTTACCTGATTTTTTATTAACTCTAATAGTTTAGATAGATCTTCTGGAAGTTCCAATTATAACACCCTTTATATTACAATCTTTTAAAGGCTTTATAACTTCATCACATAATAAATAACCAGATTGATATAAATTCATTTTATCAATTAATGACACAACAAATTTACTTACTAACTCAAAATAGTTGGAAAATCCATTATATAAAATTGCTAAATTTTCAACTGTAGCATGCTTAGAAAAATAAATACAGAAGTCTTCATAATTTTCAACTGGAAATACATCATAAATAGCTGGCCAATATTCAGCATTACTAGTTAAAGCTTCTATAGAATTTAATGAAGTTTTATTATTACCCCATTCAAATACATTCTTTTTAGTTTTTTGATTGCTTTCTAGACAACATTCTAATGTTTTATCAAATACTTGCATTAAGAAAGAAGACATATTATAAAGTCTTCCTAATGAATCTACTAAGCAATCTTGAAATCTATTAGCTAAATTCTGACCTGTTTTAACACTAGAACAAAAGTCTGAATTATATAATGAATTATATAATTCATTATATTTTAAAATAATATCATATAATGAAGATACTCCTCTCTTAAATGTTCCAGAAATATTATTATAAACTTCTGCAAAACTTTTACAACTACTACCTTTAATAAATTCATTTAATTGATCAGCAAATATTTCAAAATAACTACTAGCAGTCTGTAGTTGACTACTAATATAATTTAAAACTCCATTCACTATAGAATTAGATACTTCTTCACTCTCTAAAGGTTTTGACATTAATACCCCTAGAAAAAATAGATTAATAAAAAGTTAAAAAATTAATGTTCTATTTAAAATTTAAATACTCTTAATTCACTAGCTGATCCTTGTTTAGATGCTTGTGTTCCTTGTGTTCCTTGTGTTGCTTGTGTTGATCCTTTAAGATATGTATTTTTATTCGTATGTACTTCCATAAGAACTTCTGATAAATATGGTCTTAGAGCTGACATTTTACATACTGAGTTTTCTATTTTATTATCATCATATGTTCTAAAGAATCTCATAGCTGCTCTTAATTTATCTTCTCCAGTTTTACCAGCTATAGCAGTTTGTGCTGCTTGTATACATTTCTGTCTAGCTTCTTTCATTACTTTTCCATCATGTGCAGCCTTTGCAACTACATATTGCCATTCTTTTAACTTCGTACTTGATTGTGCTGAATGTGCTTTTCTTACAACAGTCTTTAGTCCTTTACCTGTATCCTTTTGATATGGTATCCAAAAGCTTTCTAAGCCGCTTTTTAATACTACCACGTTTTTCACCAAACATATATATATCATCTAAAACTTATAAGTAAGATATAACAGAAATAATTATGAAAAATATTTTTCATAAATACTTTTAACTGTTTCTCACACATAATTCTATAATGGTGAGGTAAAAATGTCTGATAATTCAGATAATATTGTAGATTTATTAATGAGTTCTACTCCTGAAGGAATTATATCATTATTAGTTGTATTATTAGATAGACAAAATATAATAAATATAAATGCTGTAAAAGATGCTTTAGAATACTTTGATAATAGTATTCCTTATCCATATATATGTGTAAAAGGTGGAGCTAATAGATATAATGAAGTTATAGAAAAATTAAAACAAGATAATTCTGTTTTAATAAAAGGTTGTAGATTACCAAATATTAAGAGAGTTCTTAAAAAATACAATATAGAAGCAGATATTGAACAGTTAGGTAAAAGATATTATTTAATAAAGCCAAAAGGTCAATAAATTGAGTAAAGAAAGCGATATACTAGAAGAATTAGACAAATTTAAAGAATGGGCTAGTGGTGCATATAGCAAATTTACTGTTACTAATTATGCATCTGCATTATTAGAATATTTTTCTTATTATGGTGGAGTTCCTACTTTAGAAGATCCAGATGTTGAAGCTACTATTGCAAAAGAATTTATAAAGAGTGGAACAAATGCACAAAGACAAGTTAGAACATATGCTTTAAAGGCTTATTATAATTCTAGAGGTAGACCAGATATAGCTGCAATGATTCCAAAATTTAGATATGCTTATGCTTTTGGGAGAAATATATTTCCTTCATATAAAAGATTATGGGATTCTATAATTAGGCTTGGATTTCCTGATTCTGCAGTATTAGGTACTTCATATGCTTTAGCATTAAGATTTAGAGAGGTTTCTAAGCTAAAATTAAATGACTTCAGAAAAAAAGACTGTGCAGTTTTAGTACATAGAGAAAAAGGCCCTGGTGGTATATTAAGGGATTACTTATTACCATTATCACCATGTGCTTGTGAATTATTAAAAGAATATGTTGGCAATAGGAGTGGAGGTATACAACCTTTATTTTATAATTTAGAAAATCACCCCTTAAATGATAAAAATGTATTACATATATTTCATAGGTTTTTAAAAATTACTGGCTATGAAGGTACATTTCATATGTTAAGACATACAAGGGCTACTGAATTAGCTGAGAGATTTGGAGATGCAGTAGTTTTAGGTAATTTCTTGGGTCAAAGAAATATTAACTCTGTAATGAAATATATACATATGGCGGGGTCAATGGAGCATGAAGAGACCAATTATTGGCATTGCGATACAGACATACCTCTTAGAACATGGAAGTGGGTCTCCATATGATGTATACCAAGTTTTAAAAAAGAAATATCCTAAAATAAATTATTCTTCTGTTTTTTATGTATTTATTATGGCTAAAAAATTAGGCTTAATAGAATTAGATAAATATGATTGTGTTGATAAAAACTGTAAACAGAAAAAAACTTATTATAGAATAAGAAAAGGAAAAGAAAATGATATATGTTGGAAGACTATAAGTAGGTCAGGATGTACAAGGTGAAGAAAATGTGTCTTCAATTAAAAATATACCAAAAGATAAGTTATCAGATGCTCTTAAATCAATTATTAAAGGTCAAGCCTCAAATAATCCAGAAATTCTTTCTGTATTAGTTCAATTAGCTAGAGATGGAAAAAAGGATTGGTGGAAATTATCAACAGATTATAAAGTTATTAAAAATTTAAAGGATTTAGGTTTAATTATTACAAAAAATGGTAATGAATATGAATTATTTGACCATGATTTAGTAAAGTCTATTTTAGAGGAATTAGGATATATAAAATACAAGCCAACTGCAGAAGGGCCTACATTTCCAATATCTATTGAAGACTTAAATCAGATTGTTGGATATGATGAAATAAAAAGGACAATAATAATGGCATTAAGAAGTAAAAAACCAGTCCATATATTATTAACAGGCCCACCTGGTATTGGAAAATCACTATTCTTAGACTCTATAAGAAAAGCACTTAAGAAAAAGAATTCATGTGTAGAACATGTAGAAGCAGTAAAGGGATTATCTACTAGTGTAGGAATTGCAGACTTGTTATTATCTATGGATCCAGAAGTACCATGTGCTTTATTAATAGATGAAATTGATAAATTAGACCAATCTGATTTGGCACTATTATTAAGATTAATGGAAACAGGGGAAATAATGATTACAAAGCATGGTAAAAGAATTACAGAAGAAAGAAAAGTATGGATAATTGCAGCGTCAAATAATGAAAAGGCTTTAATTGCACCAATGTTAGATAGATTTTTAATATTTAAGTTTAGAAGCCTTACAAAAGATGAATATAAAAGATTAGTTCCTAGTATACTAACAGTAAATGAAGAAATAGATATTGAACTAGCAAGGTATATAGCTGATAAATTAGCAGATATTTCTACAGATATAAGAGAGGCAATTAGAATATCTAGGCTAGCTAAAAGTAAAGATGACGTAGACTTTTTAATTAAACAGATATTACAAAGCAGAAGGAGTTTATTAAGTCCATAAAAATGTTATAAGCTTTACTTGACTATAAAATTATAGGTGAGAAATATGGATAAAAAATTGTTTGAATGGAATACTACAAAAGATGTTTTTGAGTTAGCAGAAAATGATATTTTTGCATTAGCAGAAAATATAATGGGGTTATCTCCAATAGATATTGAAGCTAGATCTGAAAGCTGTAAAGATATTCTTATAAATGGTGTTAAATGCAATGACTTTATAGGAGTTAGAAGGTTTATTTTATGTTATGCTTGGTCAGAATTAGAAAAGAAAAAGACAAATTCATTTAAGCAAGCTATAGACGATGCTTGGGCTTATGCAAGAAAATACTGTCCTAATATATAAAGTGATTTTATATGAATAATAGAATAATTTTTTTATTATTAAGTAAATGCAGTAAATATAAAACATGCAGAATATTAATACCAATTATATTTAGAATTATCTTTTATATTTTTAGTTAGTAATATGAAATTCAATTTCATGTAATTTCTTGGTATCATGAAATTCAATTTCATGTAATTTCTTGGTAAATTTCACATGATTTCTTGGTAAATTTCTTAGTATTTACTAAGAAACTATATAAATTTTTTCTATGTAATAGATATATATTAATTTTTTTGTGAAAAATTTAGAAAAAAGCCGAAGAAAGCCGAACAAAAATTAATAGAAATTAATTAACAAAAATTGAAAAAAATTATATAGAAATATTTTAAATATGATATTCTCTTTATAGAGAAAAATAATCATGAATAATTATAAAACTAATTAGTTTTAAAAATTGAAAAATTGAAAAAAATTAATCTATATAAGACTAATTAATCTAATATAGGAATATTAGATTATAATGTTTCCTTTTTTATGATTATTTTAAATTTCATATGAATTTTGTATATTATTTTTCATATAGTAAAACTTATAAACTTTGATAAATATAAAAATATATTGGTGCGTAAAATGGTGATGAATAATATGGATGAAGGGACAGAATTGGAAAAAAATATAAAA
>OFEH01000654.1_pt1 | contig 9945 bp, 8 predicted proteins | sample 1521031 | NCBI WGS metagenome assembly OFEH01 (sample SAMN05518350, study PRJEB24110) | hypersaline lake metagenome | isolation source: Grendel Spring, Yellowstone National Park, Wyoming, USA | place: USA:Grendel Spring, Yellowstone National Park, Wyoming, USA | collected 2011-11-16
AGTTTGGAGAAGACCTTAGGGCAAGAAGCGTAATTGGTTTGCTAGCGGAAGCTATGCAAAAAGTTTGGGCATACGATATAATGGTCAGTTATGCTAAGAACGCAATGCTAATGGCATGAACAATTAAAACCTATCGGTTAAGATAAAAAAGAATTATTCAACACAGCATAATTTATTAGACAAATTAACAATAAGAAACACACTTTTCACTTTTTATTAAAAGTTTTTTATTTAGAAATATCAAAATCATTTTATACCCCTTCTGCAAGTGTTTGAGTATGAAAAAACTGGTCTTGACTCTGATCCTTTTGGCATCAGCTTTTTCCCTGGTGCCAGTTAACGCTCAGGTGCAGGGTATTGCTGTGACAGGGACTAGCTTTGGACCATCATCTTCTCCGATAGCAGTAGAACCAGGTTCTTTTAACGTTCCGCTTTTTATATACATAACCAACTTAGCTCAGTATCCGGCGCTGAACGTCAGCGTAAGAGCAGAAAGCACAAGCGTTTTCTGTATCACAGGTGAACCGCAGAATGTATCTCTCATACCAGCAGGAGAAACAGTACCTTTCATAGCTTACGTCAATGTAAGTCCGCGGGCAGTTAGCGGGGTATACACGCTTCCACTGCAGATAAGCTACGTCCAGGGGGGTTATCAGAAGAACTTTACATATTCAGCGCAGCTCCCAGTATCTACGTTTTCAAGCCTGCAGGTTTATACATGGTACTGGGGGAACGGGGAAACTCTGGCCTACCCAGGCGCTAAAGGGCTTCCACTTACCATTGTTGTCAGAAACGCGGGAACCAATACCGCATACAACGCTACAGTAACGCTTAACCTGGGCTACCCGTTCTATTTTGCTTCTGGAAAAAGCCTGCATGAATTTGTTGGTGCTATACCTCCAGGCGCAAGCGTTCCTCTAACATTTTACGTAAACATTAATTCTTCAGCAGTTACCGGGTACTATCCGATCAACTTAACGCTTGAATGGAACAGCGGCATAGGAACAGTTCAGCAAGTATATGTACCCGTGCTCGGTTCTCCAGATGTCAGGCTTCAGGGTTTTGGCACAAATCCGCCGCAGATCTTTCCTGGGACGCAGGACGCTGAGCTGGCAATTTACGTAGTTAATTCAGGCAACGTTACTGCAAGCAACGTAAAAATAAACATTTCAACATCAGGGCCAATCATCTTCGCATCCCAAACTGCCACCACCATAGGATTGTTGCCACCTGGCACACCGGTTCAGCTTACTTATCTGTTCAGCGTGAACAGCAACGCCTCGTCACCTTCTTATGCTAATGTCTCTATCAGCATATCATACGGCGGAAGAAATTCAGCATCTGTCATAAGATTACCGGTATCATCTAAAGCTCAGCTAAAAGCAGTGCCTGAATCTGTTACGTTAACTCAGGGAGCTTCTGACATAAAAGTTACCTATAACATTACGAACTACGGCAACTATACTGCAAAGGACGTGCAGGCCGAGCTCATACTTCCTAACATGCTAAGCGGCAACACGTACGATTATTTGGGGGACATTCCGCCAGGATCAAGCGCAACTGCTGTGTTTTCTCTTGACGTAAGCTCAAGCGCTCCAGTCGGCGAGTTCAGGGGAACAATCGTGACATCCTGGTTGCAGGACAACGCTCCGGGAGAAACGTTCAGCCAAATAATACCTGTGAGCTTTATCATAAAAGAATCTTACGTAAACCAGTTTTTAGCATATGTCTCGTCTCCTCCAGCCATCTATATCTTGTTAATAGCGATTCTGCTGGTTATAATTGCGATACTTGCTGTAGTTGCGGCGAGGAGAAGATGAGCTACGCTGTTGAAGCCGAAAACCTGACAAAGTATTTTAGAAGCCTTATAGCCGTTGACAGCGTTTCATTTAAGGTTAAAAAGGGAGAGATATTCGGGCTTGTTGGGCCAAACGGAGCCGGCAAGAGCACGCTTATAAGGATGATCTGTACAGTGCTGAGGCCAAGCGCGGGAAAAGCCTTGGTAGAAGGATACGACATCGTGAGACAGCCACAGGAAGTCAGAAAGTTAATAGGCGTGGTTCAGGAAAAGCTGATACTTTATGCGCCTCTCACACCGGTAGAAAACCTTGAATTTTTCGGAAAGCTGTACGGTCTTGATTTCAAGATATTGAAAGAAAGGATTAAAGAGTTGCTGGAAGAAGTAAAGCTTTCTGCGGTAAAGGACAGGCCAGTTGGAATATTCTCGACTGGTATGAGGCAGAGGCTGAACATAGCCAGGGCCCTGCTGCACTATCCGAAGCTTGTAATACTGGACGAACCTACAAACGGGCTCGATCCGCAAAGCGTAAGATGGGTAAGGGACTATATAGTAAACCTCAGGAACAGGGGGCTAACTGTAATACTAACTTCACATGACATGTACGAAATAGATGAGCTTGCTGACACGGTTGCTATAATGGATAAGGGAAAGATACTCGAGATAGGAAAAAAGGAAGATCTTAAGACAAAGTACGGAGCAACAAAAATAGAGGATGTATTTCTGGAGCTCACTGGTAGAGAGCTAAGGGACGAAATAAGCGGAAGATTGAGGAGGAGGGGATGGTGATGAAAGGTTCTCTTTATCATCTTTACGTGATAATGAAAAAAGACCTTACGGAGTTCTACAGGGTGCGGGCAAGGCTTGTCTCCATGATACTCCTTCCAATACTGCTAATGCTGCTTTTCGGTTACATGTTTCCAGGCAATGGCACAATAACGCACATACCTATAGCAATAGTTAACCAGGACCAGTCTACGGGTGCAATAAGCGTTATAAACAGCTTCATTTACATGGCCCAGTCTGGCGGAACTTTCAACGTTATAACTTACAGTTCTCTTTCACAGGCAGAGCAGGCTCTACTAGAAGGAAAGGTATACGCTGTGGTGATATTCAGGCAGGGTTTCGGACAGGAGCTAAGTACAGGCAGCGCAACCGTTCAGGTTATAGTAGACCAGATGAATCCTACACTCGATCAGATAGTTACTGCAGGGATACAGCAGATATTCTCGCAGCTTAACGTTCAACTGAGCACTGCGCGCGGTTTTCCTGCATATTTTGGAACGGTCTCGGTAAACTTTCAGGGTCTGATACCTGGAGCTCCAAGCAGCTTTGAATTTCTTGCACCTGGTTTTATAGCTATGAGCGTGGTAATGGGAGGGCTAGCCGGGCTTGCTATGGCGTTTTCAAGAGAAAGGGAGCTGGGGACTATGGATGGCATATTGATGACGCCGGTTTCAAGATTTTCAATAGTAATGGGCAAGGCAATGGCTCAGGCTGTAAGAGGAATAATCAGCGGAATAATAATAGTGATACTCTCAATATTGCTGTTTGGAGTAAAGATATACGGGAACGTCTTTCTTATGGCCATTATACTTTTCCTTGGGATACTTGCTTTTACTGGACTTGGGATCATAGCTACAAGCTTTGTAAGCGACCAAGAGTCGGCTCAGATGATAATGCTTATGCTTGAGATGCCTATGATATTCATATCTGGTATATTCTATCCGGTGCTGCAGCTCCCCTGGTGGTTAAGAGATGTTGCTTATATGTTCCCGCTCGTTTATACTGTAACAGGGTTCAGATCTGTCATGGTCATGAACGCGCCTCTTTCAGCTGTCTGGAATGACGTGCTGGTACTCCTTATTTATTCGATAGTTACCTTTGCAATCGCCATACCTCTTTTCCAGAGAATGGTGACAAAGTAGGTTTCCAAGCCTTTTAAAATTTTTAACCAAATATTTTTTATTATTTTTTAAAAAACCAATTCAAAAAATAAAAAAATATAATTTTTACAGACTTATAAATCATAAAATTCAACATATATACGTAAATAATAACAGTGTGATAATCGATTTATGATGTTCAGAGGGCTGAATGTTTTAGGCATTCCTGGGAGTCTTAGAAAAGGGTCATATAACAGGCTTTTGATAGAAAACGCTTTCATGATGCTTCCAGAAGGTTCAAACGCTATAATGTATGACATTTCAGCTATACCGCTTTTCAATCAGGATCTGGAAAAAGATCCCCCTGAATCTGTCAGAGAGCTAAAGGAAAAGATACGGGCATCAGACATAGTTCTTATTTCAACACCAGAGTACAACCATAGCTATTCTGGAGTTTTAAAAAACGCAATAGACTGGATCTCGAGACCGTCCACAGAAAACCCCTTTATATCAAAGGTTGTGGCCATTTTCTCAGCGTCAACGGGAAGCGTAGGCGGAAGTAGAGCTCAGGAGCACCTCAGGGTAGTCCTCAATGCCCTGGGAGCGTTAGTAGTACCCCGGCCAGAAGTGATTCTTGTAAACGCAGACAAAAAGTTCAGCTCTGAAGGCAAGCTTAACGATCCAGTAGCCACAGAACTCGTGCGACAGCTGATAAAAGAAGCCGTTAAACTTGCGATTGCTGTAAAAGAGGCTGATAAGGTCCTTCAGATAATCTAACAGCAAAAAGTACGTTTTTGCCTTCTGAGTGAATTTTTTATAATCAAATATTTCTTGTACTATGTGAACTACAATGGCCTTGCGGTCAGGGCTTCCCTGTTCATTATCACGTTTTCACATTAAGAATACTTTATGCTCCATCATGCTGCTTGTAGAGGCTCAACAATCAGAAGTCTCATATGCGTTCCACATGCAGAGCCTATCGCTGATTTCACACGATTGAAGTGCTGGCCTTATTCAAGGCATCGCGGATTCCCCCACCGAGGTCTCCAGGATCTTTATGCCATAAAGCACCTGCCATGAACGAATATCATCATCCTGAAACACAACGTGCTGATAATTGCTTACCACGTAATGCGCTATCTTGTTCTTTATGTCTTTCTTTACGTTGCTCTCATATACTCCTCGTTGATCTTCAGCAGGAGCTTTTCCCTGTTTTTTGATCCTTTCTTCGCTCTCGAGAAATAGCGCTGAAGCTTCTTCAGCCTCTTGCTCTGCGGGACTGAGTATGATACCTTTATCCCGTTTAAAAACGCGATCTGATCCTTTACTCCAAGATCGATGCCTATAGCCTTTCCGTTCTCTTGATTCTTTCTGAACATACGCTGTCACGGAAGGGGACTTTCGCCCCTTAACTCGTTAAGGTTAAAACTCTTTACTGGCACGGTGAAGACCTGCTGTATTACAAAATAATATTATAATGCAGATTGGTCACGCATAAAACTCAGCCCAGCAGCCATCAGGCTTTATCTGTCATTTCTTCGGTTAAATTGCTTAAGAATTTTTTGTAACTGTTTAATAACTTTAGATCTAAATATATGATTTAATGTCTGAAGAATGGAAAGAGATAACAAAAAGATCTAATGACGTGCAGTATGAAAAGCCAAAGGTAAGGCTCAAAATAAGGAGCGTAGGTATAAGCGAGTTTTCAATCCCGTTAACAAAATTTTCGAAAGAAAAATTAATTTATTCGAGCGCTGAGATAAAGGCAACTGTAGACATTCCAGAATATATGAGAGGAATAAACATGTCCAGGACGGCGACAAGCATAGAAAAAGTTCTTTCCTCAGCTTCAAATGTCGAAGAAGTTGCAAGCTTGATAGCATCAGAATTGCTGATGGTTCACGAGTATGCAGAGTTAAGTAAAGCAAGAGTTAAAGGAGAAGGTTTTGTCTATGCCGAGTCTCCAGTTACTGGCATTGAATCCATTGAGAGCTTTAAATTTTACGAGCTATCCAAAGCTGCGCGTAAAAACAGCCAAAAAAACATAATCGGCGTAACAGTTACTGGTATTTCCGCGTGTCCATGTGGAGCTGAGCTTATGAAAACTAAACTAGGACATAGCTCAGGGATAGCCCCAACGCACATGCAAAGGGCCAGGGTAAGCGTAGCGGTCAAGTCAGAAGGCAAAAATTTTTTAAAAATAGAAGAACTCCTTGACGTTGCTTACGCATCTCTGAGCAGTAGAGTTTACAGCGCTCTCAAAAGGGCTGATGAAGGGTTCCTAATATATTCGTCTATTACAAACACGAGGTTTGTAGAAGACATTTACCGGGCAGCTGTTACGGGGCTTTATACTAGGTTTAAGAATTTTAGCGCTGTTAGCAGTATTTATGCCAACATAAGAAGCTTTGAGAGCATACATGAGTATAACGCTATGGCCTCAGGCTGGATTGATATAAAAAGCTTTGAAAAATTAAACGTTTACTAAAGGTATGTCTTAAACCAGGAAATTATCTGGTTTAACCGTTCGATCCTGTTTTTTGGTTTGCCCTTTCTTGAAAGATCATGATTTTCTTTATGAAATATAACGAGCTTTGTCTGTACGCCTTTGAGCTTGAGTGCTGTAAACATCTGATAGGCCTGATCTATCCAGCATCTGTAGTCTTCATCTGAGTGCAGCAAAAGCGTGGGTGTTTTGACCCTGTATGCATACTTTAAAGGGCTTCTGTCCCAGTAAACCTGAACAAGATCATCCTTCCAGAGATCATTTCCGAGATCTCCTCCAATTTGATCCTCGGCGAAATAATAGCCTATATCGGATGTTCCATAAAAACTGATCCAGTTGCTTATAGATCTCTGAGAAACTGCTGCTTTGAACCTTTCTGTATGTCCTATAATCCAGTTTGTCATGAAACCACCGTAGCTTCCTCCAGCAACTCCAAGCCTCTTTTCATCTATAAAACTAAAATTCTTTATTACATAATCAAGCCCTTCCATGAGATCCTGATAATCTCTGGTTCCGTACTTGCCTCGCAAATCCTTAAAGGATTCCCCATAACCTGCGCTGCCGCGCGGGTTCATGTACACAAGTCCAAAACCAGATTCTGAAAGGACATAAAACTCATGCTGAAAACTTTCTCCGTATGTTGTAGCTGGGCCTCCGTGAATGTAAAGAACAGCTGGATATTTTTTGTCATCTTTAAAGTTTGCTGGTTTTAGCACCCAGCCTTCTATCGTCTGACCGTCAGAAGCTTTAAAGGTAAAACGCTCCGGAACCTGAAGGTTTGATTTTTTCAGAAGCTCATCGTTAAACGATGTAACCTTTCTGAGTCCCTTTCCGCTATATATAAAAAGCTCTGAGGGCCTTGTGGAACTCATTATGGTGAGCGAGATTGTTTCGCCTTTTGCTGAAAAGTCTTCAACAGTAAGGTTGCCTTCGACCAGATGTTCGGTCTTACCATTAAGATCAGTTCTCAGTAAAGAGACCTTCCCGCCCTCGTTTAAAGTAAAGTAGATCCATGCATCTATCCACTGGAGTTTCCCGTTAGATGAAGGACCTCTGACATCTGAGTTCATGTAGTTTCCTGTGTCCCAGTCATCTGGCGTAAGCTTGCTTATTGATCCGCTGGAAAGGTCTAAAGTCCATAGCTTAACGTTTGAGTTGAGCCCGTGGGAGTAATCGCCAGCCCTGAACGCTATCATTGAAGACGAAAGGTTCCACGCTAAATCTTCAACGGTAAATTGCCCATTCGTCAACTTTTTTATTTCCCGGGTTTCAAGATCAAGCAGCTTTAAGTCGGTCCTGTAAGGTTTCTGATGATCTTCTGATGATATGTAAGCTACTTTTTTGCCGTCTGGGCTAATCCGTGCAAAGCTGATCTCTTCGTTTCCTTCTGTGAGTTTCTCTAGGTTTCCGGTCCCGATATCAGCTAGGTAGAGGGCGTTTCTTTCACCATATATGTAGCCTTTCCCGTTGAACCAGAATGGAACCTCCTCTATAACTGTAAGCTCTTCCTTTTTATTGGGGTTAGGAATGTTGAGCAGAGCTTTCCCGTTGCTGATGCCAAAAATTTCAAAACCTTTATCCTGCTTGATGATCAATCTTGGCTCCGTACAATTTTTTATGTCAGTTTCCCAGAGCTCCAGTCCTGGCTCATCTTCTTTTAATGTCCTTCTTGAAAGGAAAAAGATTTTTCCTGAATCTTCTGCCCACACGGGAGAGTAATCGGAAGGTCCGTTTGTAATATGAAAAACTTCATCCTTCTCCAAGTCATAAACCCAAAGCTTTGAATAGTACCTGTTGTCTGATATAGAAGGTTTTGTGACAACAAAAACTACCTTCTTACCATCGGGTGAAATCTTTGGGTCTGAAACGAATGCTATCCTTTCTAAATCTTCAGCTTTTAACCCCATACTTTTCGCCTTGTTATTTATTTGTCTAATTCGTATGTGAACTACCCTGACCTTACGGACAGGGCTTCCCAGTTCATCGAAACGCTTACGTGTGGAATACTTTTCAAGTATTCCACTATTGCAGAGGCGTTTTCATCCCTGGGCGTCTCGCCTGCGTTCCACAGGCAAAGCCCATTTGGGCATCAATAATATAAAAATTTCTTTATATAAAAACATTTCTGTAAGGGGCTATCCATCCCCTACCTCGCGGAAGGGGACTTTCGCCCCTTAACCCCAAAAAGTTAAAACCAACATTTTGCAAAAGCTGAAAGTTTAGCCGCTTGCGGCGGAGATGAACCCATTAAGCCAGAACCAATAATAAAGGTTTTATGTTCGCTCTTTTTTATACAGCTCAATAGCACCCGTTAAATGGGTGTAACGCCTGAGACCTCGGAACCATCGCCTTTTAAGGCGGTGAGTAGGTCGGTAGGCTAAATTATAAAAACATCATTTCTATAATAACTAACATGTTATTTATAATAGGTTTAGGTGTGGATCCAAAAATTACTGCTCCTGTTTTTATAAACTACGCCTCTTCAATCTGTGAAAAAAGCTATTTTGATAATTATACTACATTTATAAAAAACAGTGAGTTAGAATGGATAGAAAAAAAGCTCAACGCCGTTCCTGTTAGTAGAGAAACACTAGAAGATATAGATCGTTTCATTGAAGAAGCGAGAAATAAAAACGTCTGTTTGTATGTTTATGGCGATCCATATGTAGCTACGACGCATCAGGCCTTAAAAGTTTATGCAACAGAAAATAATATCAACGTAAAAACAATTTATTCTTCAAGTTTTATTAATGTGATTTTTGGAGAAACCGGACTACATATTTATAAAATAGGATTTGTCGGGTCTCTAATAAAAGGTGACATAAATTCTAGAAATTATATATATAAACAAATAGGCACTTCCCTAGAATTAAAAAAACACTCAATAATCATTCCTACAGGGTACGAAGGCAACGTTAGATCCCTCCTGCATGAATTAAAACAAGCAGAAAATAACTTTAAGGAAGAAGTTTTTACTGACGACCGTTTTGTTGTCCTTGTTAGCAGAGCCGGAACAGAAGAAGAGAAAATTTTAGGTGGTAAACTTTTTGAATTGTTACAAAGTGAAATAGAACTCGAAGAACCATTTACGCTAATAGTACCTGGAGCGTTGCATTTTACTGAAGAAGAAGTTCTTAAAAAAATTCATAACATTTTACCTTCCCAAAACCTTAAGCCTTCTGCCTTAGAAATAAGGACCCAAAAGATTGTTGAGAAATGCAGAATAGCGATAGAAAACGCCAAGCAAGACTCAATAATAAAAAAATATAAGGATGTTTTTGAAAATGCCGTTTTATACATAAAAGACGCGGAAGAAGCTCAACGTAAAGGGGATCAAGTAACAGCACTGATGCAGGCCGCATATGCTGAGGGCCTTATTGATGCGCTAAGATTTTTAGGTGAAAAGATAAGATGGGAATAAAATCATAAGCGTTTTAACTTAATTAGACGATGAAGTGGAAGCTAACTTTTATAAACACATATTTACTTAAAGAAACAGCTCTAAACTAAAGAAACATTACCTGATGTATGGGCTGTATCTATTGAAGATGTTTAATATTTAGGCTATATTTATCTGACATCCTCACCGCCTTAAAAGGCGATGGTTCCTTCAAGGCGGATCATAGGTTCTTGGTTTACCGCCTTCATCTTCATCACTTCATAGCTAGTAGTTACCCACCCGCTCCGTTCGTCCAGCGATAGACCACAGGCTGTGCCTTCAGCCACTTACCCCTATCCTTAACGGACTCGGGGAT
>OFEH01000658.1_pt1 | contig 9903 bp, 15 predicted proteins | sample 1521031 | NCBI WGS metagenome assembly OFEH01 (sample SAMN05518350, study PRJEB24110) | hypersaline lake metagenome | isolation source: Grendel Spring, Yellowstone National Park, Wyoming, USA | place: USA:Grendel Spring, Yellowstone National Park, Wyoming, USA | collected 2011-11-16
TAACTTTTTATCTTTTGTATGGTTGTTATTTGATATATAGAATCTGTGTTTAATTCATTGGTTTCTCCATTTAATATCTTTTCAAATAAATCTTCATTAGCTACAAACGCTATTATATCTTTATCTTTTGATCCCTCTTCTCCTATAATTATTATGTAATCCGTTAATATTGTTTTAAATCTTAAATTACTTAAATTTTGTTTTGTTTTTTGTAAGCTCATCTTTTTATTGCTTTTACTTCTATTTTTTGCCTTAAGCGATCAACAATATTAGAAAATAATGAAAGATCTTTCTCTGCATATGGATCAATAATATTAATGTGTGTTATTTCTAGATATTGATCTTTTGTTAATTCTCCGTGTGCTAATTCTCTATAAAGTATATAATAAAAGTTACCTACGCTTTCAGGATCTAAATGTATTGTATAACCATTTTTATATAATTCCGCTATTATATAATTTCCATATACAATTGATTTTATTATTCTATATGCTTCGTAATAATATTCGTATTCTTTATTTACATTTAGGTAACTTAATATTAACCCTACCTGACTATTCACATTCCTTCCAATTGTTATTATTGTTTCTAGTGTTTGATATATAGCTAATCCATTTTTTCTTAATTCTTTTATTTGTATATCATTGGGCATTTCTTTTCCATCTTTTTCCTTAATATATGATATAAATACTTCGACATCCTGAGTTTCCTCGCTTTTTTTAGCTTTAATTAATGTTAATTCTTTTGTTTCATAATCCATGTTTTTATGTTTTAATTATTAAATTTTGTTTTTGGCTATTACTTAATCCTTTTTCTATAAATCTTTCGGCTATTCTTTCAATTGCTTTTTCATAAAATCCCATAATAGTATTTTCCCCAAACTTTACTAATTCTAAATATGTATCTTTATCTATATTGCCAAAATATATTTTGCTATAAATCCAATATACCAAATCTTTTTCGGAAACATCTAATTTTATACTATTAAATAAAAATGCATTAAACCAATCTTTCATTTTTAGGGACTTTAAGACCTTAAAGAATTCTTTAAAGTTCTGTATTTTTGTTTTTGATTCCTTTATATTTTCATAAATATCTTTATCTAATGCTATTTTTAATAATACTATTTCTTTCAATTCATCAATTTCGCTATCAAATAATATTTTAATTTGTTTATTTTCATTATCAATATATCCCATAGTTATAAATCTATTACCTTTTTGGTCTTCTCTAATTCCAAATATTAAAGGGTATTCTTTACCATCTTTCTTATATTTTCCGCTTAAAATATCTTTAAATTCTGTTAATTTTATTGATTCCATTTTATTCGCTTATTATTTCACTTTTTTGGGCATTTACAAACCTGTCTGCTATATCTAATATATAATCCCTATCTATTTCCTTTATCTCATCTTTTATATCTGTTATTGATAGATATAGGTCCTTATCTAATTCCCCATTTAATATTTCCTTATAAATGAAATAAGCTAATTCTTTTATGTCATATGATAGCTCTATATTTTCCTTTTTTAAACGCCAATCTATTACATAGCTTTCTAATATTGAATTTATTATTTTTTCAAATTCTGAATAATTTGGAATCATTCCTTTTAATGCTTTCAGTGTATTTTTTATTTTTGGATCTCCCAATAATATTACATTTATATCATATCTTAATGATGCATCTATATCTCTAATGTGCTCTATATATCCAATATTATTTGTTATATTGAATATTATTGCCAGGTTCCCCCAATGGTTGTATTTTGTAAAGTATGTTATTCCAATGCTTACAGGTTCCTCACTATTATCTGCAGGATTCTCATGTAATCCATTACCAAATTTATGGAATATTACGCTTATTGATTCAAATTTTTCATTTTCTAATGGTTTTATTTTTACTTTATTGCTTTCTAAATATTCTAATGCGTATTTTTCCATTTTATTTAACAATCTCTACCATTTCATTTTTTGCCTTTCCATTTTCTAAATACTCTAGAAATTTAGCTTTTGCTTTCTCATCTGATGCTATCCATAGGAAGGCCTTTTTATATAGCTCTATTTTATTTATTCCCGTTATCCCTTTTAGCCATGTAAATACTGCCTCTATCTTGTCTAATTCTTCTCGCTCCCCCCAAAAATGTATACTTATCTTTGATATGTCCGTGGCCATCATATAATAATATATGTAGCAAAAGTTTTATAAACTTTTATTGATGGTCATAATTCTTAAAACTATAAATGTTATATTGATCAAACTTATATTTAAATTTTATCTTATAATCATGAATAAGTAAGGTTATATTTTACATCCGTATATAAATAATGTAATATTTTAACCCCCATGGGGGCATATATACGGGTCCGTACCCCTTATATAAAAAATCTTTATATGTATGCTTCATGATACCCTATCATGAACTCTATGTAACATTATAAACATTATAAACATCTAAACTATATTTAATAACCCCAAAAAGTTACCTTACCAAAAAACAAAATTTGCTTAATTTATCGGAAAAATAGGCAATTACCATTTATTATAATACTATTTGCTATTATTATTTTTGGTTTAATAGCGTATAAACTTATAAAGTGTAAATTCTAATATATAAAAATAGGATTCCACTATGTCCGTGGCCTGATTTCTCAGGCGCGCGCCTGAGAGAATTTTATAGCTTTTTTGAATGAGATCTTTTATATAAAAGGCATAAATTTATAATATCTGTCGTAAATATATATATTATGAAAATAAAATTAAATCAGAAGGTATTAGAGAAAGATTTATCAAATTTTCTTAAAGATTCTTTAATTAGTCAATATAATAAGGTTAAAGATAGCCCAAACCCAAATAAAAAAGATATTAAATATTTAGGTTATCATGCCATTGCTTATTTTCAATATTTAAATGTATTAAGTGTTAATAAAGCCATAGAATTATATAGAGATTATATATTATCCGATGGTAAAAATAGCATGTTGATAGATAGATTTTATTATATGGACGGTATTACAGGCAAAATGAAAGCAAATGAGATAAAAATACCACTATATTTTGATGAATTATTAAATGATGTAAGTAAATATTTGATGAATTATAAATTAATAATAAATGATATAACCAAACATGGTTATACCAAATATTTTAGAAAGAAATATAAGATAAATACATCTGATATAACAACATATGCTATTATAAACATTTTAGAAGATATAACAATATATGCATTAATGGCACTAAAAAGACATTGGACTACTATCAATAAAGAAATTTTACCATTCTTATTAGAAAAGACTCAGGTTATTGAAACAAAAAATTAACCTTTTTGATTTTTAACAAATATTGCCTTTAAGTTATAATAGGTTATTTCAATTGTTTCTCTATTTAATTTAGTACCTTTTAATGTATCTTTTATAACTTTATAATATTCTATAAATTTTTCTTTATCGTTTAAGATATCTAAAACATCTTTTTCTAATCTTTTATTATAATTCCAATCATTTATTAAATATTGGCTAAATTCATATGCTATATTTTCCTCATCTTTTGTTATAATTAAGGGTATATTTATTAAGCTTATTCCATAGCCTATTTTTTTAATTTCCCTTAATGTTAATTTAATAAATAATAAGAAAGAAAATAAGTGGAATGCATTTATTTCATAATTATCTATATTATCTTTTTCAAATTCTAAAATAAGATTTTCAATTAAGCTATTATATTTTTTAGTTATATCTTTTAGAAACTTATTCATCTTTTCAATCAATAAAATACCATAATCCCTTTCAAGGTCTTCTAAATCAATTTCATCTCCCTCTATTTTATTATATATATAATAGACCCTATCTCTATTTGGGGTTTCCTCATCTGCAGGTCTAAAAATTGCTAAATCTTTTTCATGTAAATATTTTATTATTGTCCCCATGTTTGATTTTTAAAGTATAATAGAAATATGCCCGTTTTGTTTTTCCATTGAGAATATAGGTTAATAATATCTTTTTTATTCCAATCTTTTACCAAATTTCCTAAATAAACAAATCTACCAGGTTCCCCACCTATTAATTCATAAAATTTCCTTATTACCGATTCTTTTACATTTTCATCTTTTTCTAATTTATAAGCTATATCAATATCAATATAGACAGATTTATTAAAGAAAATTCTTTCCATTATGTGAGCTAAAATTATCTTATAGAAAACCTGGTCCTCATCTTTAATATCTTTTGGTATTTTCCTATTAGCTAATGTTATTAATTCCTCTATGGTACCCAATTTTAAACCCATTTTATGAATTAATAAGTGCTTTACATTCCCATTCTTATCATTAGATTCTTTTATGTATACCAAATTATCAATTAAGGGGGAAATCATCTTAACATAAATACCTTAGCATAATCTTCCATGAATTTATCTTTATTTACCCTATTTAATAATTCCGAACCTGATGGCATTCCTTTTAATAGATACTGGAATAAATCCCATGCGACATTTAATTCATTATTTTCTATTTCATTGGCTATATTACCCAATGCCATAGATCTTAAAATCATCTTTATTTGTTTTAGAATATAAAAGGTAACAATAACTATTGGGAAAATTTCATCTTTTAGATTTTGTATTAAAAGTTTATTTTTTTCTTCTAATTTAAAATATTCATTTTGAGCTTTTTTAAATAATTTATTCATTTTTGCAATAGGTACCCCAATAGTTTCCACCGTACCTACTCCCATGCTCCATTTGGTTCCTGTGACTTCTTCATCTGTAATATCGAAGTCACCTAATCTCTTTATTTTTTCTTCTGCATCTTTTCCCGAAATATATACTATTATATCTTTTTGACTATAACCTTCTCCCGATTTATCGGATATTATTATCACGTTTTCATATAATCTTAGTTTAATCTCGCCCATCATGATTTTTTATGACATGGTATGGACCCATAGGTATGGGGTCATATACCTATTATAATAAAATTATTGTCAGGAGTACTATAAAAAGGTTTTGTTTTTATGCTAAAATTTCTTTATAAAGATCCTGGCGTTTAATAAATAAGTCCTTATTATTTATGATGAAATCATAAAGGTCTTTTTTTATTGAATATATTCGAAACCTGGTAAAATTATCATTTAATAATAGAGATTTAGAGCTTATTATCTCGGAATCGCCAATATTAGCAAAAAGGTTTTTTCTAATCTTTTTAGGATATTTTATTATTATGGGAGAATTTAGGTTATAGTAATCACCTTTTTCCTCTATTTTAATATCATTGTTTATTATATAATAACAAAACCTGATGAATAAATCTATATTCTTTTTGTAAGGAAAGTACTTTTTTATTTTATCCCTTAAGGTTAAATCAAAATTTTGCAGGTTTTCAAATTCTTTTCTTATCAAATTGGATTCATGTAATATAAATAACATTGGGAATATAGCATCAGGTTGAATTTTTATTTTTCCAGGATTGTTTATATCATAATCATTAAATAACCGCAAAACCTGGGCAACCTTTTCCTTATTAAAATAATAGCCAAATGTAATAATATATTTGCTTTCCCCAGGTTTTGAATCTAAATAATCTTTATAATATTGGGTAACCTTATCATACAATTTTTTATTATTGGGAGAAACATCATAAGACCATAAATATATTAATGAATTAATGCGAGGAAATATTTTTTTATTAAGAAAACCTGGCATTTGCGTGTTTATTATATGCACTAATCTATATTTTCTAATTTCATATGCTTTCTTAATAAATGTTATATTTAGAATATTTTGGGCATCATCTAAAATTATCGGGTGAGGTTTTCTATGCAATTGATTCCATTGATAATATAGCCTATATTTGTAATTGTATGATGTAAATAATAGGTCTAAATAAACCCAGGTTTCCCTTATTTCTTTATTATCATAACCCAGGTTTTCCATGATATTTTTATATAGAATCAAAGATAAGGATGATTTACCAACCCCAGGATATCCAATAATTAATAACCAATGATCTAATTCTATTTTAGATTTAATTGTTTTTGTTATATCCTGGGATAATTGTTTTATAAAGTCCCCAGGTTCTTTATAAATATCTTTATCCCATTTAGGGTTATAGAAAGGGGTTTGCTTAATCAAATCTAAAACATTATAGGACCCAGGTTTCTCATGTTTTTTAAATAGATTAAAAATATTGATCATTAACAAATAGAGTTTATTGGAAATTATAGGGATTTTCATAATGGTTTTTATTATAAGGGGTATGCCCCCATGGGTATGGTACCATATATATGGTACTATAATAATGTATTTTTTATTAGAATAATATAGGTTATATACATCTAAAATATTGTTGATTATAAGTTATACCATATCATATTATACCCCATGGGTATGGGGGCATGGGGATTATTTACAAAAATTCTTTTATAGAATAATAGACCTCTGAGCGTATATTATTTAATATAGATGTACTATAAGAAACCCAGACTTTTCTAATATTAAATTTTGTATATAGGTATATGGTACCATATATATGGGGTCATATATATGGTTATGATGATAAGGTACGGGGGGAGGGGGTGGTGGTATAATATTTTTTTATTATAATAGACCCAGGTTATTATGTTATAATTATAGGCTAATGGTTATGATACAAAACCATACTTATTATACTAATTTTTAGTATGGGGAACCTGGGATTATATTGCCTATATATTATATACCGGGTTTCAGGTTTCCCAAAAGTGTACTTTGGGACAGATGTAAATATTGGCATGTACAATATTAAATAAAAACAAATGAATTTGATGAAATTACCAGGTTGCCCATAACTACCCTTTTTAACAAAATACATAAAACCGTTTACTTTATATAAGGGTTAACACATATAATATATTATGGAAATAGATAACGGAGAATTCCCAAAATATTTTGAAAAAATTGCTAATAGAATTAAGGCACAAGGTAGTGAGGTAAGGCATTGGTATAAGGAAATAGACTTTAATGATATTATTAGAAAGATTAAAACAAACCTGGAAATTGAATATAAAAAATTGGAAAGTGGTACGGGCTCTAATCTAGATATTAAAAGATTATTATATTATTCCATAGCATTATTACAGGTTTCTAATGGTTTAAGGTCATCCGAAGCAATAAAAGGGTTACAAATATATTTAAAGAAAAAAGAAAGGGAATTTAGTATAACCGCAGGAAAATCAAAATTAGATAGATGGGTAATTGTACCGCCAATATTAGAAGAATATTATAATGAATTAAAGAAATATGGAGAAATATTAAGGAATATAAGAAAACAGAGCTATTATAATTTTATTAAGAATAATTTGAGAATAAACCCGCATTCTTTAAGGTATGCTTTTATTAATCATATGATATCAAAAGGGATAGTACCTGAAAAATTAGTAGTTTTCATGGGATATTCATCATTTAAACATATGATAAACTATTATAGAGTCGCAGCTGCAAAAGATGAAATAATTAAGGAAATTAAAAATGCATTATGGGAAAATTATTAAAAGATTTTAAAACTTACTTTTACAATCAAAGTCTTTTCCCCTAATTTCTCTTATTATTTTTATAGTTTCTTCAGGAGTAGCACCTGTCTTCTCCAATAATTCTCCTAACCTTTTTATTGCTTCCAATCTTTTTTCTTTTTCTTTATCTTTATTTTCCATAATAAATATATATAGAAATAATTTAAAATTTACTTCGGGGCATAAACCCCGAGGATAGGGGCCGAGAGCACATCTTTTCTATATTCCGGGTGCACCCGGAATAAATCAGGCGCCCACCTTATAGTTTTCCTTATAATATTTTATTATACTTTCATCTTTATAAGCTTTATGCTTTATATTTTTTTTATATTAATTAAAGAATCATGATGAATTTCGAAGTAAAAAGATTGGGATTTACAATTTTTGGTAATAAAAAAGATTTTCTTAAAATAAGTAATACATTTAAATGGCTTAAAATGGTAACAAGTATACCAAAAAAATATTTATATTTTCAAGCGTTAAAGTGGATTTCAGAAGATACTTATGCCCAACAAAGGTTTTTACAATATTTAAGAAAAGAAAGGGTTTAATATAAATTTATAAATAAGAAAGGTATATATATTATAATGGGATTCCCAACCATAGGAGATTTCAATGAAAAAGATTTTGATGAAGATATATACCCACCATATAGAAATATAGTGAATAATGTAGAAAATATACAAGATTTTGCTAATATTAGAGGTGATTTTAAAGTTTTAAAAGTATTCATTAAAAGGATGTACGAGCAATTAGATCAACTTAGAAATTATCTCTATCTTAGAGATTATGGAAGATATAGATACTCAATATATGCTGTTTTAGGAAAAATAGAAGACCTTGCTAAAGCAATGGATGAAACTATTGGTAGAATAAAAATAAAAATAAATGGAGTACCAAGATATCAAACTTTTGAATACTATATATCAAGAGTCCAATTGGAAGTAATTGAGCCTATATTAATGGATGTTAAAACTTTCGAACATTATATAGAACAAGGATATGATATCTCAGCTGAATTACCTAAATTTATAGAAGGTGCTAGAAGGGCACTTATCGAAGTAGAAAAGATGATAGACGAGGTACTTAAATATACATAAATTTTTTATGGATAATTATATAAATAATCCTTTTTGTATACCTTTATTTAATTCATTTTTAATTAAATCGGTATATTTCTTTAAAATATTTAAATCTCTAGATAAACCTCTTAAATCATAATCCGGATCCCTTTCATAAGCAACTTCCATTATTTGACCTGTTAATTTTAATTTTTTAATATATTCATTAATATAATTTAAATAATTAAAAAAATTCCTATCTCCCGGTTTATATCTTTGTGCTTTATTAATTATTGACATAAAAATAGTATTTAATTTGTTTATTAAATAATTCATTTCCTTTAATTCGTTTAAAATTTCTCTTTTTGTATAAGCACCAATTTCTATTTTATTTTCCAAATCATATTCAGTAAAAGATATTACTTTTAAGGTTTTCATAAATTCTTCAATATCTGTAGAAAATAATTTAGATACACTTGTTATCATAATAAAATATTAATCTTTTTTATTTATAAATTAATAAATAACTTTAAATATTTAGATAATATAATTATAAATAAATAATATTTATAAATTTTTAAAGACAAAAATATTATAATGGATGACTTCAACGAAAATTTTCAAATTTTAAAAGAAATTATTAAAACAATATATGCGCAAATATTTACAATTGAACATTATGGCCCTACTAAGCATCTTTATATAGATAATGAAAGATATATAGATGCTGCTTTAAAAAATATTATAGAACAATCTGGATGGGCAAAAGAAATTATTAATAGAATGATAAATAGTATATATAATTTACCTAATATTAAAAATAAAAATGTTATACTTGGATATTTAAATAAAGCTTATCAGATGGTAATCAATTTATTACAATATACATATAATGTTAAAAATAATATAAGATTTGGACAAGATGATTCGATTTTATTAAATAAATATGTAAATGATGCTAAAATAATTCTTAAAAATATGGAAAATCTAATAATAGAATCTTTTAAATATATATAATATTTTTTATGAATAAACAATATAAAATAGGCTATTATTATGAAAGAAAAGTTAAGCAAATTTTGGAAAAAGATGGTTATTTAGCTTGGCGTTCACCAGCATCAAAATCTTCCATAGATATTATAGCAATAAATGATAAAGGTTATATTAAATTAATCCAGGTTAAAAGGAAAAGATATAACTTAAACAAATTATACCTTAATAGGGAGGAATTTCTTAAAATATATGAATTAGCTAAAAAATTTGAAAACGTTAATAATGTTGATGTTGAAATATGGGCTTT
>OFEH01000659.1_pt1 | contig 9894 bp, 12 predicted proteins | sample 1521031 | NCBI WGS metagenome assembly OFEH01 (sample SAMN05518350, study PRJEB24110) | hypersaline lake metagenome | isolation source: Grendel Spring, Yellowstone National Park, Wyoming, USA | place: USA:Grendel Spring, Yellowstone National Park, Wyoming, USA | collected 2011-11-16
AGTCGATGGTGGTGCCGCCGCAGATGCATGTGGCGCGGGCGGTGGTGGAGGCGGTGGCACATTAACTGGCGGTGGAGGCACTGAAACCGACGTTGGGGTGGTCACCTTAACCACTGTCCCCAATGCGCCCATTACGTCGCCCCTCTGTAAGGCGTTCACGAATGCATTGAACGTGCCTGCGGGCGTGTTGGGGTCCTCAACCAGGCTCCTTATTGCTGACAGTATCATTGTTTCGCCGAGCTGAACGGTCTCCCTCCTCACCCTATCCGCCACGTTTGTCCCTAACCCGCCGTATATGCCACTGCCCAATCCAGCTACCAGTTTGGCGACTGGGTCGAGCCAGCTTCCCTTTGGGGTCACCACGTCAAGCACCACATCGATTAGCCAGCCTATAAATTCTCCGCCCAAGTGCGCAGACCATTGATCAGTGGGTATTCCAGTCGACCTGCTCAGCCCCCCGAAAAAGGGGTCCATCCATTTCGTTATGCTCACTGACATAATTGATACTACTCAGTAGTCCTTATAAACCTTATCCTATGCTAAAACACGTGGTGACGGCAGTCTGCGTCGATAATGGAGAGCCAACCCTTGAGCAGTGCATTCAATCGCTCAGGAACCAAACGGAGAGGGTTAAGGTTGTGGTCGCAACTGGGCCCAAGACTGATGCCGAGTTAGTTAAGTCTCTTGCCGATGAAGTGATCGGGCCATTCGATAGGATAGGGGTTGCCAGAATAGCGGCGATCCTAAAGCATGGGGACGACATAATAATTAGTTGTGATGCAGACTCGATATATGACCCACACTATGCGGAGTACGCCCTGGAGGACTTGAGGGGGAGCAACTCGGTTAAGGCCGGCTCCATATACCCGCTTCCAGGCCACTACTACCTTGAGGCAATAATCGAGCCGAACCTGCTCTTCTTCATGCCGTATGAGTTCTCGCTTGCCTTCAAGCGAAGTTTAATCCTATCCAGGCTGCCGAGCGGCTGGGAGCAAGCTAGCCCGAGGTGGGACATAGGCATATTAACAGTTCCATTCATGATTGATAATAGGATGAGGGTTTGGACCAGGCTACCCACTTATTACGGAACCAGAATCATTGCTGGAGTTAAGTTGGCTGGAGTCGGCGCTGCCGCCGCCCTTCCCCTCCTTCTCATTAAGTAGTTTAGCCAATTGGCTCGCCAGCCACGCGTATCCGAACAGGCTTAGGGACCACATCGCGAGGCCGAGTTGCCAGTGGTGCAATGGGCTTGGGTGGTCCTCCCTGCTGAATTGAGCGAAGTCCTTATAGTCGTCTATCACTAGCCCGCCGCCAATGGCATATCCCATTGTTGAGAGCGTCGCAACAAGGAGGAGGCGTTCTAGCTCGTTGTCAGCTCCAGACATTTTTGGAAAGGGTTCCACCTAGCCTGTCCGCGGAGCAATGCCTTTATGTGCTGCAAATTCATCTCAAACCATTGTTTGCCCCCATCCCCATATGACTCGATGAGCTCGGCTATGTCCGGCCTATTCTTCTTGATGTACCCCATTACGTAGTCGTAGCTAAGGTACCTATCCAACTCCTCATCTGGCACGTTCTTCGCTATTTGCCGCGAGAACGTTATCACGAATTCAACCACCTTCTTGAACGCCTGCTTGACCTTGATGGCGTCCTCTCCATATCCATTTGGCGACATCCTCTTTATGTATTCATCGGGCTCGTTCAACATCATGAGCAGCCCCTCGACCAAGGACCACTTGTTCTTTATGAATAGCTCTAGCCCATCCTTGCCCATGGAGTCGACCACTCCATCTATTATGCCGTTAACTGCCTCTATCGCTATTTTCGCCAAGTGCTTATAGAGGTAACTCATTGAGAGCCACCGGCTGCTGCGGCTGCGGCTTCAGTCACCTTTTTGGCGGCCTCGGTTAAGTTGCCGCTCGAAGCGGCGGTGGCGGCCTCGGCGAGATTGGACACAGCGTTCAGCGTGTTGGCGGCGGCTGTCGGATTCTTGAACATGTTTTTGATTCCCTCGCTTAGCCCGGGGCCGATCACTTCGAATAAATTCTTCAACCCATCCCTGAGCAAGTTTCCCAACATCTCCGCATTCTTCTCCGCCTTACCATCCTCCAATCCCCTTGTATAGTACTCCTTAACGACTTTCTCGACCTCCTCATACGGCAATCTACCTCCAACGATCTTATACCCCCTCTCCTGCGCGATCTTCGCTAGCTCAGAGTCAGGTATGTTCCTCAACCTCTCCTGTATTATCCTCTCCACGTCCTCCTTGGTCAGCTTCTCCTCCACCACGCTCATGCCGAGCGACTCCAACGCCGCCTTGAGTTCCTCGGTCCTCTTCTTTAGGGTTTGAACCTCCTCCACCACGCTCCCGCTTTGCGGGGTCTGGGGCGCCGAGTTCATCCTCGCCTCCAATTCGTCGAGCCTCTCGTTTATCTTCCTTATTGCATCCGCCAACGTATCGATGAGGGGCTTTATTGTATCGGCGACCTTCTTGGTCTCGGTATCGTTCGTGATCTTGTTTATGACCTCCGCCATCTTATTCATGTTCTCCACGACCGGCTTAAGTTGGCCGGTCACCTCGTTCCTAATGATCTCTATCATCTTGTTCTCGCCCGTCTGGCTGAGTTGGGCCAGCAGAGCATTTACCTTGTCCTCGATGGATTTGATCCTCGTGTCCACGACGGATTGAACCACATTTACCACGTCCTTGTCGTCGCCGTTGGCGCTCCTCAGCATCATGAGTGACGTAACCCAGTCCTGTATCTTCTCGCTCATTGAGCCGGGCTTGGTTGGAACTAAAATCGGCGGCCTATCCTCGGGCAACAATCCCTTATCTATTGCCTCCGCGATCTTGTTGAGTGCATCATCGAGGGTGCCTCCGAACATCTGTTGATACTTCTTGGCGAGGGCCAATAGCTTGTCGGGGATTCCAACTTGGGGAGCTGGGGTAGGTGCATCGGCTTGAACCTCCTGGGCTTGTTGTTTAGTTGGCATGAGCCATAAAGCTAAATCGACTTTTAAAAACTTTCCTACGCTGCACACATGGTGTTACATCTATGTATAACACCATTTAAAAGGCAAACACGCCCCCTAAAGGGGCAATTGATTTTATTAGCGTGCCGGCGCCACTACCTTGACCGGCGCTTGGGCTTGGATTGACCTTATGGCGGTTGCGAGGTCCTTAATGGCTTCGGTTAGGTCGGTTATTCCATACATGTCGCGCACGGACTCCTTGAATGCCTCCTCATCCGTTACCAGTATGTAGCTGTGCACAAATGTGTAATATATGTCGTTTGGATCGGAGATGGGTTGTGATGGCGCTATTAGGGTTATCTTGAAGTTCTTGCTGAACGGCATTGGATTTGACGGGGTCGTCGCCGCAGCGTAAACCTTGTTCGTGTCATCTATTATGGTAGCGTATGCGCCGTAATTGATGGGCAGCGTATCTCCAAAATACTGTAATGAGTCAATTGAGAAGTGGATTGGGTAGGTCCACTCCGGGTAGTCGAAGTCCGTGTGGACCTCCACGTACTTGCCGTCGCCGCTGTTCCAAAGCCTGGCGGCGGCGAATAGGAAGTAGCCCTTTCCCTTGCTGTTGAAAACATCGACTGTTGCGCCGTGTTTTAGGACGCCCGCGCCCAATTGAGGGTACCTCACGTAATAGTACCTCCATCCGCGCAGCAACGGCAGCGACTCGTAAAAGCTCATTCTTCGACTTCACCCCAAACGAACTCGACGTCAACCGAGACGTTTGGCTGAACCGAGCTGGCCGATGCGAACACCAATTGGAGCCCCTCTGTCCCATTCTTGCTTGTGACGACTATCGGCCTCCTCAGCTCTATGGCCAACTCGCCCGCGCTCGCCAAGTCCTCCGTATCCAATGTGGCCCATGATGGTGTTCCACCAGAATAATAACTTGAGGCATTCGGCGAGAACTGCACCTGCACCGTGACGGCGGCGGTGCTGGATATCCTTATTCCCCATATCTTGGCCTTCATGCCATACGGTATGACAAGGACGGGTATTGGCGTATAGGGAGATGAGCCCGTCACGTACATATCGCTGGTGTATAGGTATAGGGTACCGGTCGTGGCTGCGGCGGTTGCGAATCCCGAGAAAGTCTTGAGCTCGCGCGGCATGGCGATCACCTCGGCAATTCACCCTTTGCAGTTGTCTCCCACTTCCCCTTAGACATTCCTATCGCTGGCACGGTGAACCCGGTGAAGCCGTAGTATTCAACCCATTCGTTGTTCACGGTCGTGTCGACGTGCGTCACGGGGAACACCATCCATGCGGAGGGCAGTTGATGGGTTAACACGTTGTACACCACGTCCAGGTCAGTGATGAGGTCGACGTCGTACTCGCCGTATATTATGTCCAACCCAGTAAACACGCCGAACGGCGCGTCGTTTCCGAACACGAATCCATATGTTAGTCCGGGGAACACGACGAAGTCCAAGTAGCCCCGGCTCCAGCCGCCCGGCTTGGACACGCCCTCGTAATACCCATTTATCTGTATCTGCTCGACGCCTGGCGGAACCTGTAGCTCAGCCCTAACCCAACTGGGCCTTATGAACATCCTCAGCTGGAACAGCGTATCGGCGTTGTCGAAGTAGAACATGAAGTTGGATTGGTTGGTGTTCGTGGGCACCGGCATCAATTGCGGCGGTGGAGGCAGCGGAGGCACGGGCGAGCAGTAGTTGGCTGGAGGCAAGACGCCCGTTGCTGGGACGGCCAAGTTATTTCCGCTGTACCCGGTGCACTGGAGACCGGAAACAAGGGGCAGCGGGCCATAGTGCAGAACCTCGTACCCGCTGTTCTCCCTTCCCTTGACCTGGAACACAAACGCCTTATTTGTTGGCGGTATATAAACCGCCATGTAGTAGTTATCCTTTACTAATCCCAACTCATCCAGCGCCTTCCCGTAGTCGTATGTGAATGGCATGCTCTCACTCAACTAATATCGGAACTAAATGCTTAAAAACCTTTATGCCACTTTAAATTATTATGGGCAATGTGAAGAGGGGTGTGAAACTTAGGGAAATACTTACTGATGATGATATTGAAAAGATCGAGGAAAGCCACAAGGAGGCCCATGCGGCTACGATTATTTAGTTTGAGAAAGTCATTAAATAAGGAAGAAAAAAGGGTTTTTTATTTTTTAAACCAATGTGGTTGACGGTTACCAGCCGATTGCTTGCAGTACCGCAGTCACTGAGTTGGCGTTCACTGTTATGGTTCCTGAGGTTGCGTTGAAGACGACCACGTTGACGTTTGTGCCGCTCACGCTGAAGCCGCCTAGAGTAATCCCGTTGGGCAACCCGCTTATCTGTAGCACGCCAAGTATGTTATTTATCTTGAAGTTGCCCGGCTGTAGAGAGAGCGTTATCGTTCCCGCGCTCGCGTTCGCTATGCTGGTTGCATCCGATGGCCCGATCGCGGTTGCCGTGATTAACTTCTTCCCATCAAATCCCACGAGCTCATTTGGTAGTGCCGTTGACATTTACATCACCTTATACGTACCACAGGTTGCCGCCGCCGCCAAAGACGTTGTACTCGGCGAAGGCGAATCCAAGTATCCTAAGCGAGCTTGTTCCGGACGTCCTCGGCAATGCGACCCAATACTGTTGAAGGTTCCAATCGATGAATAATGCGCCAAGCGTTTGATACTGATAGATGGACTTGCCCAACTCTATTGGTTGATCGTACACTATCGGGGCAGTGTATGGCGTGTATTTCGACTCCACGTTCGTCCACATCTTGAATTGATCGATCTTCGGCGTCGTTCCAACCTCAACAAGGCCGTCTTGCAATATGGTGAGGGCGAACTTATAGTTCGGCGTGCCGCTGGTCGAGTATCCCGCGGTTGAGGAGCCCAGCAGATAGAACGGCGTGCCCGCGGTTAGGGTCACCTCCCAACTATCCTTGGGGTAGCCCGTCTGGGCCACGCTGCCTTGTATTGTGCCGTAGTTGATGAATTCGGGTATTATCGGAACAATGGCTATGGTGTTGGGCTGTCCGGGGAATGTGATCGGCTTCTCGCTCATCTCCCCCTTCACTATTGCGGCGGCGCTCATCACGACATCGATTTGGCTTTTAACTGTGTTTGCGAGGACCGGGCTCACCTTGGCGATCGCGTCGGCGGTTCTGTTTACGACTCCGGCCACTGTACTCTGTTCATCCGGCGTTAGCTGTGCGTACGATACCTGAGATCTTCCGCCGGCGAATACCTTCAGTCCGCTGTTTATCGCGTTCTTGAACGCGTCCTGGAAGGACATCGTTGTTGCCGACATATCGGTCGATCGTTAAGGTAACGATGGATTTATAAGCATGCGTGATATGCGTGGTACATGGCATACATGAAACACAGGAGGAGGGATAGGATAATCCACATAAGGGTGAGCCAAGAGACATATGAGGATTGGCATTCCATCCTATACAAGTACTACTTGGCAAACGGCAAGAACGCGGAGGACATGTTTGTAGATATGATTCAGTATTTAAAGGAAAGGCTTAGAATGGGCGGCATCATCTAGCAAGGGCTTGGTACAGCTTTTGTTGTTGGTTATACATGAGGCCGGCGACGGCCACCGCCGCGCCCCCCACCACCGCCAGCACTATGGCGAAGGGAGCCCACGAAGGCAAGCTAGGCGCACTGGGCAGACCAGGCGAACCAGGCGAGGATGCGCCGGCGGTCGCGTTAACTGTGTAGGTATCGTAGTCGGTGAATACCATGCCGTTGTCGGTCAAATAACCCGCAACCAATTGTAGGGTGTAGGTGCCGGGCGCCGGGAGTATTACGCCCGCCTGCAGAGTTATTGTGGTGCCGGGCGGCTCTGTGCCAGTTATATAGGCTACCTCTATAGTGCCCTTATTTAGCTGAGTGGTGCCGTTCGGCGTCACGATATTTATGTAGTTAGACGGGCCATCAAAGAAATACAGGCCAACAGCTGGGTTCACCACATTGCCGTTCACGACTTGCCCAGTGACCGAAAAATTGAACTGCTGATTCACTTGAATTGATGATGGCGGAGCGTTCGCATTGATTATCTGGACTCCGGGTCCAGCCGATGTAAGGGCAGCGGTCGGGATTGTGACTCTGAGTTGCATAAATAAATGGAATTTGATGCTTTTAAAAAGCTTTGCTCCTACCTGGACTCGCCGTGCTTCGATGCGCCGACGCCAACTCCAACCGCTGTGCCAGCCAATGCGGCAAGCAATAGGTAGAACCAGGCCGAACTCACCGCTTGACCCGGACTCGGCGAAGGCGATGGGGTCGGCGAGGGCGGTGCCGAGGGCGAAGTGGGAGTTGGATATGGAGTTGGAGTTGGATATGGAGGTAGCGATGGTGATGGAGTTGGATATGGAGTGGGAGCTCCGGGGCTTGGGCTCGGCGATGGTATTCTTGGGCTAGGTGGAGATGGATAACCCTGTATGCTACAACAACAGTTGCCTGGCTGATTGGCTGGGAAGGCTTTGCATGCGCCGATGCATTGGATGATATCAGCCGATTCGGTGCCACTTGGGCATGATGATACCACTGGGCCTGGTGGCTTACAACAACACACAGTATCTGATAGCCAGCCCTCGCATGCACCAAGGTACTGGCCAACACACTCAGAGTCGGTGACTGCTATAGTCCCACTTGGGCACGATGAGACAATCGGCCCTGGCGGAGGCGGAGGTGGGGTGCAGATTATATCAAATGTCACTAACGGTATTGGTGAGGGGTAGGTTTGGGCGTATGTACATGACTTGCTCGATCCCAAATTCACTGTGACCGAGTTGCCCCACGGCTGGTTGGGATTCACCACGCTGGCTCCATCATAGGTCGTGGCGGTGACACTGCACGACAGGCCTTGCGGCACGTTGGTCAATTCAAATGTAAGCGTTGGGTTGCTGCAATTGGGCGGCCCATTGTTAAGCGGAACTCCGAATAGGCCGTTTGGCCCTTGCCCGGTAACCGTTGTACCGCACGACGTGGTTATCTTCCAACCTATTTGGTTTGCAAGGCTGGCGTCCTGGCTTGGATAAGACATGCCAACGCCAACGATTGCAGCGTTATTGCATAGGTTGTAGCTTGGCGAACCCGTTAATGAACCGCATGGTATCTCGCCGAATCCGCTCCACTGGTTCACCGGTACATAGGTTACACAGGCTGCGTAGTCACCCAACACATTGGGCGTCGTTGTACCAGCCGGTACATACGTAACGCCTGATGGATGTGTGCACTGTGGATATTGTGATATTGTTATTGGCCATGGCCCTGACTTGGGAAGCATCACAGTTGTTCCAACGCTCCCGTAGCCGTCGTACGGCTGGCACTGCATTGGCACGAACTGTGCAGTTACTGAACCAATTTGCAGTGGAAAGACATTTGGAATTCCTATAACATTTTCAGCTGGCTTAGTTACATAAGCTGATGCGTTAAGGACAACCGGTTCATTGGGCATGGTGAAGTTTACCTTGTAAACCTCGTAGGAAAATGAACCACTGTTATCGTATGGACCTTGCGTTACATCTCCACTTGCGTAGACTTTCCCTGACTGTTGCCCGACCACGCTGTACTTCACCTCAACATAGTAGCTACCGTAGTAGGCACTACCATGCGTTACGGCGTACAACAAATACGTCGTCACATCAATTCCTGGCGCAACCACCACAGGAGGCGTGCCAGAGCATGGTTGTAGACAGTTGTTTGGCTCGCCTGGGAAAGATTGGACGCTTGTGTAGTTGCCTGGCACGTATGCCTGTGATAGGCCCAATGGTATGGGCGGTACGGTTATTGATGCACCTGGCGCTATATCTAGGGTATCACTCGTGGTTTGTGGAACTATGCATATTGGCAACGATTGTTGCAGCCAATTACTATAAGAAGTCGATGAAGCACCAGTTGGCGCACAGTAGGTTACGATGTTATTAACGTCCTGGGATGAAACTCCAGAGAGCGATAGGGTGCTACTGGAACTCTGTGGGAGGGCAATGTTTGTTGATGGAAGCTCCCAAACAAACAAAGCAATCGATGCGCCACAGGGCCCACCGCTGATAGAAGGGATGCAGCCTTCCCCTATAGAGCCATATGAATTAAGCGCGATTGGGCTAGTTAACACGAGTTCGCCATCAACACAACTAGTTCCTCTAGTACCTGGGGCATTCGTTAAGTCGGCCGAAACCGTGAGACCCACCGCGCGGCCAGGCTGTATGGTTGCTGAGGAGGGCGATACCGTCGCCGAACCCCATTCGTTCCACACCCACACACCGTTATTGGCACACGACGCCCCTAAAACGGCCGTAGGGTTGTTAATTGTGGTTGGGCTATTAGATAGGTTGTATAAAATGTATGCATTTTGAAAAGTGATTGGCCCCTTGTAAACATTCGCTTCACCAGGGTAAGCCACCCATAAGCCATTTGGATGAATAGTATTAGATATACCAAAGTATATTGTTGAACCTGCATCTGAAGTCGTGACTTGCACTTGGCTTGGCCCCGCAAACACGTAGCTGCTCTGTATCTGCAATATATCCGGAGAGTAAAACAACTGTATGTTACCTAAATCGGCAAATTCAGAATTCGCATCTATACACCCGCTTACACTTGTGCCAGAATACTTAGCCTTAACCGTAACACATTTTTGCCCATATGGCACATATCCATAATCAACATTAATTAGTCTTATATCAACACTGTACGACGGTGCAGAGGGAGATGATGGGCTTTGTGATGGTGATGGCGTTGGAGTTGGTGATGGGGTTGGGTATGGTGTTGGCGTTGGAGTAGGAGTTGGAGACGGACTCGGGTATGGCGTTGGGCTGGGCGATGGAGTAGGGGTAGGCGTTGGAGACGGAGATGGAGATGGTTTCGGCGGGCACGTTGACATTCCTGAACAACAACAC
>OFEH01000662.1_pt1 | contig 9850 bp, 8 predicted proteins | sample 1521031 | NCBI WGS metagenome assembly OFEH01 (sample SAMN05518350, study PRJEB24110) | hypersaline lake metagenome | isolation source: Grendel Spring, Yellowstone National Park, Wyoming, USA | place: USA:Grendel Spring, Yellowstone National Park, Wyoming, USA | collected 2011-11-16
CTAAGTCGCATAGGGAGACTATGGTAAATGCCTATGTAGAGCAGGGAATTTGCGGTTATGAAGAATTTAGAGAAGCCATACCCGAGTTAAAGGGTTCCGCATTAATAAATAATGGTAAAATTAAGATAAAGATAAAAGATAAACAAGGTGAGTATGGGTGAGTCATTGGGAGACGCTTAAATTAATAGCAACATTATTGGATTATCCATCCGAAAATGCATTATCAACGTTTAAAGATAATACCATTAATCATTATATAACTAGTGAGATTAGGGGGCTCCTAGATGGTGTTAAGGATGTGGATTTGTATGGATTACAGGAATTGTACGTAAACACCTTTGAATTAGCGAATGATGTAAGTCTTTACATATCTCACGCCGTGTATAGAGATGAAAATAAGAGAAGTAAACTAATGCTTAAGCTACTTACCCTCTATGAAAAGTATGGTTTTAAATGTGACAAGCGAGAATTACCTGATTACATACCCATAGTACTAGTATTCCTTTCAACATATCATGAAATAATCCCCAAGACCGCATTGCGTGAACTCCTATCATTACTTCATAGGGCATCCATCATAATAAAAAGTAGAATATCAACTAATAATCCATACGTGCATGTAATAAATGCACTCGTGGAGTTAACGGACAGCCTTGTTGAGCAATTGAAACTACACAAATCATAATGATATTGCAGCTCAGAAATAAATTTAAATTTATGTATTTTATTGAATAATACATAATCATAATTTATTATAGTTAAATTATAAAGATAGATATCATGGTCTTCAAGATTTAGGTTACTATTGTTGATAATGCTGTAAAGTACCTTAGTTGCATCAAGTATGACGTCGTGGTCCATCATGAGGTTGTTAATGAGTTCGGGCGTATTGATCCTTATCCTAGCCATAGCTTAGCTGCTGGACTCATCCCTATTAACACGACTTAAGGTACCAGTTGCGCCCAAACCCTAATTAGGTACCTAGGCTCAGCGTTAAAAATTAACATGAGTGACCACCGAAAATATTAGGTGAAGCACTTATATGATGGTTATGATTATGCGCCTTCGGTGATTATCGGTGCCAAATGGCAAGTCCATATGGCCCATGGTGGTGTTAGCGGCTACCGTGCTTGTTTATGTAGTTTATGGGCTAATGACGTACTACACGTTCACGCATTTGCCGCCAATCCCAGCCAAAGTCATTACACCGAATGGCACTGTGCTTTTCACTGGGCAGGAGATCATTAAGGGTAAGTACTACTTTCAGAGGTATGGGCTTATGGACTATGGTTCAATACTCGGGATGGGTAGCTACTTCGGTGTTGACTTCACGTCATACACATTAAGGATTCTTGAGGATGCTGCAGCGCATTCACTTGGCTTTGACGCCGTACCCCAGGCTAACGCTACAGCCATGTCTGAGATTAGGCAATTGCTAACACCTGCAGTGGACCCAACCCCCAACGGCGATGTAGTGGTTGTTAGCGATCAATTCGCCCAGGGATTCTACGATGCCGTTAAATTCTACTCCTGGATGCTGGGGCCTGCCTCGGAGGAATTTAGGCTTAAGCCAGATTTAGTGACTAATGAGAGCCAAGTCGCTGACCTTACAGCCTACTTCACCTGGTCCGCCCTAGTAGCTATGGAGAATTACACCAACGGCTTTCCCTACATGCCTGGTCTCCTTCAGCCGACCAATAATGTGGTCTTCGCCTCGTGGGGCATGATCTTCACTATACTACTCATAATAATGCCCATGGCTGGTTACGTGATCATAAAATTAACTGATTACTGGCACGAACCACGTGTAACAATCAACCTACCACCACCCAATGAAGTGCAAAGACTAGCCCTACCAGCCTTCATGCTTTTCGCTATTGCCCTAGGTGTTCAGGGGTTGCTTGGCGCCTACACAATGCACCTCTACGTTGACACGTCACTATATGGCATCAACCTAATACCCATACTCCCATTCAATGTCTCCAGGGCATTGCACTATACATTGGCGATATTATGGATAGCGTTAACCTGGGTCACATTCTCGTTCTTCGTGTTCCCATACTTCGGGTTAAGCATAAGCAAGAGACAGTTCATCACAGTCTTAGTACTCGGCGTAGCCGTAGGTGCCGGCACACTGCTTGGTATTTGGCTTAGCTACCTGCAGTTAATACCATCCCCCTGGTGGTTCATAGTAGGCGCCCAGGGTAGGGATGTAGTTACCCAGGGAACACTATGGCTAATATTAATAACCGCACTGCTTGGTTACGTTTCATATCTATGGAACAAGGCCTCAAGGACTGCTCCAGATATCCTAAAGCCCTTTGCCAAGATACTTTCAATAGCCATAGCCGGAACAGCAGCAGGCGCCTTCATAGGGGCTTTACCGATTGTTCAGCCTTGGCCAGATTTCCAGGTAGATGAGTACTTCAGGTGGATGACGATACACGCCTTCGTTGAGGGGTTCTGGCCCCCAATAGTGGTAACAATAGTTATAATACTCCTAGTGATAGCTGGGCTCGTCCCACCTAGGCTTGGCATAGCCGTGGTTGGCTTAGACGCAACCACCGAGATACTGACCGGTATGATTGGGACAGCGCACCACTACTACTTCAACGGCCTACCAACCTTCTGGATGTACGTTGGGGCAATAATGAGTACGCTAGAGGCAATACCACTAGGGTTCCTTATAATATACGCCATACTGCTCTGGCGTAGGGGCGAAATTAAGACTGAGCTTCAGAAGACCCTAGCCACATACGCCCTAGTAGCTGGTATTGGCGGCGGCATTGGCGTGGTGGCCTTCGGCGCCGGTCTCATAAACATGCCGGTATTAAACTACTTCCTCCACGATGCGCAAACAACCATGGCCCATGCTCACCTAGCCTTCCCACTGGCCTACGGGGTACCAACCATACTCATGTGGGTGGTGTCCTACTACCTGGCTGGGTTATTCAATGATAGGTACCTGAGGTTCATGAGGTGGGCGGCGGTGATAATTGGCATTGGCTTTTACCTGCAGGCATTATTAACGCTAGTACCATTGGGTGTGCTTCAGTTTGAGTATGAGCTTAAGTATGGGTATTGGTTCATAAAAACCCTCACGACACCTTCTGGCCATCCAGGCTTCTGGGAAGTACCATTGGTGGATGAACTTGTTTGGCTACGTATGGTGGGTGACTTAACAGCGGCGCTGGGCTTCGCCATAGTGATATTCGGCATGTTCTATGCCATAGCCCTATCAAGGAGGCTTAGCATTAAGCTGTAAGGTTGAGGGTATCAAGGTAATTCATTAAAATAATGATCCAAGACCTTTTTCAATGCCTTTCTAAGTAACTCGCTGTACGTCGATGGCGTAACACCTAACTCCCTCGATAACTTAATAATGGAAACTCTCCTCTTGGCGTCGAATAACCCTCGCTTGTAGGCTAGGGTGAGGGCCTCAAACTGCCTCTCAGTTAGATCAACACTATCGATATTGCTAATGCTAACTATCTTAAAACTGAACCCACCTCTCCTAAGACCCTTAATGACCTCACGAGCCCCACCCCTGCTTGGCAACCACACATTGTATGTTACCGACTCATCGGTTGGATTAATGCCATTAACTATTGCGTTTAGGTTAGCCATGAACCTGCATGCAGAGCAGCTAGGTCCACTTACCCATAGGGTATTATCATTAATAACGTAGGCATATAACCCCCTCCCCCTTAGGTAACTAGCCACCTCACTAGCCGATTTACCGCTAAGGATTACTAAGTGCCTTGATGTATTAGCGCCAATGTTAACCTTAACCACATTAAAATCAACATTAGCCTCACTCATAGCGTTAGCCACCCTGCAATCATCCCTCTTAACCAGTATAGTCACCTTAACTACCATGATATCCAGCAAACGTAATGCACGCCCTTTATTTAATTTACTGCAATTACATAATGCCAACTTGTTAACTTAGGAATGTTGAAGTTAAGATACTGAGTGAAGATTAGGCTAGGATACTGGTAACATAGGTAACCTTTAATTCTCCTAAATGCCCAATTACACGTGGTTAAGCCAATTATTAAGGTTAAGCGCGTTTACGATGAACCATCAAGTGATGATGGAGTTAGAGTACTCGTGGATAGGCTATGGCCAAGGGGGCTCAGCAGGGAATCAGCAAAGATTGACCTATGGCTTAGGGATGTAGCGCCCAGCAATGAGTTAAGGAAGTGGTTTAACCATGATGCATCAAAGTGGGAGGAGTTTAAGAGTAGGTACTTTAAGGAGCTGGAAAACAACAAGGTAGTGAATGAACTTATAAACCTACTTAAGGATGGAAGGACAATAACCCTACTATACTCAGCTAAATCCCCATATAACAACGCAACTGCCCTAAAGGAATACCTAGAAATTAAAATTAGCCATCAATAATTAGCATTCTTAATTACTGCTAAAGGTAAATAAGCCATGTTTAGGCTCAATATAGAGGGTCATTAATCAATAGGAGAACGACCTTAGGCAATTAACGAGAGATAAAGATGAACAAACTCCATAGGGAATGATGAATTATATAAATAAGTACGTTGAAGCATCCGTATTTAATAGCCTAATAATCGCAGTATCATTAAGCTCACCATTCGTTAATTGATAATGCACCGAATGTACCATGCCTGGATTCAATCCTTATAATTCAACCCCAGAATCCAGTTACAGTGCTGAACCTTCTCGACCTCGACACTAGCCAAAAAGCTTGAGAACCCTATGATATAGAATGAGCTCAGATTTCTGGATAAGGGTGTTGATAAACCATTAGTAATTGTATTGGACATTAGGCGTATTGGCAAGACCTTGAACCTTGCAACGGAATCTACATTAACCTTAGGGATGTGGATATTCACATTGAGCTTTACGAAAGGCTAAGCAAAAGCATCTCAAGTTTCAACAAGGTTCAGGAGTTTAAATGACCCCCTTCCCGCCCTTAAGGGTGGGTTTTTACCGTGGGGGTCTCGATTGTTACTCCCTCTTTGGGGGTTAATGGTTTTGTTCTTGGGGGTGGTGGTAGGGGTGGGGTATCGCCCCACCGGCTCATCTGACGGAGGGAAGTAAACCCCTTTCGGGGCACCACCCCAAGCACTAACTATCCTAACAAAGCTGGGATTAATAAGCCTATCACTATGAAACCCACGTAGTGGGGCAACCCCGCCCTAAAGGGCGAGGCTTGCTGTTGTTGTCATAGCCGCCATGCTTCACGGCAACATTAGTTTTTAAGCTTCCGGGGACGGAAGCTACTTCCGGGGTGGTAGTGTTTTTTGATTTACTGCCTAAGGAGGATAAGAATTATTTATTTGATAGGTAGGAGGAATTGAATAAACTTAAGGGACTTGAGGGTTTATATTCACCAATAACGTTGGTGCTTGGTTTTAGGAGGACTGGTAAGTCCTCGCTAACCCAACAGCAAAGAACACTAGCCGGGAGACACACCTCTTAGACTTCTCGTGGATGGTAAGAACAATGATGTTTATTACTCATAAGAGCTGTTAATAAGGATGGCATTAGGCGCATAAACTCTCTTCATCATTGTTTCAAAATTCATTAACATTAGCCGTAGTTGAGTCGTGATGCGTTAAGCTGATACATGGTGGCTTCAGGCTTACCTTTAGTCAGGTGGAGGTAAGTTAAGTTATAAGTTACAGGAATATTAGCAATATGGCTAGTACTACCACCACCGCGCCCAGTAGCCTATTGATTGTTAATCTTTCCCTACCCATTACGCTAGCCATGGCTTGAGCAATGAGCGGCATACTGCCAGTCATTAAGACTGTTAAACCTAATCCTATTAGGTCGATTGAGTATGCGTATAGGGCCACGCCAATACCCAGATCAAGTATCGCCACTAGGGGTAGCCTAGTGTGTATGGTTGACTTGATGGCGCCCTCTAAATCATTATGCGTAATGTAATTAACTATGAGGAGTACTATGCAGGCTGCCGCAACTCTGGTGAAGGCCAGCGTTATTGGGTTTAGGCCATTGACGTCGGCGACCTTAATCAGTGTTTGGCCAATGGCCCACGCCAATGATGCACCAAGTGCCAGTAAAACACCCCTAATGGTCACCCTCGATTCGCCGTGGGAAAGCAGGTAAACACCCACCACGACTAGTATGCCCGAGGCAACCTTAAGCGCCGTTAATGGTTCACCCAGCAGCGTCGCCAGTAGCACGGTAATGGGTATGTAGGTGTAGGATACCGGCGCAGCCACCGATACGCCTGAGTAGTTTATCGACATTAAATAAAGGGAGTCGCCGATGGCCAGCGACAGTAACCCACTTAATGAACCCCATACTGCGCCCACATTAAACCTGAGCAAAATGGCCGGGATCAGGAGAGCCGTGGATGCGTACAGCATTCTAAGGAAGTTAACGGTAATAGGCTTAATCCTCCTCATGAAGTCCCCGTAAGTTATAGATGCCCAAGCCCATATGAACGCCGTGGATAGTGCCGGTGCAGCATCAATAATCATAGAGGCGGTTAATTGCGTCAGTAAATAAACCTGGCACCTTGAGGTTCCCACCCTAGCCTAGTGGTGAGTAGGGATGGCTCTAGTTGGGTCCGAAGACTGAGGAGATGCTTTTATCCGGGGCCTTAAATGAGGGTATCCTCATCGCAAGCACCTCCCTAACCTTATCGACACCAACCCTACTGATGAATTCGGTCATACTTTGGCTATTGGACTCAACATACATGTTGAGTATTAGATCAACGGCCTGCTCAGCATCCATGGGATCAATAGTACCCACCACATACCCAAGCTCAGTGGGGCCGCCGCCTAGGGTTATGAGAATCCTAGTTTTGAAGCCGTATGACTCCAGCCCTATGTCAGATACCCACGACATTCCACAGTCGTGAGTGCACCCACTAATGCCGATTCTAATGGGCCTATTAGTGCCCTTAAGGTGTATATGTATCCTTGAACCGAGGCTTGTTGTGTCAATGAGCCCAGGTGGGCATAGTTCACTACCAATGCAAGCCACTGTGGTTGGACCCTCAGTGCTGAATGGCCCCGGATCCTTAACCTCAACATCCTTTAACTCACTGCTCATTACCCTCACAGGCACGTATATGGTCTGGTTATTGAAGAGTATGACGTAGCCCAACCCGTGTTTATCAGCAATGTCAGCTATCCTCTCCAATTCGCTCGACTCAACCCAACCAGTGGGATAATGGAGTTTAATCAACCTGGTGTTGATGAACCTTGGGCTTAGATCAGGTGGTGCCGGTAGTGTTTGCTTAACTTTACCGGCAACGTCAAGTATCATGCTCCTAACCCTATCTATACCGTACTTAGCCACAACCCACTTAAACCCACGTCTCTCACCCTCCCTCTTAAAGACCTCAATTGCACCAACTATTATTGGCAGGAGATCCTCCGCCTTAACTCCTGAGAACATTAATTTAGCTGAGAAGGCATGTTCCCCAATACCACCACCCACGTAGACGTCGAAGGTATCGCGGCCCTTAGCCACTATACCCACGTCCTGGGCCACTGGGATGGCGCAGGCCCTCTCACAGGCGGATATGGAGATCTTAAACCTATGGGGCATTGCTGATGGGCCCTCATACTCAGCCTTATACCTAAAGTAGTCACCTATGAATTTTGACAACGCCTCGGCGTTTACCTGGGCGAGGAGGCAGTGGTTGCTTGGGCATGGGATTGGGTTCCGCACGGAATTTCCACAGGAGTCCCTGGGGTCTAGGTTCACGGTCTTAAGCCTGGAAACTACTTCATCGAAGAGCCTGTAATCAACCTTAAATATCTCCACGTCTCCTCTAGTCCCAAGCATAACCCTCCCATCACCATACCTCCTGGAGACCTCGGCCAAGGTCCTCAGTTGATCGGTGAACCACTTGCTGGGATCCCTACCAACACCCTGCCTAATCCTAACCGAAACCCATGGGTTATCACCACGATTCTTATAGATGCCTTCATGTCTCCTTGGATAAATAATTTTATGAATATCGGAGTACTTGAACCCACTCATATGGGAGGTTAGGTCAGGCATCTTAATAACCCTATGCCATGTTACGTGGATGTCTTTTAGGGAACTGATTAGTAACATTTAACTTAAAGTTGATGCATAAGTAAGGTGCAATTCTGAGAATTAACTTAAATCAATGTTAGGTAACAAGGAGATTATTTAAGATATTTGATTAACCACCATCCCCTCTAAGCAGCCCTAGCTGGCTTGCCGGTTATGCCGAATTTCTTAGCCCACTCCTCGAATACCTTCTGCTCCTCCGGGGTTAATTCATGGCTGAACCTGTACCAGTTATCCTTAGGCTTAGCCGTGTTAGGTGCCTCTGGTGTCTTCCATATGCAGTTCACTGGGCATACTGGTATGCAGCTGAAGTCGTCAATGCACCAGTCCCATATTAACCTGGCTTTACCGTTCTCATCAAGCTCCCACGCATTTGTTGGACATACGGAGACGCAGGCGCCGCAGCCAATGCATATGTCTTGGTCATCAATAACCCTCACGTACTTCCTTAAACCCTCAGGTGTGGTTGGTATTTCACTGCGCCTAGACATACCACCACCGGTTGGATTCACCCAACACATCTTATACACTTTACCATAGGTACTCCTTACGTGGATTCTACTTAACAGTCCACGTAGATTCACACGCCTATATAATGTTGAGGTACACGTAGTAGATTAGGGCGTTAACCAGCGTAACCGGTATGCCGTACATCAAGAACTCGAGGTAGCTTAGGCGTGGCCCACCCCTCTTCTCACTAGCCTGTAGTATTATTATATTGCTGGCAGCCCCTATTAAGGTTAAGTTGCCGGCTATGGTACTTGCAGCCGCCAAACCAACCCAAGCAACCACATTGCCTGGCCCAAGGCCCAGCCCCCTCATTAGTGGTAGGTATAGGGCAACCATGGGTACATTGCTTATGACCTGGCTAAGTAGTATACTAGCCGTGAATATGCCCCACAGTGTTGTTGGGGCTGGTAGTAGGTGAGCCAGGTAACTTAAGACACCGGACGTGTAGGCCCCCTCACTAACTATGAAGAGGGCTATGAAGAACACTATGGTTTGCCAATCCAAGTTACTCAACACCTCATTCCTCCTACCGCTTAATGTGTAAATCACAGTGGCCCCAATTAAAGCGACCAATGCGGCATCCAGATTAAGCCCCATTAAGTCGGTTAACACCAGTGTTAGGACTATTAGGGCTAGGACCACTAGGGCTAGGTTGGATAGGGCGGGGTCACTTATCCTTACGTTAAGCCCCTTAACCTCAAGGTCATCCATGGCGTTCCTCCTGAAGAGGAGGAGCATTATGGCGTATGTGGCGGCTAGGTTGATTAAAGTTGGGATTGCCAGGTACCTCACGAAGTTTATGAAGGGTTTAGGTATACCTGACTCGATGGCTATGAGGAGGTTCTGCGGGTTGCCTATCGGCAGCATTACGGAGCCTATGGTGACTCCGTAGGCCAGTGCGTAGAGGAGTGGCTTAACGTCAATGTTCCTAGCTACCTTACCGCTCTCAATTATCATTGGCGTGAAGCTGGCGGCTAAGCCATCATTTGAGATTAACATGCTTAACACGGCTGATGTTAGGAAGACCTTACCTATTAGGCTGTACATCCTCCTAGTTGATGAAACTAACCTGTAGGCTACGTAGGATAGGAAGCCGCTAACCTCAAGGGCTGAGGCTATTGTGAATAGGGAGAATAGGAATAGGATGACGTTGAGGTTAATTGAACCCAAGGCCTCGCTGGGGGTGACGACACCAGTCCCTATCATTATTGATGCCCCTATTAGCATCGCTACCCAGGCAGGTACATCAATCCTCCTTGAAACCCCCCTA
>OFEH01000664.1_pt1 | contig 9841 bp, 4 predicted proteins | sample 1521031 | NCBI WGS metagenome assembly OFEH01 (sample SAMN05518350, study PRJEB24110) | hypersaline lake metagenome | isolation source: Grendel Spring, Yellowstone National Park, Wyoming, USA | place: USA:Grendel Spring, Yellowstone National Park, Wyoming, USA | collected 2011-11-16
ATAAGGACTAAGTACGGTGGCAAGCCACTGCCTAACAGCTCAGTGATAGTTGCCTGCTGGGGCCACGGCAATGAGGTCAGGGGTGGGGAGATAACTAACATACCTGCTGATACGCTCCAGACGCTGTCAATGACCAAGGACAAGTACAAGATGCTCAGCACTCTGTGAAGCCCAAGGCCCAAGTTCTGAAGGTTTTTATCTTTTCTGCCTTATTGTTCTTCTGGTGTGAGGATGCGCAGGCTCTACGCAGTGCTGGTTATACTTATGGTGTTACTTACCTTTATGCCCGTAGAGCTACTTGCGACCCCTCAGGCCAAAGCGTCAATAACTGCAGGCTACGCTCCTAGCGTGCTTAACATGCCTCCTATAGCCCTCCAGCCTGTCCTCCAACTCCCAAGCTCACTGGTTTATGCCTCATTTATCAGCCCAACAAGATTTGTTGCCTCCAACTACTACGTGTCAGCCATAAGCGGCTCCATATCGGCTGGCATAGCCTGGGATGGGGACACGGTTGTGGCTACCGTGCCCTCAGGGGTTACGCTTAACCTTACCCAGGCCTTTAGTGACACTGGCTCTAACTACCAGCAAAGCCTTAATCAGGGCAACATCTACTACGCCATCCTTTATACGCCCAACACCACGGCCCCAGAGCTGGCCAACTTCAACCCACCACCGGGCGCTAATTTTGGGTCATGGGAATCGGGGCCTTCAGTGTGTCTATCTGTGAGCGGTACCCAGTCATTTTTCTTCTATATAGACCCATTTGTGGGAGCTGGGACTGGCTGTGGCTATACTTTGGACTATCTGTCTAGCATATTAACACCTGAGATACTCTCAGAGGGCAGGACGACGTTTGTATCCCCAATTACATTTGCTCAGCGCCCCAGCTCCAGATACTGGCTACTGGCGCTGGAAGACCCTGTGGCCTTCTATTACACATACATTAACATATCAGAGCCCTTGGCTGTGCCTGCTAGCGTACCTGGTGGCTTTGGCCTTGGGGCCACTGACGTCCCACAGCTCGACTCTCTATACACACTCTTTAGGTTTGGCAACTACTTCCTTGCAGGCTCATCGATGATATCGGCATGGATGGTGAACTACCCGTTTATCATTGACACAGCTCCAAGCCCTGTGGTGCACTACACCAGCTCTGGCTCACTAGCATGGGTTGGCATAAGCTCAGGCGTGGCCTTCTATCCTGTGGAGGTCTCCACGCCGTTTGTCACGCCGTCCTTTATGACCACAGGCCTTAACGTTTCAGTGAGCCCAGGCATAGGCACTGTTACATTACCCTACTCATTCTATAAATATGTAGACAATGTCTCGGGCTTTATAAACAGTGGTGGTGGCGAACTGTCTTATGACAACCTTACCCCCACCTATATTCAGGGTAGCTTAGTTAATGGGCCATTGCGCCCCACGCTTATTGTGGCCCCGCTTGGCATTACGGGCACTGGGGAGATAATCCCCTGGTACCAGGTGGCCTATTTCAGTCCAAGTGACATAAATGAGACCGCTGAGCTCTACCCATTGGCCGTAGTCCCTGAAGGCTATAACACTTACCTCATACTAGCTGGCGGCATAGGGGTAACTCACCTTTACATACTGGAGGTTTATGTGGTTCCTGGGTCACTGAACGTACGTTTTTCGACGCCCTATGTGAGTAGCCTCAACCTTGTGAATGAAATCAACTTTGCAGGTTATGGGAACCCCACTTCAGCCGTGGTAAACGGCTACTATGCCCTTGTGGGCACTGAGACAGGTAATGTAGTGCTTGTGGACTTGTTGAATGGTAAAATTCTGAACTATGTGCATGTGGCCAATGCTCCACTGTTTACATATAGCAACCTGCAGACACAGCCAAACCCAGTCCCAGTGGTGCCATTCTTCACGGCAAACGTCACTGAGAGCCTAGTAGAGTCTGTATATCAGGCATGGGTGCAAATATTTACCTGGCGTTATGGAAGCAATTCTTGGAATGATTCTGCGCTAGCGTTCCCACAGACACCCTATCTCTGGAACGCAATAAAGCCATTCTACGGTGGCCCACACGTTATAGCCCTGGTGGACTGGAACCTGAACACGCTTACCCTGACCGCTCCAGGCTACACAATACCATTCGTGAATGACGTGGAGGGTGTAAATGACCCTGAGTACCTCTATATCAATGGCACAGTGTACCAGGTGATAGAGACAGGTGCAGACAACCTATGGAATAGGCCAATAGCTGGGATTTCGGCCACTGGCTCCCTTCTGGCCGCTCTCTCAACAGACACCCCAGTCTCAGTGTCCTTGCCGCTTACCAGTAAATACGCTTACGCAATTGACGGCGTCACCGTCCAGGTCAATAAGCTCACGGTTCTCCCAGGACAGGTGGCACACCTTGTGCTCTACCCATGGCTACAGCAAGGGGAAATAGCATATGCCCTTAACTACGGCCTCATTAACTCAAGTGTGCTCTACACCAAGTACGGCTCTGTGTCCAACATCACGACCACAGGCATCACATACCCAAGCTTCTACACTCAGCGCCTTGCCAATGAGCTCTATGACGTAGGCCTCAGCAATGTGTCCACCCACTTTATCGTGACAATGGCAAACGTGAAGCTACACCCACCACCCTATTTTGACACGGCGTCAGCCTGGGTAGGTACCTCAATAAACATCCCAGCCAATGCGCCAGTGCCCCTCTACAGCAACCTGCAGGCCACGGTTGGCTTCCAGGCTTACACTGACGTGGTGCCCATGGAAGGCAACAACCCAAAGGGTATCTTTGCCACTGCGTTCAAGGAAGGGGCTGGCCCAGCCTTTGCGACTTCTGCTGTGGGTTCCGTGGCCAATGGAATCATATCAGCCTACATGACATCAGTTACTGACGCTACGGCTTCCTCAGCGGCTCTCATAGCGTCAGCCAGCGCACTTAGCACGGCCGCGGAGGTCAGCGGCTACGTAGGTGTTGCCATTGTGGTCTGGGCTGGCATTGACTATGCGTTAGCAAAGTGGGCTGGGTTTGGTAACGCATACGTTCAGAACTGGGTGGTTATGGCCCCTGAGTTCTATGACACCCAAAACGGAAGGCTGTACACTGCAGTTGAGCTGGTGCTACCAGCTGAGGAAGCCACTAACGTGCCGCACTATGAGCAAGTCCTTGGCACTTTCTTCAATGAGTCAGGCTTTTCAGGCTATTACTTCTCAGTGGTCTACCCATTCTACACGTGGGCACAGCTTAACGCAAGCATAGCCTCAGGGGCATACCAGCCAGAGGTGAACTTGACACAGCTGGCCCAGGGCCTGAGCTACCAGTACGGTATACCAATGAATAACCTTGTCCTCACTGGTGTGAAGCTACTCATAATAACAAGGATACACGCCAAGGAGACATTCTGGCAGTATGTCACTGGCCCAGTGAACTTCCTAATGGCCACTGTGATAGGCACAACTTACCTTGACATAGAGGGCACCACGAATGCTGAGACCTACACCGACCCAGCCCAGATAGCTGATATCCTGCAGTACGCTTCAATTGACAACTTCACGGCCCCATTCCAAGTGCAAAACGGCCAGGCCGTGGCCTCGGTGGCCATACCTCCAAATGATAGGCTGGTGGTTCAGCTTGGAGGGTCACCTGGGGCCTACGCTAACGTCACCTTGGGGATTCACGGCTACCTGATAACACCACTCTACAACACAAGCACAGGCATATGGTATGGTGCCTTGACCTACAACCGCTCTATGCCTCTGGAGCTTGGCCAGACAGTCATTGCTGACGGCCTACCAGTGCCCATCTACGCTGGCAATGTCTCACTTGATAACTTCACGGTACCAGCCACAGGTCTCATAGGCACCCAGTACCAGGGCCTCTACTACTACACGGGCCACGTCATACCGCTGGGCACAATAACGGCTGGCCAGACCCTTGTGTTCACCTTCTACTCCAACAAGTCATATCTAAGGCCATTTGCCGTGCCCTTGGCCAACATAACTGGCTCAGACCTCCCGATGTTCTACGGGTTCCTTGTGAACAACCCGCTTAACATGACAGTGAACGCCACACTGATAGCGCAGGTGCAGTCTGCGCCGTTCAACATAACGCCAAGGACACTGCAACTGCAGAGGGTGGCCCTGACAGTCCCTCCAGGCACCCACTACATCTACATACCGATGTCAGCCTTGGCCTCATACGCCGCAGGCAGAGGGGCATACGTCAATTTGACTCTGGTGCTCTCGGGTGCTCCCAAGTATAACACCACGACAACTGAGGTGTGGGCACCTGGCCTAAACCTCAGCTCAGCGGCTGAGAGCCCCGGGCCGCTTACAAACATAACGGTCTACGTCTATAATGCACTTAATGGCACTGTGATAGGCACTGGGGTGGCAAGACCTGGCTCAGACTCCCTGACGGCCCTTAACGGCACAGTATACGCAAACGGCACGGGCACTGGCTCACTGGCACAGGGCATGGTGTTTGCTGGGGCCAAAACAGCGGGCTGGTATGTGTACAATATGACCCTGGGAGTGTTCTACAACAACACGGCCATATACATCCCAGCGGTGCCAGACACCCTGAATGCTACTGCGCCGTGGGGCACCAGCCCGCTTACTAACAGCACGGTCACCTACTACTGGCTGACTGCCTGGGTCACTTACAGTGACGGTGCGCCCGCAAACGCCACAGTGCTGGTCTACAATGGCTCAAAGCTGATAAGGCAGGTGAACGCATATGGCGTGGCCTACCTTGCCCTGCCCAAGGGCACTTACCTTGTCTCTGCCAAGGTCTACTACCCGCTTAACGCTTCCAAGGGCAGTGAGACACTGAGCAATGTCACCGTGAACCTGACTTCAAACAGCCTGGTAAGGCTTAGCACTCCAAACTGGGAGCTACCCTTCTATGGTAATGTGCTTGCAATAGTTGGAGTTGCTGGGCCCACCACTGCTGTGGCTGGCTATGACTTCACTCTGCCACTCAAGGTCTACACCTACGTCCTGGCTGTCCCAATGTCAAACCTGACCTATAGCAGTGCCCTTGGGTCTGGCGCTGAGACAAACAGCCTGTCTAACGGTAGCTCAGTGTTGCCGTTCAACATACCCCTGAGGCCAACAAACGGCACGTACATCTTCAAGATACAGTTAATCACTAACCAGAACAGCACGCCAATCAATGTCTCAGACACGGTTGCCTATTATGAGGTTGCGTTATGGGAGGTGGTCTATCTCTACGGCCTGGTGTACTGGCACGTGGTGCACCAGGCGCATCCACCGTACCTACTGCCTGGTGACACCATAGCTGTGGACGTGGCCTACTTTGGCCCACCCATATCGGTACCAGCCTACGCATGCTATAATGCGTCTTCACCTGACCTGAGCCAGTGGCCAAAGCTATTGACAAGGCCAATGATAAGATTTGGTGAGAGGTTCAAGCCGCTGGCAGGCCAAACCTTCTGGGTCAATAGCACTGTGACAGTGCCGTTTGCCCCATACCTGGTCATAGCGGCATCCTACAACTCAACTGACCCATACGTGGTGCCCTGGTTCACGAACGTGACAGTGCCAATAGACCCAGTTGCTAACGTCAGCCTTGTAACTACCCTTGGAAGCCTGATATCTGGCAAGGCCGTGCCGCTCAAGCTAAAGGTCATGTCTAACGTGTTACCGTCACAGAGCCACTTTGTGTTCATTAACATCTATGACAACACCACCAGTAAATACGTGCTGACCATGCTTACCCAGCTCCAGCCTGTTATGTACATAACCAAGTATGTGACCCTTGAGAACTCCAAGATACTTGGCATAATACCAGAGCCTATGCAGTACCACACCATGACCCTTGTGCTGACAGGCGTGAGTATACCGTTTGAGTCAGCCCTGAGGGTGCTAGTGGTCTCAGACAGCTTCCTTGTGCTCCTCCTGATATTCCTTGCTATCCTGCTACTGCTAACCATAGCCGCTAACGCAACCTCAGGCGCATCACACGCCATATACAATGCCATGCACAGGTATGTCAGAAGGGTGAACGCTGACAGCGGCAGTAGGTTTGTCAGGGAGGTCAGGGAGAGCGGCCACGGCTGGGGCCGCTACGTTAGGAGGGTGGAGGAAGACAAGGACAGGAAGCACTACGTCAGGAAGGCCTGAGGCCACGCTTCCTACCTGACAAGATTTTTAAGACTAGATATTTTCCCTCTCTCAGGGTAAGAGGCACATGTCCATGCAGTTAAACACGGGTAAGACGCCAGGAATGATAGTGGCCCTCTTTGGGTTCTTAGAGGCAGTCCTGCCGTTCATAATGGGCACTGGGTCAAACGCTGTGGTGATGGCTCTCGGTATCCTGACACTGCTTGGAGGCATAGCAATGTACAGCATGTCAAAGTGGGGCTACCTGCTTGCCTTTGTGGCTGACATTGGCCTGGTAGTTTACAGCTTTGCGGTGGCCTATAATATGGTTGTCCTGCTACTTGCCTTGATATTGCTATTCTACCTGATATATGTCAGCAAGAACTACGGCTTTGCTAAGAGGGCCTTCAGGCCCAGGGAGCCACACTATATAAGTGACGCTGAGAGGGCTCACAGGCACTACGTAGAGGGCTGAGGCCATAGTCTTTTCCACCCCTTTTTTAATCTAGACAGTCTTTTTAAGACTGGGCTCAAAAGACCTTTCCAGGGACAGGTCACTATGCGAGCAAAGGTCAGGAAGCTGGTGATAGGGGTTGCGCTTGTTGTTGCGTTCACCCTTCTAATTTTACAACCCTTCCTGTTACCGATAAATGCACAGACATCAACCACGCTACCAAGCTCTGGCACAGGCGTGGTGGAATCAACGGGCTGGCTGATTAAGCCCAACCTGACCAATGGCCTTGTTATTCTGGATGATGCCATAGAGGTGGCAGTTAATATCACAGTTAATAACACCCAGGCAATTGCAACGCCAGCGCCGTTTGACCAGTTCATAAATATAACTGAGCAAGAGCTAGCAGAGGCCCTTGGTTCAACTATGGCTTCTACCTTGTGGAGTCAAGCCATGTCATATCACTTCCTTAACCTGCTATTTCTGAACTCCTCTGGCAAGCCCCTCTATGCCTGGGTTATGAACTACACGTCCAGCTGGGTAGCGGTTTGGGTCAAGCTACCCGAGGGAGTTCCAGCCCACAGCACAGTAAGCTTGACTTTGAACTTCACTGAGAGTAACCAGTACCCTTATACAGGAATCTACTCAGCCGTTTACAAGGGCTATGATAATGGGAATGACGTCTTTGTGGCGTATGGTTATTTTAATGATACAGTACCTAGCGGGTGGACTACAGGTGTTTTTAATGGTTTTTCTCTAGAAAATTCAATAAACGGACTTGAACTAGTACCTCACGCAACTAATGATGGAGGTTTTGTTTATACGTCTTTGCCAAGTGATAATGCCAATTATACAGTAATCGTTTCATGGTGGTATAATGGCGAAAACGAGGCGCTTGTACAAGAACTGTATGGCAACACTTCAAAGATAATAGCGGCAAGCAGTATAGGAAATACCGCTGGAGCTGAAACGCCATGTGCAAGTGGGGGTACTTTTGCGCAGAGCGACTTTGGCGCATCAACCGCATATATTAAAAACGCAACAAACTACACATCAACAAGCTTTTACGGGTCGGGCATCGTCAATGTAACTACATACTTTGGAGTACAAGGAAATACCCAGTATTATGGCGCTGTCAAGGTTGGTTCACCGTTCCAGATAATGCTACCATCAACATTTTACACCTCCCACTTGGTGACAGATAGAACAGAACCAACCCTGTTCATAGGCGCAGGCACTGATGGCAGTGCAGGGACTATATACCTAGATACAGTAATCGTGATACCAACACCACCTAATAACGTAATGCCGTCTGTGGCAATTAAGCCGTTAAATACCACGTCAGGTACGGCAGGTCAATACATAGCCTGGAGCTATAAGCCTGCAGGCAACACTCTCAACATAACCATATGGATAAAGAACTACACCACGGGAATTCACGGCTTCCCAGGCCTTGTTGTTTACTCAGCTAACATGGGTAACTACACAAGTGATAACTCAACTAGCGGCTTCAGCGCCATCCTGGTGTCATTTGCTGGCGCAGTGGCCTATCATTCCTCTGACGCAAGCACTTATATCTTTATCAACACCTCAGCCTTCCCAGAGCCAAAGCCGCCGTTCAACATGACCGTCACCCTGGTTAAAGACCCCTTTGGTGATACCTCTGTTTTCAAGGTCTATATAAACAGGACTGTTTACATATTGAATATCAGCTTGCCGCTCCCGTGGAGCCAGATAGGGTACATAGGCCTGAGGGCAGACTATGACAACATCTTTACTTCCACAGACCCAACCGTTACAGCCTATAACACAACCATAGGCGCCACAGTCACAACCACCACCACCACAACAACAAAAACCATTGCAAATACAACCATCACATCAACCACCACCACCACAACCACCACAACAACCACAATTACGGTCACAACCATCACATCAACAACCACCACCACAACCACAACACTAACAACCACGTCTACGGTCACAGCCACCAAGGTTGTCACAACCACAACCACGTCTACGGCGACTTCTACGGTAACTACTGCCGCCACTACGGTGTACCTAACCACTACCTACGTAACCACCTCTACGGTGACCGTGAAATCAGCCACGTCAAGCGGCCTGTCCCTGTCCTCAATCTATGTCCTTGTAGCCGTAGTGACCATACTGGTGGCCATACCAGCTGGCATTATGGCCAGTAGGAGCACGACGCAGGACAGCGGGCGCAGATATGTGCAGAAGGCCTAACTTTAAATCACCTTTTTTAGACTGGGCGTTTTAGCTTTTTCCTTGTCCTATTTCACAGTGCCCTTGCCCTCCTAGGTATGAGCTTCAAGGCTCTCAGTCTAACTCCCTAAACAGGTCTTTTAGCAAGTCCTCAGCTGTCTTCCTCTCAGTGTAGTGTAGAATGCTCTCAAGCGTGGTATGGCCTGTAATTTTTGCCACCACGGAAGGGCTTACACCTCTTTTCAGCATGTAGGTTACAAAGGAATACCTGAGAGCGTGGGTGTTGAAGCCGTAGGCCCTCCTACAGTAGGACTTGACGGCCTCTTTTGGCTTTTCCACGCCTGACAGCCAGGCACAGGCTTGCTCTAAGAGCACTCTCCCCTGGCCCTTCCTCAATTCCTCAGGAAGCACCATAAGCCTTTGGTCTCTAGGGTCTCTGTGCTTTTCTATCTTCACAAGTACTTGGGTCTTCCCTGTTTCACAGAACTTCCTCAGTGCCTCCACAGCTTCACCTACCCTTGAGCCGTTCCTGAGCTGTATGAGCAAGACCACGTCCTGGGGCTTCCTTGCCCTGTGAAGGTGGCTTAGAATTTTCCGATAGGTTTCAATAAAATCTAAACCAGCATCCCACCCACGCTTAGGAAACTCAAAATCCTTTTCAGAAGGCTCTAAATCCTCTTCAAAAGTCCCACTCTCAGACCACTTAGGGCCACGCATTCCTCTCAGGCCCTGCTACCTTTTGTAGGAGCTACCTTTAAAAGGTGGTGCCCATTCAGCACGTTCAGGCAAGGCCCAGCGTTACCGTTTCGGGTAACAGCAACATCTAACAAAATGCATAAACAAAATAAGAAAAGCAATTTGTAAGGCTGACCCCTGGCTGTATTCCTATTATAATAGGAGTATAGGAGGGAGGTGCCTCCTATGGCTCAGGAAGTTGTCCAGAAAAAGATAATGAGCATAAAAGGCCCCACTACTATCTCTCTACTGGCGTGGTTCCCATGAGGTCAAGGAGGTCTATATCCGATATAGTTGCTGTGGTGTTGCTTATAG
>OFEH01000667.1_pt1 | contig 9829 bp, 7 predicted proteins | sample 1521031 | NCBI WGS metagenome assembly OFEH01 (sample SAMN05518350, study PRJEB24110) | hypersaline lake metagenome | isolation source: Grendel Spring, Yellowstone National Park, Wyoming, USA | place: USA:Grendel Spring, Yellowstone National Park, Wyoming, USA | collected 2011-11-16
ATCCATGCAGTTCTATTTCCTAATACATAAATATAATATCCATAATCCCACCAAGAATTTATAATAGAATTTTGTGGGGTATTTTGATTTATCCATAAGAAAGTATTTATTTCATAACTAGGAGTTCCATATGAACCAGTACTTGAAAAATAGTTAGCTATATATCCAGGATATCCATAAATTTTATTGCTTATAGCAAATAAAGGACCAAATATTGTAAATAGAATTAAGCTATATTTAAATAAATTAAATAAATCTAAATATTTATCTAATATATATTCATATAGAATATATATTGCTAAAAATATAAGTGGAATTAGGAATAAGAATACATTTGTTGATATAAATAGAGATATTCCAGAAATAGATGAAATTAGTAGTAATATTAATGTTAGATTTTCTTTTATAATATTTTTTAGTTTTGAAAATTCATCCCTAAATAAATTGAATATTTCTATGCCAAATATATATAATAATGGAAAGACTAAACCGTTATAATAAACCAATTCATATATATATTTTCCTACAATAAGTGCTATAAATGATAATGATAATGTAAAAATTTCTTCATCACTTAGATTTCTATTAAATAATGAAATATAGACTGCTAAAATGAAAAAAGTAATCCAAGATATAAATATACTTACAAATATACCATTAATTACTAAATCTGAAAATATTACAAATTGAATGGCGATTGATAATGTGAATGTTTCAAATATTGTCTTTATTAAATCATATTTGCTGTTTTTCTTATTATATGATATTATAAATATAGAATATATTAATAAATAGAATATTAAAATATATATAGATGGACCAATAAGTAATTCTGATATAGTTAATATAAATATAAATAAAAATTGAGATATTAAAAGGTTTTTGGATTTATTTCTATCAAATATTAAATATCCTAAACCAAGATAAGTTAATATTACTCCTATTTGTCCAAATAAACCCAAATAATATCCTGCAGTGGTTGGTTGAAATTCTGCAATTGTAGAACCCATTCTACTATATGTAAACGGATTATATAAGAAAGATGTAATTAATTTATCGATTAAGAATGGCAGAGATATGATAAAGATTAATAGGAATATTGTAGCTTTTTTTAGTAATTTATCATCTTTAATATATCTTTTTATAGTGAATATTCTATTTTCAGTAATTCTTTCTAATATTTTATTATCTTTAAATATTTCATACAAAAATATTAGGATCATTGAAAGTTCTAAAAATAGATTGTGATAACTTAAAAATAAACCAATTCCTAAAGATCCAGGTGTTAATAAATTATCTAATATTCCAGTAAATCCAATATATGGTAAGTAGAAATATACATCTTTATAATCTCTATCATAGAAATATCTAATTAATAATGTTAAACCAAAAACAATTGGTATTATTATCCATCCACCCCATCCCTTTCTAGTTAGTGCAGTAGTAAATATTAATAATGTTAAATAATAAGCTCTTGATCCTTTGAATATAGGATATAATAATAATAAGATAAAGAAAAACATAAATAATTCAATTGTTAAATATAGATCTGGATTTAATAATAAAGATGTTTTATAAAATATTATTAAACTAATAATAGAATAAAGAATTAGGAATAATTTTTTATATCTATTATTTTCGGGTTTCCCATTAAAATATTTAATTATAAGGTAAAGAGATAACACTAAGAAGATAATTGCTCCCAATTCAGTATCAAATAAAATTAATCTTGTTGTCAAAAAAGGATTTATAGCAAAAATCATAGAAGAAAAAAGTGCCAAATACCTATCTTTTAATATATTCTTTGCTAAGAAATAAAATATAACTGAAGCAATTGCAGGCACATATGCATTGGTAAAGTCTGCTGCCAACCATAAGATAATATTTGACGCTGGATGTATCTGCAAAATATTTAATAATGCAATAATTTGATTACCAAAATTTTGAAACATCAAATAAGCTAAAAATGCTAAATATGATACCAGATCTTTATTATACAAATAAAATGGTAGCGGATAATTTAAATTATAGGTAAAACTATTTACTGTATGATTAAATACTAAAGATTCAAAATATTTAAACATTAAATATGCGTCTGGCCCTACTAAAGAATAGTTTCCTAGGAAACTAATTAATAAACCTCTTGATCCTAAAGCAAATAAGAATATAAATATAATTATTAATATATCTGTTAATATACCCCAAGACAATATCTTTCTTAATCTATTAACTTTTATTTCTTGGTTATTATTATTTAAATTAGAATCTCCAGATGTCATTTTACATATTTTAATAAAAGATTTAAAAATTATTTTGCAACTACTTACAATATGCCTAGAAAAGTTGTATCAAAAACAGGTGAAGAAGGTATAAGGAATGCTGAAGAAAATATTGTAAAAGAAAATATTGTAACATGGACTAAAGGATATAAAGCAGAAGTATTAGATACTGTTGGAAGAACGGGTATGAGAGGTGAAGCTACACATGTTATAATAAGAATACTGGATGGTCCAGATTCTGGAAAAATAATTAGGAGAAATGTAATAGGACCTGTTAGGAAGGGAGATATAATATTATTAAGGGAGACAGAAATATCGGCCATGCCAATTGAAAAGAAAGATTAGAAATGGTCGTTAAAAACAAGTGTTCATATTGTGGAAGTGAAATAGAACCAGGTACTGGAATAATATATGCATTAAATAATGGTACTGTTTTATATTTCTGTTCAAGAAAGTGTATTAAAAATTGGAAAATGAAGAGAGATAATAAAAAGCTAAAATGGACAGCTTTTTATAATAAAGCATGAACGGAAAACATTTAATACAAAAGACTTTGGTAGTATTAAAACCAGACAGTGTTAAAAGGGGAATTGTTGGAGAAATAATATCTAGATTTGAAAAAGCCGGTTTAAAAATTATGGGATTAAAAATGATAAAGTTAACAAGAGAAGAAGCAGAAAAATTTTATTATGCAGATGAAAACTGGTTGGAAAGTGTTGGAAATAAGACAATAACAAGATATAAGGAAATGGGGTTGGATCCTGTAAAAGAATTTGGAACTGATGATCCAAAGAAAATTGGAGGTATAATAAGAGGATGGTTGATAGATTTTATAATATCAAGTCCAGTAGTTGCTATGGTATTAGAAGGTGTTAATTGCATAGAAGAGGTTAGAAAATTGGTTGGACCAACAGAACCTCTAAAAGCTCCACCAGGTACTATTAGGGGAGATTATGCCCATGTATCAATAGCTTATGCAAATTGGAATAAGATCGTTTTAAGGAATGTTGTTCATGCATCAGAAACAGAAAAAGACGCAGAAAGAGAAATATCTGTAATATTTAAGCCAGAAGAAATCTATAATTATGAGAGGAATATTGAGGAGGTCATCTATTAGATATAAAATTTTGATTTTTTTAATAGTATTTTCGATTGTTATGATTCTGGCATCAATAATATATAGATATTTGTTTTATCCGATATATTCTCTTAAATTACCATATATTTATAATGTTTCAGATAATGAAACTGAAATTGGATATTATGAATTAAATTTAACAACTTATGATATAATTAAGATGTCAATAAATGGTGTATTTAATCAAAAAAATCTTAATTTTAGTAATCCAAACACTTCTGTAGAATTTGTTAGCGAGGTAGATAATTTTTTATTAAATAATTCTCTATATATGGAAAATTATGAATTATATTATACAAAATTAAATATAGTATATCCACAATATTCTTTTATACTATGTATAGGTGACTCTTGCGGAGCCTTTGTATTTACTAGTAAAGGAATTACAAATATACCAATTTCATATATAAATAATATAAATGATACGTTGATAATTTACCTTTCATATCCAATATCGGAAAGAATTTTGAATTATTTGGAATATGAGAATGGAAATTTTGTAGATATAATTAAAAAAGGATTAGAAAATGGAGAAATTAAAGTAATAAATGATAATCAATTGATTCAGAATATTTTGAATATATAATCTTAATATTAATCTAAGATAAAATTAAACTATGTTTCAAAGGGACTAATTGATTTTAGCAATATAATAAACATCGCTGTACCCATTGGCAATATTATTAATATACTCATTAGTTGTATAAATTCTATATATTGAAAGTTTGTTCCAGAAATAGATCCCATTAATGTAGTTAATATAATTACAAATATAACTCCAACAATTATTAATGTTATGTATATTTCCAAGAATACTTGCATATTGTTTGAATATTCTATTATTTTTCTTTTATATTCATCGAATAATTTTTCAGCTTCATTATATAAATATTCTTCAAGATTTCCACCTTCAACTATTATAGATTTCATTCCATTTAATATTGAAGCCCATTTCTTTGATGGAGAATATTCCGCCTTTCTTTCTAATGCTAGCGGTAATGATAATCCTACAGTATCTATTAAGTATATTATTTCAGATGCTTCTTTTTTTATTTCTGAAAATTCGCTATATTTTGATAATAATTCAAATAATGCTTTTGGGGTTGCACTAGAAGAAACTAAAGAAGCCATATATAGTACTGCATAATATAGAGAATTATCTATTTTTCTAGCTCTATTCTGTTTTTCTATTGAAGGATATTTCTTAAATAATAATATAGATCCAAAGAACCCCAGGATACCCACAACTATTCCTAATATTAATGGAAGAGTTATATTAAGAGATCCATATAATTTTATACTATATATCAAAAAGGAAAAGAATGTTAATATTGATACAGATATAGATATTCCTATTGAATATATTTTAGCTTTATATATATACCTAGAAGGGTTTTCTTTAGAATTGATTACTAATAGATCCTTTTCTATACCACTAAAAAATTGGTCAAATATGCCTGCCATATATTTAAATATTGACATCCAAAATTAAAAGTATAATGATAGCTAATACATATAATAAAAGGATAAATCAAAAAGGTTTGATTGAAAACCTTATAGATCAGATTTTCAATATAAAAGATCCCTTGCATTATAAAGAGATAAATGTTTTCGGTTCATATGTTAAGGAAGATAGGTTTATATTGTATATATCTATCTTGTTTGCATCGATTATTGGAATATTTGGAATAATATTTAAATTATATGCAAATTATGTAACATCTTCAATATTAATAATAGTTATATATCTTGTGGGAGGAGTTCCATATCTATTTTACAAGTATATTGAAAGTAAAATATACGAAAATATATCTAATAATTATACATATTTTTTATCTTATTTGTCTGAAAGTTTGTCATCTGGAATGACCTTGTTAGATGCTTTATCCTATCTATCATCAGTAGATTTAGGATATTTATCTATTTTAGTTAAAAAACTGTATAATTGGATTGCCTGGGGTATGCCATTTGAAAAAGCATTTACATTATTTAATATGTATTTTGAAGAACTCTCCAACATAAAAATGATTAATTATGTAATATTAGAAACATATAGGGGGGGAGGTGATATTTCAAAGGTTTTAAAAAGGTTATACAATGATCTAGAATCTGTAAAGGAGCTAGATGGATTAAAGAAAGCATATGTATCACAACAAATATTGGTTTTATACGCTATATTCGTTATATTTGTTGGATTATCAATTTCTATATTAAGTACAATTAAACCATTGATAACAAGTGAGATTTCGGCTTCCTCTATTCATACATCATTCAATTTCTTTTCTTCTTCAATAAATTATTCATGGTTAAAATTTATTACAACCTTATCAATAATTTTGGTAGGAATTTCATCATCAATTATAATGGGTATTGCTGAAAGTGGAAAATTAAGATCTTCAGTAAAGCATTTAGCAATAAATAATTTAATAGGATTGTTATCTATAATAATTTTTGTTTTACCCTCTTTTGTATCATTTAATTTACAAGTTTTTCCAACAAATGCTTATGTATATACTCCAATAAATATACAAGTATATGGATATATTGATGCACAACCAATAACAAATGCCCCATTAACAATATATGTAATAAATTCAGCTGGAAATTATGTTTACCAGAATTTTCAAATATTACAGAATGGATATTATTCTCAGTCTATTGAATTAAATAGCACTGATACATATATTGTAGAAGCAATATTAAACTATAATGGGAAAAAATATATACAAAAACAAAGTATTAATGTAACAATATGAAATCTCAAAGTTGGATTGAAGTATTGATTACACTTGCTGTATTTTTATACATTATAGTTTATATGTATCAAGATATAGTCAATGGATTATCTCAATATTCTACCGGATTATATAAAATATCTGAATATCAAAAATTATATACCAGTTCTTTTTATTTTTCTCAATTTTATGATCCACAAATAGTATATAATTATACAAACTTTTCTTTTTCATATTATTATACTCCAGATGTTATATTTTTATCTACAAATCCATATATTTGCAATAATTGTATAGAATTTTTTTATAATATGAGTTCAAACAATATAGAAATAATTCAGAACTCTTATATAAATGTATCATCTATTTTGCAAGTTTATATATATGGAACAACACAAAATATTAGTATAACAAATAATTCTGCATATTATAATTGTAATGTTTATCTAAGTTCTTCATTTTTTACTGTATATACGAGAACCTACTTATATTGTAATTTTAATTTAATTGGAAATTCTAGTATTTATATAAATACAAATGAAAAATTTTTAATTGTAAATAATTATAATACTATGCTATATCTTTATAATGGAAATAATATTGTTGGTCTTCCAAACATATTAATGAACATTTATCCAACAGTATATTTAAATTATTTTCAATATTTCAATGGATCTATAAACTATATATCATTATATGGTTAATGAAAAATTTATATAGGAATCATAAATATAAATTAAATATTGTTGGGCCCGTAGCTTAGCTGGTAAAGCGTCGGGCTTTTAACCCGAAGATCGGGGGTTCGAATCCCCCCGGGCCCGGGTTCGATTATCATAAATGATTAAGGTTATTAACAATCATAATCTTATATTGGACAATGTTTCCTAATATCTCATGGGAATAAAAAGAATATTATATTTTGCTATAATAAGTTTTCTATTGTTAATTTCTACATTTAATATATATTCACAGGTTGGAGCGGATGTTGTTGGAAGTAATAGTGCTCAAGCTAAGAGTATAACATTATCTACAGCAAATTTATATTATTGTGTTGCTTCTTCTGCAGGTTCAACTCTCACTTCAAGCTTTAATGTAATGGTAAATAATGGAGGTTATGCAGTAATTGGAAATTCTAGTACAAATACCTGTTCATTTACTACTACAGCTAATAATTATGCAATAGGTGGAGTTTCTTTAAATAATTATTCTGTTCCAGTTATTTTAACTACTTTTACAAATACATATACTAAAGCAGGTAAAGTAACTGTTTCATATACTGTTTCAGGGCAAAATGATACAGTATTAATATTAATATCCTCGGGAGGAACAAAGAATGGAGGTAATATTGGTGGGGTAACATTACCTAATGGATGTTCTCAATTATTTTCAACATCTTCACCTCAAATTAGTGTATATGCTGCAGTATGTAATGAGTCTGCTCCAGGTAGTTATAGTGTTTCATTTAACGTTGGCCCTGGTCCAGGATCAACGGAATATGTTTCTGCATTAGTATTAGGATTTCCAGTATTTACTTTTGATATTACAGGACCAAGTAGTATAGATGTTTATACAAACTATAGTAATTCTACAACAATATATGTAAATCAATTAACAGGAAATACTGCTTTGCCAGTTACTCTATCTTGTTCAACAAGTAATTCAAATCTACAATGTTCACTATCTAATACAACTGTTACTCCAAATGCATCAGTAACATTAACTGTTACTGCATCATCATCAATTACACCAGGAACATATTCAGTAACGATTTTAGGTACAGCACAGAATGGAGTTACGAATTCTACTACTATAACAGTAAATGTACAACCATATTCATTTTCAATACAAGGACCAAGTAGTATAGATGTTTATACAAACTATAGTAATTCTACAACAATAAATATAAATCAGTTAAATAGCGGAGCTTCATTACCTATTAGTTTATCTTGTTCTACAAATAGTAGTTATTTATCCTGTTCACTATCAAGTACTCAAGTTACACCAAATGCATCAGTAACATTAACAGTAAGTGCAAATAGTAATATACAACCAGGTACTTATAGTGTAACAGTAACTGGTGTTGCATCAAACGGAGTTACGAATTCTACTACAATTACAGTAATTCCTATAGTTAATCCAGAAATATATATTATATCCCCATCTAATAATTCAATATCAAACTATTATCAACTAAATATATCATTCTATACTAATTATCCAAATGTAAATGTAACAATAAATGGAAATACATATAGTATAAGTGTAACACCAGGTAATAATATTATACAATTAAATTATGAAAATTCATCATATAATTTACCAGGATTATATAATATTATACCAAATGGAGGAAATATAACAATAGAATTATCAACATCCAGCCCATTAGGACAAACAAATTCAACTGGAATATATGTTTATACATTACCTCCACCAACATTTAATGTATCATATGTATATCCTACACCATCAAATGGTACACAAGAAAATATATGGTTATTAGAAGTTAGTGCAAATGTATATGATAATACTTTAGGTCAAGATTATTGTAATATACAATTATTAAATCAAACAAGTAATCAATGGATAACAATAGCAAATTCATGTTCAGATATATTATATAATGGAATATTACAACAATATGCAAAATTAAATAGTAATGGATATTATTCAATATGGTATAGAGTATATGCATATAATAATTATGGATTAAACCAATATGCAAATCCACAGGTAATATATATATCACAAAATGCATATAATGTATCAGTAATAAATAATACATTAAGTAATACACAAATACAAGGAATAATAGATTCAGCAATTAATAGTTCTATACCCGTAGTAGTATTCTCTCCAGGAGTATATTTAGTAAACTTAGTAATAAACCCACAAGGTAATAATATAACATTATTAGGACAAAATACAATATTTGAACCTGCAAATCCAGGATTACCCGTTATAGATATATTATCATCAAATGTAACAATACAGAATATAAATATTAATACAAATCTATTTGCAATAAATGTAGAAAATGGAACTATTAATTTAATAAATGATAATATAAATTCGGGATTATTTGGAATAGATGTAAAGAATCCATCAATAGTAAATGTATATAATTCTACAATAAATGGAAATATAGGATCAATATATGGTGATATACAAAATTCAACAATAGATGATGTTAATATACAATCATCAGTATGGGGAATATATGATGATAATCCATATAATGTAATAATAAATAATTCAAATATAAATGGACAAATATTTGGAATAGATTTTGATGGAAATGCAATAAATAATATAATAGAGAATAGTAATGTAATATCTAACATATTTGGAATAAAAATAAATAACGGAAACAATAATAATATAATAAATAACAATATAGAATCAAATATATTTGGAATATATTTAACTTCTAGTAATAATAATATAGAAAATGATTATATAAAGGTAGGACAAGTATTTGGATTATATATAACACAACCAAATAATATAATAAATGTAACAACAAATGGAGGAATATTTGGATATTATTTAACAGGTAATGCAACAAATATATCATTATATAATTCACAATTAGGTATAGAAATATATGGAAGTGGATATATAAATAATTTAACAACATCTACAGGAAGTGTAAATGTATATTATAATAATTCACA
>OFEH01000668.1_pt1 | contig 9807 bp, 10 predicted proteins | sample 1521031 | NCBI WGS metagenome assembly OFEH01 (sample SAMN05518350, study PRJEB24110) | hypersaline lake metagenome | isolation source: Grendel Spring, Yellowstone National Park, Wyoming, USA | place: USA:Grendel Spring, Yellowstone National Park, Wyoming, USA | collected 2011-11-16
GGAAGTGGCATGCTGTAGTAAAAGGATATAGATAAGTAAGGCGAATAGGAAGAGCGCCCAGGTGGCGCTTAACTTGGGGCGTTGCGCTACTGACACACTTCACACCGCTGTTATGTTCTAAAGGAGAGCTAAAAGGAGTTTAAGCGTACGGGGCAATAGCAGCCTCGAGCGCCTCGAGACTGACGCCATAGGACAGGCCCAAAAACGGGCAGGGCCTCACGCCCTTGCCCGTGTGAGGTGTGTGAGTGGAAATGGCAGGGGAGGCCTGGTCACTTTTTCTAGCAGCAACCAGCGCTTAAGAGCGCGCCGTGCGGGAGCTAATACACAGCGATAGCGGGCTTAAGCGCCGCGCTATAACCATGCTGAGGGCTGGTAATGGGGAGGCTCGAGCCTCAATTAAAGCTCATTCGTGTGGCGGCTGGCGCTTGGGCAATTGCCTACTACATAGTGAAGTCTGGCAGGGACACCTTCACGCGGAGCGAGCTGAAGGATGCGGCCTGCGGCGCTCTCGACTCTGCCCTTGCAGACGGCCTAATAGAGAGGCTCGACAATGGTCTCTATAAGGCCAACATAGAGCTCGCGAAGCTCTACGCGAGCCTCCTCCCTAGAATCCCAATGAGGGGCAGGAGGCGCAAGGTGATTCAGAGCTTGAAGGAGTGCAACAGCGAGGAACGGAAGGAGGCCGCAGAGCTAGTGAAGGCATGGCTCCAGCTAGCTAACTGGGCCGAGGTTCATGCTGAGGATACGAAAGAGCCGCCCAAGGAGATTCTCGAGGTTCTCGAGAGGCACGGCATCGAGGTGCGGCGCATGAAAATGCCAAGCGGGGCCAAGGCCGTAGTCGCTAAGGTCCTCAACTACTACGTCGTGATGGATTGGAACATGGCCAAGAACACACCGAAATGCGTCAAGTATTCGCGACTAGGCCCTAATGCTTGGCTTTGTGCAAGTACGCGGGAGAAGCTCTTCTCTTACCTCGCACCGCTTGCATCGAGGCCGCAGAACTGAAGGCAGCGGGCAGAGCCTTCTGCCCTGCCCGTTAGGGCTCATTGGCCGCCTAGGGCAGGCCTCCGTTTTCTATATAGAGCATATGGTGCAATACATGTGATAAGTGTGACGGGTGTGACGTACGTGCTCGCAAGGTTTAAATTTTTGGCCCGCTAATAGAATTAACAGGATTAAGTAGGAAGGGTTGGCAGGAGGCCCGCACCCCTCCTGCCAACCCCTAGCGAGGTGTTCGCCACGACGCTCCAAATACAGTATAGAAGGCTAGGGAGATTAAAAGCTTTCCAGCAAGCAAGGCCCACGAATTCAATTAATCCCTCACCTTCCCAATATTATTATTCTCAGTCTCCCACCGCTGTTACACTGCCCCCAGCAGGCCCCAGCCTCCAGCCCATCTGGTTTTGGCGCAGGCCCCCCGGTTTTATGCGACTAGCGGCGCCAGGGGGTCACCCTGGGGAGCCCCTGGGGGGGCTGGAGTGGCTACCCCTGAGGGTGGGCTTCTACGTCTTTGTCCTGGCCTTGGCGCTTAAGTCAATGCCAGATATAGTAACCACCAGTCAAATCAAGAAAATACTTGGCCTCAAGGATGGTAATAGACATGGCCTTAACTACTACGTAAAGAGCGCATTAAGATGGGGCATAATCAAGCCTATTACCAAGCGGGGCCAGATAATTAAAGAGTTCCCCGATATCGGCTGGACAATTAGGAAATACAAAATCGTGAAGGGGTTCTACAAGGTTGATAGGGACAGGGCTAACTATGTTGCCAGCCTAATACCTATGAACCCTGGCAAGAAGGCCAAGTACCTCAACAACAAGGGCAAGCTTCAGTATGGCCTATTCAGGCTTGCCGTCAGTATTGGTAATGAGTTCAAGGTGCTAAGTGGGGGGGCTAGGGTTCTTCAGACCTTTTTCTGGCTCTCTGGTGAGGCGCAACTCGGTAATACTCGCAATACAGGCGTTACGCCTGATGCCTTCCTCCTTGCCCCTGACGGCCATAGGTTTTTCAAGCCCCAGTATCTTCAGGTTTCGTTTGTGCTTGTGGCTGACCGCTTCCTCTACCCTGTCGTAGTCCTGGGCAGCGGCACAGTCTACCTGATCATGGATAGCATAAGGGGAGGTGCCCAGACCTATTTCCCTTGCCTAAGGGTCAATGAGGGTGGCCACATAAAGCACCTTTGCGCAGGCAGTGAGGACACCCTCCAGCAGGTACTTGCCTACGGCCCCATCACTGTCTTCCACCCCTACGGCGGCAAGGTAGAGAGGCTTGTGGTTGATACTGGCAAGCGCGGCCTAGTCCCCTTCGAGTCAGCCCCTGATAAGGCCCCTCACCAGGAGGTGGGCGTCCAGCTTGTCCACAGCGCCCTTCAGTACTGCCAGACCCACGGCTGGCACCTTGAGGTCACCAGCTACAAGGACCTGCCTCCCACTCTTAAGGGCCGCCCTGCCGTGGTGCTTAGGGGCCTTGACGGCAAGGGCGCTGAGCTTTCAGCTGACCCCTACAAAGCCCTCCCTCAGGTTCTCTACTGCCTTGACGCCCTAATGGGTGCAAGGCATACCATTATGCGTGAGCTTGGCGTCAGCGTCACTAAGGCCCTTGATATAGCAAGGGCAGTTCCCCTTGACACCTACACCTACACTGACCTTTCCGTGAATATCTACGTTTACGCAAAGCTGAAGTCAAGGCTCAAGGGCACCCATAGGTGGAGGCACCATGGCTACGAGTTAATGACATTTGAGGACTTTGTCAAGCGGTTGATAGCTCCAGTTATGTACACCTTTGCCGTGGTGGACGTGAGGATTATAGTCACCCTGCCTGACTCAACCCCACTGCGCCAGCTGCTCTCCCTGGGCTACATTTACGTCTATCACAACGACAGCAAAGACCCTGACGGTGTTGTAAGGCTTGAGTTCAGGCCCTACTCTGTTGCTAGTGACTTCACCAAAGGTGAGCTGTTGGACACCTTCCTGGGCATCATGGCTCTTCTTGGCGTGCCGCTTTCATACGCTTGGGGCTCCCTGGCACCTTAGCGGCCTTAGGCTCGAGGCGCCGCTGCCAGGCCGCTATATCCTATTAATATATAGTGTGCAACTCTCCCGCCCAAGGTGCCAGGCCCCAGGCCTTGCCGCGCTTTAGCTTTTGTGCGAAAGCTAAAAGTCAAGTCTTCAGCCTAAGTCGCCTTCAGGCCCCTGCCGTGTTAGTTTTTAACCTTTCTTCCTACCTAAACTAAAACCTGAAGGTGGGGCCAGGTGCCTGAAGGTACCTGCACTAAGCGCGGGTGGGACTCATGCGTGGACTTCAGGAAGGCCTACACGGAGATTTTAAGCCACCTCTACAAGGAGGGGCACCCCTATGATGTAGTGCTTCTTGTCCAGCTTAGGAATGGCTCACGCGTAGGGGAGGCCGTGGAGGCCGTCAAGGAGTTCTGCAACACCAAGGACTACACAGTACGGGTTAAGGTGGAGAAGCACAAGGAGGGCGACACAAGGCTGATGGTCCTGCCTGAGGAGCTGAGGGACAGGCAGGGCAGGGACTACCTTGCAAGCGCCTGCCTACGCCTTGCCAAGGTGAAGAACCCAGGGATTACGATAGAGGAGTACTGCAAGCGCACCTATGGGTTCAACACCCACAGCCTGCGCTACGCCTTCATAACGCACCAGGTCAGCAGAGGGGTGGCGCCTACAATTATTGCTAAGATGACAGGCCACAAGAACCTGAGCTATATCCTGCACTACACGGAGACGAAGACGGCGGAGGACATACTGTTAAATTCAAAGTGAGGGGCCAGGACTATGACGCCAAGCCCCTCACGTCAATCTCCCACTTTTAGGAGATTGTCGTGCCCAGCCTGGCCTCGCGGCGTCCCCCTCTCCCTCCTCCCTCCCCTCGGCAGCCCTCTCCCCACCCCACCACCCTCACGCCCCACGCCCGACGCCGTCCCCTTATGACTACCTCCCAGTTCTGGGAGACGCCCTGGCCAGCGCGTAACGCCACGGCATGCCCTAGGCCGAGCCTGCCGCCGCACGCCCCCTAATGACTACCTCCTAGTTTTGGGAGGTTGTCATGCCCAGCTCGGCACGCCCGCGCGGCCCGTACTATACTAAGGATATACAGGGCCCAGCTCCCCCAGCCCGTCCCCCTAGGCCGCGCCGCACCGTCAGCGTCCCTTATGACAATCTCCCAGTTCTGGGGACTGGCCCAGCCTGGCCTCGCGGTACGGCGTCCCGTCCCATGGCACCCTTATGACTACCTCCCAGTTCTGGGAGATAGGCTTAAAAGGACCCGCGGGCATCTGTGGCGCGACCGCGGGGGTGTGAGCATTGAGCGAGGAGAGGATTCCGAAGCGGGGCGACAGGTGCCCCGTCTGCGGCCTCCCCATAGACTGGGTCGAGCGCAGGGTCGTGAACGGCCACATATACTATTACGCCTGGCACGTCATTACTAATGAGAACGGCCAGAAGAGGAGGAAGAAGTGCTATTTGGGCGCCGAGAGGTACGATTACGTGAGCCGCAAGAACGTCGACCTAGGCACGATCTTCAGGGGCATGGCCTACGACCCAGCCCAGCGCCTGGCCGAGTACGTAAACGGTGCTCTCGATAAGCTGAGCGTCAAGGTCCAGAGCGACACGCTGGAGCTCGAGGAGGCAAGGGAGTGGCTCAGGGCCTTCAGGGACGTTATAGCGAGGCTCGAGCGCTTCACCGCGACGCTGGAGGAGCACGTCAGGAGGCTCGAGGCGACGGCCGAGGCCGTTAATGCTGCGGCCCCTAGGCCCCAGGCAGCCTCGACGCAGGGGACCGAGGACATAGACAGGGAGCTCAAGGAGGTTCTGAAGGAGCTGAAGGCCTCGCAATAGAGGAGGTGGCCCATAGTGAGCGGTACGGCCTATCGTGTATGCCCGAGGTGCGGCAGGCCGATAGACTACCTCGAGCGTAGGGTTGTCAGGCGCAGGGGCAAGGACGGCAAGGTACGCGAGCAAGTCTATTTCATTGCCTGGCATTATGTGAGGGGGCCTGACGGCAAGCGGAAGGTGGAAAAGTGTTATCTCGGCCCTGAGAAGTACGTTCACGCTAACAGGGTTCTGGCCACCGCAGGCCTTCAGGTCAAGAGCCTGGCCCAACAGCTGACGGAGGACAAGCCGCTAATCGCCAGCCAGCTCGAGGAGCTTGCCAAGGCCGTAGAGGAGAAGATGGCCAGGACCGAGATTTCTGCCTATACGGCCCAGCAATTAGCTGACAGTCTTCAGGGGCTTGCCGATAGGCTCAGGCAGTACGCCGAGGAAAGGGCCAAGGAGGAGGCCAGGGCAAAGGGCGAGGACCTCGAGGCCCCTTAGCTCGAGGCGCCTTTTTTCCGTGTGAATCTAAGCGTCAATACCGCAGTTTTGTGGTATTGGCATCCTGTGGGTCAGTTTCGGGCTCCTCCGATGTTCTCCGCCCAGGTCTGTATGACAATAAATTTAGGCGCCGTTTGACAAAAACATCACCCGAGGTGATAGCGGGCATGTCCCAGGCGCAGGAAAAACTCCCTGAGCGCCTCTCCCGCGCGCTTAGGGCGCTCTCGGAGGGATATAAGGAAGTTCTTGTGAAGGGCGGCATCAAGGACGAGGCCTCGATAGTCTCGCACGCCGCCACTGTCTACGGCATGTCCAAGCTGATGACATACCTCCTCGGCAGCGTATGCGAGGAGCAAGTCGCGCGGTCCCTGGAGGTTTCAGGAGAGGAGCTGAGGCGCGTCGCCGAGCACCTGGGCACAGAGAACAAGGAGGACCGCCGCAGGCTCCTCATCGAGCTGGTAGCTCTCGAGTCGATGCTCTACCAGGTAACCGCGCACTGCCTAGGGCTAGAGAATTGAGGAGGTGATGCGAAGACGTCGAGCCCAAGGCCAGCGGAGCGCATGCTGAGGTACGTCATTCCTAGGTTAAAGCCCACGGTAATCGGTAACGTCCCCTACCTTCTGATTGACGACTACATCGCTGCCTCGCTGGCGTCAAGGACCCACGATTACAAGGACAGGGTCTATTATAACGCCACCATTAACGCGGCGTTAGCGAGCGAGAAGGCCGTGATTAACTCGCTTAACAGCCCTACGCTAGGCCGCGGCTTTAACTTCTATGGTGATGAACTGCTCGCGTTAGTTAAGGAGATGATATTAAGGGCGTTTAAGATACGGTATCCCGATTTGCCCCTGCCTAAGCTCGAGAAGTACGAGGAGAAGGGCGCCTTTGACGAAATTGCGGGCATGCTCTTCGAGAAGTTCGCAGATGAGTACGGTCGGCACTTAGACAGGGACTCGGTCGAGAAGATGGCCAGGCTCGCGGCGGCCGAGCTGCTCCTACAGGTCTACATTAAGTTCTTCGAGGACGTAGGCGCGTTACGGGTGTTAGCCTGATGCCGCAGGAGGCACAGCCAACTGAGAGGAGGGCCTACCTGCCTTATGCTTATGACGTAGAGCGCCTTGTCGCCACCCTAATGGCCCCTCGCATAAGCCTTAACACAAGGCTCGCGGCGGCCGAGCGGCTTTACACACTGATGCCGACCTACATCAGGAGGATGCTATTCGAGGCCGCCGTAAAGATAGCTGGCAAGGAGGCGCTGACGGACAAGGATAAGGATAAGGAGGCCGAGGATAAGGAGGTCAAGGAGTCGCTCTTCAGGGACGCGCTGAAGGGCATGCTGGAGGCTATGGAGGTGACGAGGGAGAAGATAGTCGAGGTCAGGCTGCCGCCCATACCTAAGGCCGAAGAGCTCACCAAGGGCAGCATCACGGAAGTTATAGACAATGTCTCTAAGGCGCTCACAGATTGGTTCTATTCTGCGACCGAGGAGGCCAGGAAGAGAGGGCTGCCTTACTCGGAGGATCCGAGCGCGCCTGGCTTTGTGCTGTTAGTCAGCTTCGCCAGCCTTGTCCTTGTCAATGGGCTCAGGCAGCTGGCCCTCATCGCTGAATGACTCCCCTGCTCCCTCCTCGAACTCCTCGAGTATTCTGCGCCTTGGCAGTATGCCGATAGTCGCCAGGTTATCCGAGCCCTCCTTTAGCATTTCCCTAGACCGCTCGAGGAGCCTCCTGAGGAGGCCGTGGGCGCTCTTGTAGAAGCCCGTCGGGCTGCCGCTGCCCGCTAGGCCCTTAGCGAACTCCTCGGCTATTTGCCCATTGCTCAGCTTGAACCCGTTACGCTCCCTCGGCGCCGAGGCCCTAATCCTCTCAGCGAGCCTTACCAGCCCCTTCGCGCTCCGCAGTAGGAGCCTTACCTTGCGGGCGTCATAGTCCTTACCTGCGACAGTGCTCGAGGTCACGTAGAACGCAATGATGTCCCTCACGTCGCTTAATACGCCTCCGACATCCTCCCCAGCCCTCAGGACCGCGAGGGCAAGCTCCTCTATGGTCCTCTGGCCGTCCCACGTGGGCGCCAGCGAGGCCAGCCAGACTATGTGGGCGTAGGCCTTAGCGGCCTCGTCAAATAGCTCTAGGAGGGCCTGGCCAGGCGCCTGGTTCTTCTCGCTCATACCGCCACCTCCTGCCTATACGTCAGCGGCCAGCGCCAATAAGCTATAGGGGGCCGTTATGACGTCTCGGTACGTTATCGACTTGATGCTAACTTGATGCCAACTTAATGCTAACCTGATATTGACTTAATGCTAACCTGATATGAACCTAACACGAACTTCATAGGCATGTGTAAACTAAGTGCCTTTAATACTATAGCAAGTGAGCGGGACGCCCTCGCTCCGCCTCGCGGCCGTCCGCGTTTTCCCCGTCATAAAGGGCCATTTTCCCTCTCGAGCGCCTCGAGGCTCACGTCATAGGGCCGTAGGACATAACGCCAAAGAAAACGGGCCAGGGCCGCAAGCCCCAGCCCGCGAACGCGAGGCGGTGAGCGGTATGGGCATCGGAGAGGCCCAGTCCCAGGGAGGCCAATTTAGAGAATACCGTCCTGCGGTTTTAAGCCTGAGGTGCCGACGGTATTCCCGAGCGTTAGGGGGCTTAACCTTCGCGCTATGACCATGCTAAGGGCCGCAAATGGCGGAGTTTGAACCGCAGATAGTGCGCATACGCGTCCCCGTCAGCATGTGGGCAATAGCCTTACATATAGTCAAGTCTGGCAAGGACACGTTCACGCAGAGCGAGCTAGAGGGCGCATCATGCGGCAACCTCAGCTCAGCACTTGCCGAAGGCCTCATAGAGAAGCTCGACAATGGCCTATACAGGGCTAACGTAGAGCTCGCAAAGTTCTACGCGAGCCTACTGCCTAAGGTACCTAAGTCCTACGTAACTGAGCGCAAGGGCCGCTGGGGCAGCCCTGAGAAGGTCCCCTGTAAGGAGCGACAGGAAGCCATTAGGCTGGCAAGGGCCTGGGCGAAGTTAGCGAGGTGGGCCACAGTTCACGCCGAGGACGATGAAGAGTTGCCTAAGGATATTGTTGAGGTCCTCAATAGGCACGGTATTGAGGTACAACGCGCAACTCTGCCAAGTGGAGCCAAGGTCATACTCGCTAAGCTCCTTAACTACTACATCATAATGGACTTGCTTATGGTCAAGAACTCTCCCAAATGTGTCAGATTCCCGCAGCTGGGCCCTGACGCAATGTTATGCGCAAGTACGCGGGAGAAGCTCTATTGGCACCTCGTACCGCTCACGCTGAGGCCGCAGAACTAAGGCGGGCAGAGCCCTAGGCCCTGCCCGCCAAGGGCTCATCGGCCGCCTAGGGCAGGCCTCCGTATGTTCTATGAGGCAAGGGCGCCAATAAGCTTTGCCAGGCCTATGTCCTGGCCCTTGACGTTTACCACCTGTCAGTGGTAACTTAAAACGTTAAAGGAATCGTTGAAAAAGTATGACAAAATCAAGTTTGTTAAGTAAGTTTTAAGCCTCCCACCTCAGAGCGGGAAATATTAACAAAATTTACTACTCTGAGTGGTAAAAACTTATTTTAAGTTTTGGCGTTAAGAGATTAGCAGGATAAGCATAAGGGGCCCGCGAGGGGGCCTCAGACCACCACGCCTCCTCACGGGCCCCTCGCGAGGTGAGACGCTACGGACCCTAATACAGAACAAGCGAAAGCGGCTTTTAAAACCTTACACCAAGCGAGTCCTACGAATCCTAGTCATCACCTATATAGGTCGCATGATTGTCATTCTCCAGACGTAATACCTCCTGATGTCAATTCCCCCAATGACATAAGCCCCAATGACAATTCCTATTGTGCTAAAGTTCGCTGTTATACAGCCACTTATGACAATATATTAGGGCCCCCCTCCCCCCAGGCCCCCCAGCCCAGGCTGGCCTGCCTCAGGCTCAGGGTCGAGTTTGAGCTTTGGGCTCTGAGCCAAGCACTTCTAGACCTAAAGGGGAGGCCAAAGCAGGGCCTTGAATATGCTGTAAAGAGCTCAGTAAGGTACTCAACGCAGCTTAAGGCCAAGAGGTCAAGGGGATGCTCATTATTGCCGAGGCCTGACGTAATCACGCCTGACTGCATCATGAAAATCCTTCGCGTAAGTAGGCCTGAGGCCTACAAGGTGCTCAGGGAGGCAATAAGGTGGGGAGTGCTAAGGCTGGCAATGAGGAAGGACAACAAGCCTTGGTGGGGCCACTATGAAGTCAATTGGAGGGCTGTGGAATATGTGGCCTCATTGCTCCCCATGAACATAGGCTTTGACTTTGACACCATGACCCCTAAGAGGCAGGTCAAGAACGCGTACAAGTACTACTTTGGCGCCCATAGGCTTGCAGCTGAGGCCGTCAAGGAGTTCAATGAGTTCTGGCGGGCCACTAGGGTTCAAGCCTTTGCGCCTGCCCCTTATGTTCTGTCAGC
>OFEH01000669.1_pt1 | contig 9806 bp, 10 predicted proteins | sample 1521031 | NCBI WGS metagenome assembly OFEH01 (sample SAMN05518350, study PRJEB24110) | hypersaline lake metagenome | isolation source: Grendel Spring, Yellowstone National Park, Wyoming, USA | place: USA:Grendel Spring, Yellowstone National Park, Wyoming, USA | collected 2011-11-16
CGGTCGACTAGGGATAAGCTAACGAGGAACATATGACCCCCTCCCCGCCTCAGAGAGACGGGTTTTTCCACTCTGGGGGTCTCGATGGTTACCCCGCCTATTGCGGGGTTATTAAACACCCCAGTAAAGCAGGGATTAATAAACCTGACGCATAAGACCCACATAGCGGGGTGACCCCGCCCCAAAGGGCGAGGCTTGACCATTTTGTCATAGGTTTAAGTGCAGACAACTTACACACTCAAATAATCACCACGCCTGTTTATGAACCTTAACCTTTTATTCACTGGCCAGTCCAAAACGGGTGTTGGCGGTAGCCTACCTTAGAGTCTCCACTGAGGAGCAGGAGCTTGGTCTCGACGCCCAGCGTGAGGGTATTGTTAGGTTTGCGTCGGCTAGGGGTATTGAGGTTAAGGCATTCTTCATGGACCAAGGCGTCAGCGGTAGTGTGCCAGCCATGGAGAGGAGGGGGTTTAGGGAGGCTGTGGATTACGCGAGGGCGAATGGGGTTAACCTGCTCATAGTGTACAGCCTGGATAGGCTAAGCCGCAGCTTCACGGACCTATTCAACCTACTTAGGCAACTGGACCAGGGGGGGATAGGCGTGGTGAGTGTGCGTGAGGAGTTCCTACAGGACCTAAACCCAATGGTTAGGAGACTGGTCCTAAGCATCCTAGCCTGGGCGGCAGACTACGAACGCTACCTGATTAGGGAGAGGACTAGGGCGGCCTTGAGGACCAGGGGCATTACCAGGGCCACTAGGCTACCAACCTACGTCGAGGAGGTTGTGGCTGAAATGTACAATGGTGGCTCATCGATAAGGGCCATAGCCGGTAAACTGGGCTTAAGCGAGAGACAGGTTAGGAAGATACTGTACACCAGGGGTATCCTCAAGCCACCACTGGGAACCTGCCCAAGATGCTTCCATAGGCTCAAGTGGGATGAGCAGTACAATACCTGGTACTGCCCAAACTGCGGATACCTAAGTGACGCGAAAAGAAGCTGAACTTTCTCCAATCCTCTTCTTTAAGATCTGGTAACGAAGGGTAGCGGTTCTCTCTTAAGGAATGAAAGTGTACGATCCTTAAGAGGGTGCTTGTGAGAGAATTAAAGAATTTACGTCACTGCATGAATTAGCCAATACAGTTAGTTCGCACTCAAGCCTTAAATTTTTTATTTTTAATTTTTGAAGTTTATTTTTTATGATAATTGATGGTAAGAAGATAGAGTTCGTGAAGGCAAATGAGAATTATAGTGAGAAAATTTATAGTTATTTACAAGAGCTTAAAGATGACCCAGAGAATTACACAGTGGTGAGGTATCAAGAAGTTAAGCTTGAAGATGTAAAGAGAATAAGATGGGAAGATAACCCCATGTTTTTAGCCCTTGAAGGAAATAGGGTTGTGGGATCATTACAAATTGTAAGGGGAAAATATTTCGGCATAGCTAGGCAAAACCACGTTGGGGAATTGGCGTTTTCAGTATCTAGGGAGTTCAGAGGGAAAGGGCTAATTTACGCTTTATTCTCATACGCTTTAGAGAACGTAAAGTTAAGAATTTTAACAGCATGGGTTGATGAGAGGAATATAAGGTCACAAAAGCTTTTGGAGAAATTAAACTTTACTAAACTAGGTAAAATTGACGAGTTCATGTTCTCATTAAGAGAGGGTATTTACGTTAACTTAATATTTTACGTGGGAAACGCTGATGAAGTGTTAAGGAGAGCAAAAGAGGAATTGAAAAGAAAAGCGAATATTGGTAGTTATTGAGCTTAACTATCGGGTACTGCTTAAACGTAGAGTCTAATGTTCAGTAGTGAATTAAGATTTCGAGCAACGTAGGATAGGCAAATTCCGTGCCACTGAATAGCTCTAATTACCATATTACCTCAATTCCGATCTTATTCGCTACTAGAACTAGATCTTTATCGTCAATGACCTCCTTCCCCACCCTTTAGGGTGGGGTTTCTTGGGGTCTTGGTTGTTACCCCCTCTTTGGGGGTTACTAAAAACCCTAATAGAGCTGGTATTCACAAACCCATCCCACGTAGTGGGGCAACCCCACCCCTAGAAGGAGCGAAGCTTGACCATTATGTCATTATTTAGGCTTCATCTTTATGTATATTAGGCATTCGGGGCCTGATTGCTCTATACCGCCGTTGCTTGCCAGTTCCTTAACGATGTTCAGTGTGCGTTCTATGCCCCTGTGGTGGCTGCCGACCCAGTAGTACCTGCCGCATGACTCGCACTTAAGTAGTGTTGGATTCCTCCTAACCACGTTCATGGGTACCTTGCCGACGGCCTCCATTGAGTTGACCTTAATCAACCTGCCACCACAGATTGGGCAGAGGGAGTTGTCGCCTATGGTTGGTTTAACATTAAGCACCATTACCATTGCCGTCAACCAATGCAGGTGGTTATCGGTTAGCAGTAGGAGGGTGTCCCCGGTGCGCCTACTGTACAGTCCCCTGTCCCTGGTGACTACAAGTCCATCCACGGTTGCCAACTCCTCATCACTGAAGCTTCCACTGTACACCGCCTTAACCCCAATCATCCTTAGCCACCTAGATAACCAACCTAACATGGAGTCCACGTAAACCACCCCAGCGCTCACCCTGCACGGCTTAACAAGGCCTATTACCCTCATCAACCCCACCCCAATGCCTGTGGTGAGGTTAATAACCTACCGCCCAGCTCCTATCCCTAGCGTGATGTGAGGGAGTACGGCTGAGGTTGATGAAGTGGTCCTAAACTGACCACGGCCTTAACCCAATAATGGTTAAGCCCTGTTCGCTCAGTGGGGGAATGCGTCTTGGCGCCTGGGGATATAGTTTATTAAGCCCTCGTGGATTGGAATAACTAATGGGCTCGGTGACCGTGGCCCCGGTGTTCCTGGATATAGTGTTCTCACTGGCCATTGTTATAATAGGCTTTGTGGTTTTCATAGAGTCCCTCAGCGACTACAGGATGGTCTCGGCGGTGAAGAGGATAATATCCAAGAGCATCCCGATAAACCTGGTTAACGTTAGGCAGTACGCCGTTATTCAACTTTACCAGAGGGGCATGGTTAGGGGTTACTTCAAGGTGGCTAATGCTTCGTTGAGGGATCCATCACTGGGCTCAGTGCTTGTGAGTAACGATAAGGTTATGCTTAAGCTGGCTGAGGGCATTAGGCCACCCACGAGCGGCGACATTGATGTGCTGGTTAGCACCAGGGGTAGGTTGGATGAGTACTACATTAGGGGTAGGGTTAGGATTGAGGTGAAGCTGGCTGAGTAGCTACATCCTACTCAACACCGGTATGCCCAGTATCCTCATGGAGTTCTCCAAAACCACCCTAACCCCCTTAACAAGGGCCAGCCTAAACTCCCTAACGCCGGGCTCCGCATTTATGACTGGGTACTTCTCGTAGAAGGTGTTGAACTCTAGTGCCAGCCTATTTATGAAGCTAACGAGGTTCTCCAGTTTAAGGTCCTCGGAGACCTTAAGTAGGGTTTCCGGGAATTCGCCAATCATGAGGAGCAGGTTACCCTCCTCCTGGCTTAGTGAAGTGGGTACCGTGTACTGCCCTGGCTCAACATCCACGTTGGCCTTGTTTAGTATTGAGTATGCCCTAACGTAGGTGTACTGTATGAAGGGGCCGCTGTTCTGGTTCATGTCAAGGACCCTACCCCAGTCGAACACTATTTGCTTGCTTGGGGAGACGGAGGCGAAGTAGTACCTAATCGCCCCAACTGCAACCGCCCTGGCAACCTCATCAATGTTCAAGCCACCGCGGCCTGAGGCAATGGCCCTAACCCTCCTAACAGCATCCTCAAGGAGACTATCCACGGTCACCGCCTGCCCCCTGCGGCTGCTCATCTTAACGTCACCCAGGTTAACCATCTCGTAGGCGTAGTGGACTATGCGGGATGCGTCAAAGCCCAGCAGCTTAAGCATTATCCTCAACTGGGCCTGTGGGTGGGTCTGCTCCACGGCAATAACCCTCACCACCATGTCTGGGTTGCAGTTGGTTAGGCACCATATCGCGTAGGCCACGTCCCTAGTTAGGTAAAGGGTTGTCCCATCACTCCTATTCAACGTCGCCGGCGGCACGAATTTAGGCAACCTCAACTCATCCCACAGCTTAAGCTCGGCCGCCGCCTTATCGGCCCTAAAAACATAGACCCCATCCTTAAACTCCACGTAGCTGGGCGCCGCCTTAACGAGGTCCATTATGACCCTCTTGGCTAGCCCATTGTAAACCGCCACCTCGGATTCCCAGTCATACTGGTCAAACTTGACGTCGAATTGGTTGAGGGTCTCCTCAAAACCCCTGAGGACTAGGTTAACAGCCTCCCTAACAAGCTCCTTCACGCCTAGTTCACCATCCTCATAGGCCTTAGCCATCCTAGCCACCTCGGAGTTCACGTCAATGCTTGAGAGTGCCTTAACCAGCGAGTCAACGAGTTCCTTATCCTTACTAAGCCAATCCGCTATTACGCTAACCCACTCATCCCTCTCCCTAACCAACTCCCTATACTCCTCCTCACCCTTACCCTCAAGCATCCTGGTTAACCTCTGCACCTCAGCCACGGCGTTGGTCACGGAGTAAACAATCCACATGACCTGGTCAGGTTTTAGACCCAACTCAATACGCCTCCTAACCAGATCCTTAACGTGCCTGTAGCCCAAGGCCAGGTACATGACCTGTATGCCCGTGTCATCCAGGTAGAACCTGGCCGAGACCCTGTGCCCCATGAACCTCAGCAGCCTAACGAGCGAATCACCAAGCACCATGTTCCTGCAGTGGCCTATGTGGAGTGGGTGGAGTGGGTTTGCGCTTGTGTGCTCAACTACAATGTTGAGTGGCTTAACGTCAGGCGCCTTACCGTAACTAGGCCCCAACGCCAGGGCTGAGTCTAGGACAAGCTTACCGTAGTTAACCAGGTTGACGTCTGTGTTAAGGAAACCGTTGATGAACCTTAGGTTGGCCAGGTAGGGTGACTTAACCAAGCTAGTTTTATCATTAACCTCCCTGGCAAGCTCCGGCTTACCCCTAATCAAATCGTGGAGGGGTATTGAAAGGTACCCGAAGCCAGCCCTAGCCCTAATCACCTGCAAATCCCCAGAACCAGTAATCTCCTCCGCAATCCTCCTAAACTCCTTAATCAACGCCCTATACGGGTTATACTCCACAGGGGTTTGCTCACATTAAGTCTAAAAACATTTCCTTAAAGAAGGTTAAGGCCACTTAACCTAGGCCTCGGCGCACTTTACGTCAATGGGGTTCACAGCGCAGTATATCAACTCCCCACGCCCAGGTTCAATCTCATTAACGTACTCGCCGCCTAGGCCATAGGACTTGACTAATGTGCTTGAGACCACTAGGTTACCTAAACTCGACTTAACTACGAATAGGTTGTAGTACTTCCTCCTCCTCTCGTTGTTGAGTACTGATTCGTCGTACATCGTCGTTGCGTAGACCTCAACCTGGCTGGGCTTAACCAGCATTAGGCCCATGTTTAGGGCTGACTTAAGCCAACCATTAACCCTCGTTAACTCGGCCAATTCACCAAGCGCACTGCCCAACGTGCCTAGGTCGTCGTATACCCTGGCGATTAATTGGGTGAGGATGTAGGTGTCGTTAAGCTGATCCACCCTAAGGGCTACACCATACCTTCTCCTCAGGTGCTCGTACACCTTCACCTTATCCACGACGCCGTTGTGTACGACGTACAGTTCACCATCATTAACGTGCGCGCTGGCTGGGTGGACCGTTAAGTCGCTGACCACGTTCTTATCCTCAGCATTAAGCACGTGGGCAACCCCACTATACGTGTCATTGCCATTGAGGGCCCCTACCAATGCCTCAAACCCAGCATCCTTGTATATGGGTTTAGTAGACCTGTATTGAATTAAAACACCATCCTTAGGGTTACCCTTAAGTAGCGCCAAGCCCCAGCCATCACTATGGTTAACAACCCCACTAGGCCCCATTGGGTCAAGCCTAGCGGCCTCCCTAAGCTTAAGTAGAGCGTTCCTAAGCAGGTTGACGTCGTTGACTGATAGGGCGATAAGCCTACACATTGGCACTAACTTAAGCCCTGTATTTTAAAACTATAGTACTACTTTAAAAGGTGGTACTCTTAAACTTGACTATGACTAAGCCTAGGGCTGTTGTCTACGGGTTGGGGCCAATAGGGCAGTTAATAGCTAAAGTCGCCTTGGAGAGGGGGATTGAGCTGGTCGGCGCCATTGACATTGACCCATCTAAGGTTGGTAAGGATGTCGGCGAGTTAATAGGCATTAAGAGCAGCATAGGGGTTAGGGTTGAGGGGGATGCCGATAAGGTGCTTAATGAAACTAAGCCGGATGTTGTACTCCACTCAACGGGCACCTGGCTTGATAAGGTCTACCCCCAGTTGGTTAAGGCGATTAGAGTTGGGGCTGACGTCGTCTCCACATGCGAGACCCTGGCCTGGCCGTGGTACAGGTACCCTGAGTTGGCTGAGCTTCTGGATAACTACGCCAAGGCCCATGGGTCAACGGTGCTTGGCGCAGGTGTTAACCCAGGCTTCGCCCTAGACGTGTTACCCGCAGTGTTAACCGTGACCTTAACCAGGCTTAGCAGGGTTAGGGTTGTCAGGTCCCTTGACGCATCAAGGAGGAGGTACTCCTTCCAGAGGAAGATTGGGCTAGGCATGAGCCTAAGCCAATTTAAGGAGGCGTTGGCTAAGGGTGATATAACGGCCCACGTTGGCTTTGCTGAATCAGTACTGCTAATGGCTAGCATGATGGGTATTAGGCTGGATAGGGTTGAGGAGGGCCAGGAGGCCATAGTGGCCGATAGGCACTACGAAACCCAGTACTTTAAGGTTGAGGAGGGGCAGGTTAGGGGTGTGGTTGGGCACGGTAGCGGGTTCGTTGGCAATAATGAGGTTATTAGGGTTGAGTTAAGGGCCTGCATAGCCTGTGAAGACTACGAGGAGGTTACACTGGAGGGTGAACCCACGGTAACCTGGAGGAGCAGTGGTACGCCAGGTGACCCAGCAACAGTGGCGGTTGTGGTTAACCTGGCTAAGAGGATTATCGACGCCAAGCCAGGGTTAATAACATTAAAGGACCTGGTGAACTACTCATACATGGATTAGCCTGTGAAGGGTCAGTTACCCTACAGCCAAGATCGGGTACGCTATGGTCAATACACCCGTATTAACATTTCTAAGCGGAATCCCACTTACAGGTTACTAATCATTAAGTATCTATGGGTAAAAATGCCGATGGAATAACCACCGCTACGGTAGTTGCATCAACTAGCTCCCATGGTCATCACTGGTGGTGGCACCCATGCCTCATGGTTATGGTTATCTGAGTCAGATAAACCTAAGCGCATTACGCATCGTTGCTTGTGTTGTTAAGATGGGTTAAACTTTAATGCATGAAGTTGAGTGCCTTAACATGCTTAAGGTTTGGGATACTGTGGTTGACGGTAGGGAGGCTAAAATCCCCATAAGGATATACTACCCCACTGAGAACAGGATTAAGGGTGTTGTGGTTTATTACCACTGGGGTGGCTTCGTAGCTGGCAGTATTGAGGAGTCTGACGGTGAATGCAGGTTCATAGCAGACAACTGCGGTTGCACGGTCGTGTCCGTTGGCTATAGGCTCGCCCCCAGGTACAGGTTCCCGGCAGCTGTGGTTGACTCCTTTGATGCCTTGAGGTGGGTTTATGAACATGCCGAGGAGCTTGGGGGTGATAAGGGCTCCATATGCGTAATGGGTGTGAGCGCAGGAGGTAACCTGGCAGCTGTAGTGAGCGTACTGGCTAGGGACAGTGGAATTAGGCTTAGGTGCCAGGTCCTTGTGCAACCGGTCATAGGGTTTGATCCGTATTCGGAGTCTGCAAGAATATACGGTGGGAAGGGTAATCCACTGGACATGGACTCTATAATAGACTTCACAACAAAGTACCTAGGGGACCTTAAGGAGGCCTTCAACCCACTATTCACACCCATACTTACAAACCCCTCAAACCTACCCCCAGCGTTAATTATAACGGCTGAGAGGGATGCACTCAGGGATCAGGGTGAGGCCTACGCGAGGAGGCTAGAAGAGGCCGGTGTACCAGTGTTCTCCATTAGGATTAATGGGATTGGGCATATGCTGGATGAGAGGCGTGGAAGGTTCGTTAACCTCATGGTGGCAGCATACTTAAGGAACGTCCTACTACAGCAACTTCAGTAACAACTTCTACCTTGAATAATCGAAAAATGTAGAAGTAAAGGATAAGTAGCGGCTCTGTGTTTTAAACTTGATATGTCTAATATGTCTCGGGTGATGGTTGAGGGATTATTCCTGGGTGTTAGTGTTATTGATGATGTGGCTAGGCTAGTTAAGAACATGCTTGTGAGTTACTCCGAGAGACTTGATAAATTGGTTGAAGATTTTGAAAGGGACTTAGCAAGCGGGGTTGTGAATGTTGATGATTACTATGATGCTATTAAGAAACTCGTTGGTGAAGTGTATAAGGATGTTTATTACTTCATGGTTAATCAAAGTAAGAACCCTGAATCCATAAGGCTTGTTGAACTTAGTAGATTGATGCTTGATTTTTACGGTAAGCTCGCTTTGCACATCTATAGGGTTGCATGTGGGCAGGTCGATCCTAATGTGAGAGATTCCCTTGTGCTGCTTGGTGAGTCGCTCATGAGCATATCAATGTCTAAGCCGCTCCACGCATTTATTTACCTACTAGCTTCAATAGCCCTAAAGCAGGGTAATAAGGATGTCGCGGTTAGGTTGCTTAGGAAGATTAATAATGACCTAGGGCGCATTGTCGACTTCACATGCGCTACGATTGATGTAGCGAGGATGCTTGAGAGTATGGGGGTTCGTTCGATACCTGAGTGATGAGGATGGTATATGAATGAGCACTTCCTACTTGATACAAACGTTGTTGTTGATGCCGTTAGGTACGTAGTCGATCCGGCGGTGAGCAAATTAAGGTGGAAGGTCAGCCATGACTTTTTGAAGAAGCATTGCAGAGACGTTAATTGCTTCATCAGCGACCTAACGCAATATATCGAATTGCCTAGAGTGCTTATGAAGATGTTCTTAAGTAATAATGTGCGGATTGAACAACCAGGATCACTACTTAGTATTGTTAGGGACTGGGTGAATGAGTGGTTGAGTAAGCTTAAAATTAACGTAATAAGCATTGATGTCAGTGATTATGAGGTAGCGTTGGCGTTAGTGAGAGCTTGCCAGGGTAGTGATTCAACGTCTCCTACCGGGATTCTGGAGGGTGCGGTGAATGTGATTCTGCCGGCTACAGCGCTTAGTAAGGGCTATAGTTTTGTTACAACTGATGAAAATTTAGTATGCGGTTTAAGTGGTGCCGTTATTAGTAACTTCACAATCACCTATACAATCGAGGGCTTATGCAAGGCCGAGGCTAGGTTAGACGTAAATAATAGGAGACTTAACATAAGCGTTTACTTAATAAGCGATAAGTGTAGACCAGGGTTTAAATGCTGGCATGGGTGGTGTCGCACACCCTAAGTCCTCTCTTCACAATTGAGCCTTAATAGGTTAATAATTTGGCTTAATATTATGATGGCGTACCATGTCTCTATATGCATGGTGGTTCATGTCGGTATTCATGGTTAAGGGAACTGAATGGTAAGTGGTTTATTCTTCATGGTGCGGGGGGTGGGATTCGAACCCACGCAGGCCTTCGCCAGCGGATCTTGAGTACGGCCCCTCTTAACCTGGCTTGAGTGTCCGCCCCCTTTGACCTGGCTCGGGCACCCCCGCAAGTCTAACTAT
>OFEH01000670.1_pt1 | contig 9803 bp, 9 predicted proteins | sample 1521031 | NCBI WGS metagenome assembly OFEH01 (sample SAMN05518350, study PRJEB24110) | hypersaline lake metagenome | isolation source: Grendel Spring, Yellowstone National Park, Wyoming, USA | place: USA:Grendel Spring, Yellowstone National Park, Wyoming, USA | collected 2011-11-16
TTTGGATAGGATATTTGATAACAAGACCAGCATTTATTAATTTAGCAAGAAATTTACTTTAATTTTTTATAATAATCCCTCATTCTAATTGCATCTTGCTCAATATTTGGAGATTCTGAAATTACAACACCTTTAACATTATATTCTTTTAATAATCTTAATATATCTTTCCAAGGCATATCGGATTCTTCTAAATTTAAATGTGTACCTTTTTTATCTAAAGTTATTCCAGACATATGAATGTGCATATTATCTAAAGCTTCTCTTCCAAGTTCATTTTCTATTTTATCTAATATTTCCCTAAAATAATCTACATCATTTCTATTACTTCTATATCTTAAATGAGCAAAATCTACCGCAGGTAAAACATTTTCTATATCTTGTGATAATCTTATTATTTCATCTATATCACCAAATTTTTTTGGTAATTCCATTGTTTCCGGTCTTACATAAATATCGATACTTTCATCCCTTAGTTTATCTATTACTTTCTTCAGGTTTTCCCTTACTATATTATATGTATCTTCCTTTGAATTATTTAAGTACCAACCTGGATGAAAAACAACAGAATATCCTCCAGATAAATATAATAATCTTGCAGCATTATATAACATATCTATTGATTTATTTATTTTTGATTCTTCTGTAGAATTTAAATTAATATAGTATGGAGCATGACATGTTAATATAAATTCTTTATCCTTTATATATTCGTTTATATTATTTGCAACATCCTCTTTTAATTTTACTCCATAAGTAAATTCTATTTCAGATCCGTCTAAATTTAATTCTTCATATGTATATATAATTCCACTCAATGTATCTCTCTTTTTAGAAGATAAAGGAACTCCTGCAGGACCAAAGTGTAATTTTTTTGGATGTTTAACCATACTATTATTATAATGTTCTGAAAGTTAAATTTTTTGGTTAAAATATTTTTTACTTCTTCATCTAAATTATTATATTTTACAAATTTATCAAGAGTAATAATAGATATATATTACATTTAGTAATGAGAAGATTATTTTTAACTAGTTTTAATATATTATATCTTATTAAAATAAATTAAAAATTTGATTATTTATACTTTTCTAAACAATACTAGAAATTCTGTATGGACCAATTCTAAATTTCTTGGTCTAAAAACCTTTTCTTTTTCATACATCCATTTTCTATAAAAATTCTCATATACTCCAATAAATAAGAATTTATCATTTGAATCTAATAATTTTAATACAGATGTTATATTTGGCAAAAAAGATACAAAATATCCACCAAATTTTAACGAATTATATATATGATCTAAAGTATTCCAAGGATCTGGTATATCCAATATTATTAAATCTATATCTTTTTCATCAATTCCTTCATTAATATTTTTTAATTTTAATTCTACATAATCTAATAATTTTAGTTTTTCCAAATTTTTCTTTGCAATATTATAAAAATCTTTTCTAATTTCATATGAATATACTTTTCCATCTGGTCTTACAGAATTTGCTAAATATGATGTTAATATCCCAGAGCCAGTTCCTCCTTCTACAATTTTCATTCCTGGATAAATATTTACTAATGAATATAACAACCCAATATCTTTTTCATGAATTGTTTGTGGTCCTCTTTTTAAATATCTAACTAAATCATTAAAATTATTTTCTAATATTAAAAATTCCTCATTCAAGTGCGATTTAACTATACTACCAGCTTCCCTATTCAAATCCTCTTTTTTTATTATCCCAAAATGTGTATTAAAATCTTTATCCTTATCTACTATATAAAATTTTTTACCAGTTTTTCTATGGATTATTATCATAAATTTCATATATAGAAAATATATATGAAAAATATGTTGGTAAACACTATAAAACTTTTTATTATGAGTATTATATGATAGTAGCTACAAGTTATTTAGAAGAAATAATCAAGGAAACCTATAAAGAAATTAAAGAACATTTAAATGAAGAAGGAATAAAAGTTGATCCAAAAGCAAATTTAGAAATAATTAAAAAAGAAATAAATCCAACTAATTTAGATAACTTGATATCTTCATTTATAATAGAATTAGGAAAGTTCTTAACTTTACCTAAAGAATTAAAGGCTTATGCACACATAAAATCTAATATTTATTCTTCTCTAAAATCATATAATGTGCCACCGTCTGCACTTTATGTTCCCTCTATTAATACAATATATGTATATTTACCGAGAGTCTTAAATAACTTACCATGTTTAATAGATGCTAAGAATAATCTTGAGAAAGAATCTCTAGATAATGTAGTTAAAAAAATTTGTTTTCATAATAGAACGTCTAAGACATCAAAAACACTATCACCTTTTTACGATGTAAGTGCTGAAATTCTTATTACACCAACAACAAAAAATTTGTCATCAGATGAGGAAATAATAAAAAATATTTTATACGAATAATGTCACATGAAATAATACATACTTTAAATAGAAGTTTAAATCTTCCCAAATATATAAATGAATATATAGCATCAGTATTAGAAACTTTATTGTATTTTAAATTAAATCTTAGAGATAATAATAAATTGGATAAAAAGATATATGAAATCTTATATACATATAATCCACATTATAAAACCCTAAATTCTACCAAATTATCATATAAAAATACAGAAGATATAAAATCCCAAAAAGAGCTTATTGAAATTTTAGAAGGTCTAATGAAAAAAGACCCATATTCCCTTGGAAGATATACTGGATATTATATTTTAGAAAAATATGGTCCTGAAAATATAAGAATAAAAGATATATATGAAAAACTTATAAGTGATCGTTATTATTTTTTAAAAGAATACTTTAAACAGTAAAAATATTATTTTTTATGGTGTTTTTATCAATGATGATATTGTTAATAATATTAAACTTCTTATAATATGATCCTAAAGAATCAAAACTTCCCAGAATTCTAAAAAATCATAAATATTATATCCAATTCTAGTATACTAATTTTTGGATAATAAAAAATATATATTTTACTGTTATTACCTAATAATTATGAATACAATTGATAATTTAGATAGCATTATAAAAAAGAGTTTTGAAAATATTACAGAATATCTTGATAAAAATAATATAAAATACAGAAGTCCCAAATTGCGAATAATGGAATCTACATGGTTATTTCGCAATATACCATCAATTATAGTATTTTCTTCACCAATCGTTACTGGAGCCCTTTCTTATATAGATCCTTCTTTATTACCATTATATTTATCTACATTTCCTATGGTAGCATTATATCTATGGTCAATGGAAGATATTCGAATTCCAGAGGGTTATAATCCAATAACAAGAACAATTTATATTGCAAAAAAACCATTAGGAAGAGTTATAGATAGAATAATAGATGATTTGAGTTCTAAAAAAATAAATGGACCTTCTGTTATTGGTTTAAATTCACCCATAAATAATAAAATAACATACCCATTATATATAGATAGTAATAATATAGAAAAATCTGTAGCAAAAGCTGTCTCTGATATTATAATAGGTCATGGGATTTCACATTCTATAGTTGGAGAATACGAGCACACAGCTTCTGCTTTGGGAGATTTAATATATTTGAGTATGAATGGGTTAGATAGATATCCTGAAGCGTATAAAATTATAGAAGAAAATGTAAGAAAATGTAAAAATGAAGAAGATTATGTGCTAATGAAAGATCCCAACTATTTCGGATCATGTTATATAAATACTGTTTTACATAAAAATAACTTTTCAATAAATATAAGAAAGAAAATAGAAAAAATTAAATATTTGTCTGAAGAAGATATTATAAATGAAATAAAAAGTTATAAAATCTAATTGAAATAAAAAATTTAGATAATACAAATAATATTTTTTATAACATTTTTATTGCAGATATAATTATATCTATCGCTATTGCTAATAATATTAAACCCCCCAATTTATTTAGAATAATTAAATTCTTCTTTCCAACCTTTTCCAATATTAAAGTACTATTATAAATTATTATATAAGAAACTAAAAATGCCGAAGACATAGATAAAAATAGATATATTAAATTAAGATTTTCAGATGTATATATTAATGTAGTTGTAATAACGCCGGGACCTGTAATTAATGGAATAGCTAATGGGGTTGCAATAATATCTTCTAAAGATTCATTATTATCTTTTATATTTACATGAGATGGAATATCTTTTACCAATATTTCAAATGCAATATAAAATAAAAATATTCCTCCTGCGATCCTAAAATCTATTAAATCTATTCCTAAAACTACTAAAAACCAATTACCAAATAAAAATATTATTAACCATAATATATAGGCAATTAAAAAAGATCTGTTAATTGCATATCTTTTTTTATCTATATTTAATCCTAAAGAATCAAAGATTGATTCAAAAATAAATATATTAGGAATAGTTCCCAATATAATAAACATAGTAATAAATACATTAATATAATTCTCTATCATAAATTAAGTATACCTTCACGAATCTTTTAAAATAAATACCTTTGTATTTGTTTTTTAAATTTGAAAAAATTATCTCATAAATTTAGGATATAATATTTATAAGAATTATTTTTATTACTATCTAGTAATTATCTCATCTAATAAAAAAATTAGATGATATAATAAAAGAGGATTATTTTAAAAACTAAATATGGATAGAAAAGTAAGACTTAGAATTGTGGGAGGAATTAAATTATCAGAAGATATTATGTATTATTCATTTTGGGGATTTTCAATAAGTTTATAGGCAATTTACTATCCTACAATCTATGTACCAATAAATTATCTAATATATGCTACAATGTTTGGCTTTTGAATATGAGAATATGACAATTCTAACGCATATTACTTACCATTTCTTAGATCTATTTACATTAAAAAGAACACTATAAAAGAAACAACAAATGATCTAATAAATGAGATTTATTCTAAGAATATAGAAATAAAAGAAGACGATATTATTGCAATTAATTTTTCAGGAGATAATACAGTATATTATCCAGTATATATAGACAAAGATAAAAATAATATAGAAGAAATTATATCAAGACCTTTTATAAAGAGAGTTTTAGCTCATGAAAAATCGCATCAAATTGTTGGTAAAAGCGAGATAAAAGCTTCTGCTTCAGGATTCTTAGCATATTTCGATATGTATAAATTATATAAATATGGAAAAGCTAAAGAAGTTGTAAGAAGAAATATAAAAAGATGTATGGAATATGTTGAAAGTAATAATAAGTATGATCCTTACACTATTGGAGAATGTTATGGAAATATTGTTTTATATAAAAATAACTTTTCAATAAATATAAGAGAAGAAATAGAGAAACTTAAACATATGAAAGACAAAGATATTATAAAGGAAGTAAAAAATTATACTCTTAATTACTCAAATGAAAACATTTTAAAATATTCTTTGAATTAAATTATATATGGACTTGGATCGGAAGATTTAATGATAAAGATGTTTTTATTAATAAATTCTATAAATTGAATTATATAATTAATTATGCTATGGAGAATAAAGATTTATCTAAAAGTGGTTTAGAGATAGATATTATAGCTAGATTAAAAGTATTGGAGAAAATGAAAGAAAAAGGATATAATCCATATCCATATGAATTTGATAAGACAAATGATGTAAAGGAAATAGCAAATGATCCTAATAGATTTATGGATAAGTATGTTAAAATTGCTGGAAGAGTTTATTCAACCAGAAAACATGGTGGAATTGTATTCTACGATATAAGGGAGGAAGGTTACAGAATACAGGTTGTTATTAAAAAAGATATAACAAAGAATTTTGAAGATGCATATGAATTTATTCAGAGAGGAGATATAATTGGTGTATATGGAAAGATAGGAAAAACAAAGGCTGGAGAGTTATCTTTATTTGCTGAGGATTGGATTATATTAACAAAATCATTAATTTCTTTACCAGATCAGTGGTATGGATTTGATGATGTAGAAGAAAGATATAGAAAAAGGTATTTAGATCTATTAATGAATGACGAAGTAAGGAGATATTTTGAAATAAGATTTAAAACAATAAGTTATGTTAGGAAATATTTTGAAAATTTAGAATATATAGAGGTTCAAACACCAGTATTACAACCAGTATACGGAGGAGCAAATGCAAAACCATTTATTACATATGTAAATGATTTAAAAGAAAACTGGTATTTGAGAATTGCCACAGAACTATACTTAAAAAGATACATAGTTGGGGGATTTAATAAAGTATTTGAAATTGGACCAGATTTTAGGAATGAATCGATAGATGTAACTCATAATCCAGAATTTACAATGTTAGAAGCCTATGAAGCTTATGCAAATAGAGATAAAATGATGGAAATAGTAGAAAATTTAATATATGGAATTGCAAAGGACGTTATTGGAAAAGATTATATTGAATATGATAATAAAAAAATATCATTAAAACCACCTTGGAAAAGGCTAACAATGTATGATGCATTAAAGGAATATGCAAATATAGATGTAACAAAATTATCTGATGATGAAATAATGGAAATAATGAAACAAAATAATATTCAACTAGAATTAAAAGAATATAATAGGGGTTTGGCAATTACTGCATTATTTGAAGAATTGGTTGAAGACAAATTAATTGAGCCAACATATATTATAGAACATCCAAAAGAAAGTACACCTTTATGTAAAATAAGCAGAAAAGATCCATCTTTAGTTGAAAGAGCAGAAGGATATATTTTAGGAGTAGAAGTTACAAATATATATTCTGAATTAAACGATTCAATATTACAAAATAAATTATTATTGGAACAGTCAAAAATGAGAGAATTAGGATTTGAAGAAGCACATCTATATGATCAAGACTTTGTAGAAGCATTAATGTATGGAATGCCACCAACAGGAGGAATTGGAATAGGTATAGATAGGGTAATAATGTTACTATTAGGAATAAAAAGTATAAAGGAAATTATACCATTTCCAATGATCAAGAAAAAAACAGAAAGCGAAGCTGCAAAAATGTTGACAAAATATACAATAGAAAATCCAATTGTAAAAGGTTATGAAAAATATTAGGCTCTTCCAATTCCAAATCTTTTTAGTAATATTTTTATATTATCATTTACCAAAAATATAAAGAATGAACTATATAATACTACAAATAAATAATAGTAAATATTTATTGGAGCCAATAGTCCAAATCCAAATAATGAAATTATAGTTGCAATTATTAATCCCGCAATTGTAGATATTAAGAATATTTTACTTGGTTTTGATTTATAAAATCTATCTTTTTCCCTAAATATATATGGCATTAGTAGACCAAAATATGTTATTGATATAAAGAAAAAAGAATGCAAGAGATGAATATTATTTATTTTAAATATATTTAGTGCTATATATAATAATAAAGACATTTCAGAAAATGTAAATATACCCATTATACCAGCATATTTTACCAATTTTAATATATCCCATTTTTCAGGATATTGCGATCCTCTTTCATCATCTACAGACAATGCTATTGTTTGAAAATCTATGATAAAGAAAAATAATAATACCTCTGTAGATGATAAAATATATAATGGACTATGATAAAAAATTATAGTAAATAAAAATACAGACAAGACAAATACTGCAATTTCTATTGTCTTATTTATTTTTGTTAATATCCAAGTAACAACTCTTTGATATACAGATCTTCCAATCATAACTAAATCTACAATACCTTGTAAACCTTCTACTGTTAATACAACAGAAGCTGCAGATTTTGCAACATCTGTCGCATTATATACTGCTATACCAACCTCTGCTTGTTTTAATGATGGAGAATCATTTACACCATCTCCAGTCATTCCAACAATTTCTTTTTTCTCTTGTAGGTTTTTTACAATATAATATTTGTCTTCAGGATATATTTCTGCAAATATTTCAGATTCATTTATTAATTTCCTTGCTCTATCAGGATCACTTTTTAATAATTCTCTTAATTCATTTCCAGATACTATTTTATCATAATCTAATCCAATTTCTTTTCCAATTTCTTTTGCAATTGGTAATGAATCTCCGGTTAACATTTTTACTTTTACCCCAAGATCTTTTAATTTTTTAATTAATTCTGGGGTATCTTTCCTTGGAACATCATATAACGCAACAAGACCAATGGGTTCCCATTTATTATTATTATTTATTGCAACTGCCAAAGTTCTATAGCCTCTTGATGCAAAATCATCAACTATTTTTGATACTTCTTTAGGTATATTTATTTTACATAAATCATTAAATATAATATTTACTGCACCCTTTGATACATAAAATATTTTATCTTTATATAATACTTTTGCTTCTGTTCTTCTAGTAGAAGGATCAAATGGTTTAAATTCTAATATTTTATAATCATTTTTATTTATATTAATTTCTTTTGCTTTATTAATAAATGCCATATCTATTGGATCATTATTTGATTCTTGAGATGCTAATGTTCCATACAATATCACATCCTCTTTTTTATAATTATCTAATTCTTTTATATCTGTTATAGATAACCTATTATATGTCAAAGTACCTGTTTTATCTGAACATAATGTTGTCATTGTTGAAGCATCTTCTATTGCAGATAATCTTGTAATTAATGCTCCCTTTTTCGACAATTCCATAGAACCAACTGCCATTGTAACTGTTATCATTACTGGTAATGCTACTGGAATCGCAAAAAGCAATAAAGATATAATTAAAGGTAATACAGTAGAAAGTATAAACTCCAAATTATGAATATATAAAAAAGAGAGTAATAATGTTAATCCACCAAATATAAATACAATTATTAATAATGCAAATATAATTTTATTTGTTGTTTCTTCGATATGTAATTTTGGTCTTGCAGTAGATACCAGTTCTACTGTTTTTCCAAAATATGTATTCTTTCCAGTTTTATATACAATACAATTTGCTTCACCTCTTCTTATAATTGATCCTGAATATATAATCTGTCCCTTTTTCTTTTCAACTGTTAAAGATTCTCCAGTTAATACAGATTGATCTATCTCTAATGTATCATCGCTAACAATTATACAATCCGCAGGGGATATATCTCCAGCCCTTAATCTTATTATATCCCCTGGAACTAAATATTTTGATTCAGTTAACTTCCATTGTCCTTCCCTTAATACTCTCGCCTGTATTTGTAATTTTTCTTTTAATAATTCTAATGCTTTGTTTGCTTTTTCTTCATGTATAAGAGATATTAATACATTAATAAATAATAAGAATAAAACTAAATATGCATCTATATATCTTCCAAATATAAAATATAGTATTATAATAATTTCCAACATTATTGAGGAAAATGAAACAAATTTTTTCAAAAATTTAATCAAATTACTTTCCTTTTTTTCTTCTATTAAATTATATCCATATTCTTTTAACCTTTTATCAACTTCTTCTTTTGTTAAACCATAATCTAAATCTGAACTTAGTTCTTGAAGAACCTTTGATAATTCTACATTATCATTCATACTATAAAAACTTCCTTATTATTTATAAAGAATAATAGCTAAAAAATCCTTTATTTCTACCTATTATCTCCACTACCTTGTAGAGTTCCTCTTTCTTTTCTACCTCTAACTTTCTTCAAATTATATTCTGCAACTTCTTCTAGAGAAATATTAAATCTTCTTGCAGTTTCTGAAAGATACCATAAAATATCTCCAAGTTCTGATATAATTTCTTCCCTTGGTATTTGAATATTATCCCTAGCAATTTTCTTTATTTTATTTAATAATTCTCCAACTTCTCCAGCCAATGCTAA